>Ga0172382_10000746_pt1 | contig 60453 bp, 59 predicted proteins | sample Leawel138RmetaG_FD_122245 | JGI IMG/M metagenome (GOLD analysis project Ga0172382, IMG submission 122245) | Leachate microbial communities from a municipal landfill in Southern Ontario, Canada - Leachate well 138R metaG | ecosystem: Engineered > Solid waste > Landfill > Unclassified | place...
CGCTGTCGTGATGGGCTCGCTCTCGCCCCGCACCCGCAACGCCCAGGTCGCTCTCTACCAGTCGGGCGAGGTCGACTTCCTGGTGGCCACCGACGCCATCGGCATGGGCCTGAACATGGACGTCGACCACGTCGCCTTCGCGGGCCTGCGCAAGTACGACGGGCGACGAACCCGGTGGCTGCACCCGCAGGAGATCGGCCAGATCGCCGGCCGGGCCGGCCGCTTCCGCAAGGACGGCACCTTCGGAGTCACCGGCGAGTGCGAGGACATGGATCCCGACCTGGTCGAGGCTGTGGAGCAGCACCACTTCGAGCCGGCGCCGGCCGCCGAGTGGCGCAACGCCGCGCTCGAATTCTCCTCCCTGCCCGCCCTGATGCGCTCGCTGGCCGCAGCGCCGCAACGCGAGGGCCTGAAGCTGGCCGCCGAAAGCCTGGACGAGACAACCCTGCGCCAGCTGGCCGCCGATCCGGAGATCGCCCAGCGCTGCCGCGACCGCAGCGCGCTCTACCGGCTGTGGGACGTCTGCCAGACGCCGGATTTCCGCAAGACCGCGGTCGAGGAGCACGTGCGGTTGGTGCGCGACTTCTTCGGCCACCTGACCTCCAGGTCGCACAGAATCCCGGAGGACTGGATCGCCCGGCAGTACGCCTGGCTGGACCGCTCCGACGGCGAGATCGACGCACTGGCCACGCGCCTGGCCAGCGTGCGCACCCTGGCCTACGTCGCCAACCGGCCGGACTGGCTGGCCGACCCCGCCAACTGGCAGGGCAAGACCCGGGCGCTGGAGGACCGGCTCTCCGACACCCTGCACGAGAAGCTGATGGCCCGCTTCGTGGACCGGCGGACCAGCGCCCTGATGCGCGGCCTACGGGTGCGGGAGGACCTGTTGGCCGGCGTCGCCGCCGACGGCGCGGTGACGGTTGAGGGCCAGTACGTGGGCAAGCTGTCGGGCGTCAGCTTCGAGGCCGTCCAGGGCGCCTCGCTGCTCGAGGAGAAGGCGCTGCGGGCCGCCGCCACCGCCGCCGTCGGGCCGGAGATCGCCCGCCGTCTCGGCCGGCTGGCCGCGGAGCCCGACGAGGCCTTCGCGCTCGCCCCCGACGGGACGCTGCTGTGGCGCGGCGAGGCGGTCGGCGTGCTGTCCGGCGGCCCGCTGTTCGCCCCGCGGGTGCGGCTGTTCGGCGAGCTCGGCGCCAGCCCGGCGCGCGAGCGGGCCCAGCGGCGGCTGGAGGCCTTCGCCGCCGCCGAGGCGGACCGGCGGCTGAAGCCCTTGCGCCGGCTGGAGACGGCGGTCGCGCAAGGCCGCATCAAGGGCCTGCCCCGCGGCCTCGCCTACCGGCTGATCGAGCACGGCGGGGTGCTGGACCGCGGCCTGGTGCGCCAGGAGGCGAAGGCGCTGAGCCAGGTCGAGCGGCGCACCCTGAAGTCTCTCGGCGTCCGCCTGGGCGCCTTCAGCCTCTACCTGCCCGCGCTGCTGAAGCCCGCCGCGCAGGCCTACGCTCAGGCCTACGCAGCCCGGGAGGCGCCGCGCTGGCGCCCGGCCCCGGCGGGCCTGACGTCGCTGGGCGATCCGGCCCCGAGCGCCCAGACGCTGGCCGCGTACGGCCTGCGCGCGGTCGGCCCCTTCGCCGCATCCGTGGAGGCGCTGGAGCGGCTGGACGAGCTGTTGCGGGCGGGGCCGAAGAAGGCCGGCGGCCAGGTGCTGTCCGACCAGGCGCGCGAGGAGCTGGGCTGGAGCGAGGCCGAGGCCGCCGCCCTGCTGCGGGCGCTGGGCTTCGTCCGTGCGGGCAAGAGCGTGGCCGGAGAGCCCGTCGCCTGGCGCCGCCGCGAAACCGCCGCTCCCAAACCCGCCAAGGTCCCGGCCCACTCGCCGTTCGCCGCACTTGCGGCCCTCAAGACGCCTCCGCCCCGCCGCCGGAGCCGCCGCAAGCCCAAGGCCGTCCGCGCATGAGCGAGGAGAGCTGCCGCGTCGACGTGTGGCTGTGGCGCGCCCGCTTCTTCAAGACCCGCTCGCTGGCCGCCCGGTTCGTCGAGGACGGTCGAGTGCGGCTCACGCGGGGCGGAACGGAAACCCGGCTCGACAAGCCGTCGCGCTCGGTGAAGGTCGGCGACGGGCTGGTGTTCGCCATCGGCGGACGGCTGATCGCGGTCGCCGTCGAAGCCCTGGGCGAACGCCGCGGTCCGGCCTCGGAAGCCCGCGCCCTCCACTCGCCCTTGCAGATATCCTGATGACGCAGCGAGGGGCGCGGCATTGACAATGCGCCCCTGGACCCCGAAAACCCGCCCGCCGTCGCGACCGGAGTACCGTTCCCGCTATGACTTACATCGTCATGGATCCCTGCATTAAGTGCAAGTTCATGGACTGCGTGGAGGTCTGCCCGGTCGACTGCTTCTATGAAGGCGAGAACTTCCTGGCCATCAATCCGGACGAGTGCATCGACTGCGGGGTGTGCGAGCCGGAATGCCCGGTTGACGCAATCAAGCCCGACACCGAAGACGAGCCGGACGGCAAGTGGCTGCGGATCAACACCGAGTACTCGAAGATCTGGCCCAACATCACCGTAAAGGGCACGCCCCCCGCCGACGCCGAGCAATACGAGCGAGAGACGGGCAAGTTGGAGAAGTACTTCAGCGAAAAGCCCGGCCGCGGCTCCTGATCGCGAGCGGCGCGGATTCTGCGGCGCCGCAGCAAGCCTTTCATCCGGCTCGGTTTTGTGTTAATGTCTATCTCGACGTGGCGGTAAGCGGCTTCGCTTTGCCCGTCGTTCCGCAGAAGAGCCGTCCAGGCCGGCACGCCTAGATAAAGGCGGGGGTTGTCTTAGAGGTCGAAAATCCGCTCGACAGTCGTGGCCGCCGCAAGAGTCTTGCGGGGAAGAGCTTCGTCCGCTCGAGCGACTAGGCGTGCAACCCGCGGCCGGACGCGCAAGGACATTGAAGAGGTCTCGTGATGAGCAAGAGCGGTCTGGATTTCTCGGTTGGCGATCACGTCGTCTATCCGGCCCACGGTGTTGGGCTGGTGCAAGGGATCGAAACCCAGGAAGTGGCCGGTCTTAAGCTCGAAGTCTACGTAATCACCTTCGACCACGAGAAGATGACGCTGCGCGTCCCGACCTCGAAGGCCAAGAGCGCCGGCCTGCGCCCGCTCGCCGAGACCAACGTGGTCAGCCAGGCGCTGAACACCCTCAAGGGACGCGCCCGCGTGAAGCGCACCATGTGGAGCCGCCGCGCCCAGGAATACGAAGCCAAGATCAACTCGGGCGACCTGATTTCGATCGCCGAAGTCGTGCGCGACCTGCACCGCGCCGAGAACCAGCCCGAGCAGTCCTATTCCGAACGCCAGCTCTATGAATCGGCGCTCGACCGGATGGCCCGCGAGGTGGCGGCCATCGAGCGCATCGACCGCGAAGAAGCCATCGGCATCCTCGCCAAGTCGCTGGTCCGCACCGCCGCCTGATCCCGGCGGCCAGCTCAGATCACGAAGACGCCCGGCGGAAACGCCGGGCGCTTTTTTGTGGGCCGGGTCAGCCAGAGGCCTGTTCGGCGAACGCCAGGACGAATCGTCGCAGGTCCTCGTAGTCGGTCAGATCGCAGTCGTGCGAGGTGACGGTCTTCTGCCCGCGCTTCGCCGCGATGTGCTTCAGCACCAGTCGCTTGAAGAAGTCGTACTGGCTGTACTTGATAGCCCCGGCCGCGTGGTGGACCTGCTCGGGCGTCCACCCGGTCTCGTGTTCGAAGGTCGCGACGCATTCGTTCAGCCCGGCCCAGTCGTCCGGGTTTTCGCCGGCGGCTGCCAGCGAGACCGAGACGAAGGCGTTCGGCCGACCGGCCAGATCGGCCAGGTGTCGGCGCACGAACCGCACCAGCCCAGGCTGATAGCGCCCCAGGTGCAGCGAGCCGGCGACCAGCACTGCGTCGTAGGCGGCGACCTGCACCTCTTCGCCCTCGTCGCGCACCTCCTCGACGGTGGCGGTTTGGCCCGCCTCGCGCAGCACGCGGGCGGCGAACTGGCAGATCTCGCGGGTGTGGCCCTCCGTGGTGCCGAAGACGATCAGTACGCGCATGCACCGGCCTCCTCTTCGTTTTCTCGGGCCCGCGTCGCCGTGCGACGGCGCCCGCCTTGACGCCGCGGCCGGCGCGACGCCCTGATGCTCCCCGCCGCAGCCTGGAGCGTCCATGAAGCCCGAGCGAACCCGGGCCCTCTACGCAGGGTCCTTCGATCCGATCACCCGGGGCCACCTGGACATCGTCCAGAAGGCGCTCACCGCCTTCGACGTGGTGCACATAGCCGTAGGCGTCAATCCGCTGAAGAGCGGCCTGTTCGACATCGCCGAGCGACTGGAGCTGATCGGCCGTTCAATCGCCGACCTCGGGCTCTCCGGCCCACAGGTCGAGGTCGGCTCCTGGCAGAGCGAGAGCGTCATCCGTTACGCGCGGCGGATCGGCGCCACCCACGTGGTGCGCGGCCTGCGCCAAGCCTCCGACTTCGACGACGAGTTCCGCTACCACGGCATCTTCGGCCGCCTCGACGCCACCATCCCCATGGTCCACTTCATCTGCCACGAGACCTATCTGCACGTCAGCTCCAGCACCGCCCGCGAGCTGGCCAGCCTCGGCGAAGACGTCTCCTGGCTGGTGACGCCCGGCGTCGAACGGGCGCTGCGCGGCAAGTTCGCCGCCGCGTGAGGCGCGTCGCCGTCATCGGCGCGGGGCCGGCCGGCCTGATGGCCGCCGAGCGGCTGAGCGCGGCCGGGCTGGGAGTGACGGTCTTCGAGCGGATGCCGTCCGTCGGGCGCAAGCTGCTGATGGCCGGCCGCGGCGGGCTGAACCTGACCCATTCCGAACCCTTCGAACGGTTCGTCGCCCGCTACGGCCAGGCGGCGGGGCGGCTCGCCCCCTACCTCGAGGCCTTTCCGCCTGAGGCGCTCGTCGCCTGGGCCGAGGGGCTCGGCGAGCCGACCTTCGTGGGCTCCAGTGGGCGGGTCTTCCCCAAGGCGCTGAAGGCCTCGCCGCTGCTGCGCGCCTGGCTGGCGCGCCTCGCCGCACAAGGGGTCCGCATCGTCACGGGGGCCGAGTGGCAGGGCTGGGACGCAGATGGCGCCCTCGCCTTTTCCGGCGCCCCGCCGCAGCGGCCGGATGCGGTGGTGCTGGCGCTCGGCGGGGCGAGCTGGCCGAGGCTCGGCTCGACCGGCGCCTGGGCGCGGATCCTCGCCGACCGGGGGAACGCGGTCGCCCCTTTCCGGCCGGCCAACTGCGGCTTCACCGTCGCCTGGAGCGAGACCTTCGCTGCCCGTTTCGCGGGCGCGCCTCTGAAACCCCTGGCGCTCGGCTTCGAGGGCCGCACTGTGCGCGGCGAGGCGGTGGTGACCGGTTACGGCCTGGAGGGCGGCGCGGTCTACGCCCTATCGGCCCCGCTGCGCGACGCCATCGAGCGCGACGGCCGGGCGGTGCTGGAGCTCGACCTGCGCCCCAACCTTTCCGAGGATCAGCTCGCCGAGCGGCTGGCCCGGCCGCGCGGGCGGGCCTCGCTGTCCAACTTCCTGCGCAAGACCGCCGGCCTGTCCCCCGTCGCCGTGGGCCTGATCCGCGAAGCGTTCGGCCCTGCGCCGCCGCCCGACCTCGCCCGGGCGATCAAGCGCCTGCCGCTGGTGCTGACCGGCGCGCGTGGGCTGGATCGGGCCATCTCCTCGGCCGGCGGGATCGCCTGGAGCGAGATCGACGAGCGACTGATGCTGAAGGCCCTGCCCGGCGTCTTCGTCGCCGGCGAGATGCTGGACTGGGAGGCGCCGACCGGCGGCTACCTGCTGCAGGCCTGCTTCGCCACCGGGCTCGCCGCGGCGGAGGGCGTGTTGGCTCGCCTGGAAGCCTAGAGGGAACGCATCCAGGCCGCGGCCGCGTCCAACGCCTCGGTCAGCACCTCGGAGTCCTTGCGGCCGGACCTGGCCGGCGCGTGGAACGAGTGGTCGGCGTGGGCCAGCAGGTGCAGATTGGCGCTTGGGGAAAGCCGCTCCACCGTCTCCCGCAGCAGGTCGAGGCGGGCCAGGGCGTCGTTGTCGCCCTGCAGGAACAGCATCGGCGTCGCGACCTCGCCCAGATGCGCCGCGCGCTCGGTCGAGGGCTTGCCCGCCAGATGCAGCGGGAAGGCGAAGAAGACCAGGCCCCGCACCCCGGCCAGCGGCTCGGCGGCCTGGGCCTGCGAGGTCATCCGCCCGCCGAACGAGCGCCCGCCGGCGAACAGCGGCAGGTCCGCCGCGCGCCGGGCCGCCTCGGCCGCGGCCGCCCGCAACGCGGCCTGGGCGATTGGCGGCGGGTCCACCCGCTTGGAGCCGCGCTGCATGTAGGGAAACTGGAAGCGCAGGGTGGCGATCCCGCGCGCCTCGAGGCCGTCGGCGAGCGCGGCCATCGACCTGTGATCCATGCCCGCGCCGGCCCCGTGCGCCAGCGACAGGACGGCCCAGGGCTTCGCCAGCGCCTGCCAGAGGGCGGCGACCTCGCCCTGGCCGGGAATGGCGAGGGTGAAGGGCTCGGCGGCCACCGGCGGACGACTCAGCCCGCCGCCCGGCGCTCGGCCCGGAGCCGTTCGTTCAGCGCCACGCTGGCCTCCATGCGGGCCAGCTGTTCGGGCGTGGCCTCGGTCTGGTGACGGGCCTTCCACTCGGCCTGCGGCATGCCGTAGACCGCCTCGCGCGCAGCCTCGCGGGACAGCGCCCCCTCGGAGGCCTCGCTCAGCCAGTCGGCCAGGCAGTTGCGGCAGAAGCCGGCCACGCCCATCAGCTCGATGTTCTGCACGTCGGTGCGCATCCGCAGATGGTCGAGCAGGCGGTGGAAGGCGGCGGCGGCGAGCCGGTCGTCGATTTCGGCCATCGGGATCCCCTTTGGAGCAAGCGGAACGGACCTCGAGGGCTACTCCCTTTTGGCGGCCCCCTCTAGTCGGCGTCGGCGGCCGCCAGCTGGCGCGGCGAGGGCTCGGCCAGCGCCGTGGGCCCGGCGTCGAGCTCGCGCAGCATTCGTTCGCGATCGAGGTCGCCTTCCCAGCGGGCGACGACCAGGGTGGCGACGCCGTTGCCCACGAGGTTGGTCAGCGCCCGGCATTCGCTCATGAACCGGTCTACACCGACCAGCAGGGCCAGGGCCACGATCGGCACGTCGGGCACCACCGCCAGGGTCGCGGCCAGGGTGATGAAGCCCGCGCCGGTCACCCCGCTCGCCCCCTTCGAGGTCAGCATGGCCACCGCCAGGATGGTCACCTGCTGGATCAGCGACAGTTCGGTGTTGGTCGCCTGGGCCAGGAACAGCACCGCCAGGGTGATGTAGATGTTGGTGCCGTCGAGGTTGAACGAATAGCCGGTGGGGATGACGAGGCCCGTGGTGGTCCGCCCGGCGCCCAGCTGCTGCAGCCGCTGCATCATCTGCGGCAGCACCGATTCCGACGACGAGGTGCCGAGCACGATCAGCAGCTCTTCGCGGATATAGCGGATGAACTTCAGGATCGAGAAGCCGGAGAGCGCGGCGATGATCCCCAGCACCACCAAAACGAAGACCAGGCTGGTGAAGTAGAAGGTCGCCACCAGCGCCCCCAGCTGCATCAGCGAACCCAGCCCGTAGCGGCCTATGGTGAAGGCCATCGCCCCGAAGGCGCCCAACGGGGCCAGCTTCACGATGATGGCGATGATCGAGAAGAAAACCTTGGAGAGGTCCTCCAGGAACTTCGAGGCCTTGTCGCCGAACTCGCCCAGGCGGGCGCAGGCGAAGCCGGTCAGCACGGCGATCACCAGCACCTGCAGGAGGTTGCCCTCGGCGAAGGCGCCGAAGAAGGCGTCGGGGATCAGCGCCAACAGGTGTTCGGCCACCCCTTCGGCTTCCTGCGCCCTTTTGGCGTATCCCGCGGCGACGGAGGGATCGAGGGTCGCCGGGTCGACGTTGAAGCCCGCTCCGGGCCTCGCCAGGTTGCCGACGATCAGCCCCACCCCCAGGGCGAAGGTCGAGACCACCTCGAAATAGGCCAGGGTCTTCACGCCCAGCCGCCCGAAGGCGCGCATGTCGCTCATGTGGGCGATGCCGGCGGCGATGGTGCAGAAGATCACCGGCGCCACGGCCATCTTGATCAGCTTGATGAAGCCGTCGCCCAGCGGCTTCAGCGACACGCCGAACTCCGGCCAGAACACCCCCACCGCGATCCCCAGGGCGATGGCGATCAGCACCTGGACGTACAGGATCTTCAGCGGCCGAAAGACGCCCATGTCGCGGTCAACCCCTGCGCCGCCCCCCGCGGCCGATGGGCTGCGGTATCACGACAGGGCTCCGCGAAAAACCGCCCATCCCGCGGGGCGGGACGGGCGGCTCGTCGCAGGATGGGCGGGGCGCTAGTGGGCCCGCCGCTCCTCCATCTCGCGCTTGGCGGTGTCGAGCCCGGCGCGGGCCACCTCCTGGACCTTGTCGGCCAGGGTCTCGACCCCGGTCGGCATGCCCTGACGGTCGGCTTCCTCGCGGGCCGCGCCCAGCGCCGACTGGGCGATGGTCTTGGCCTCGCCCATCCGCTGCTCGGCCATCGCCTTGCCCTGGTCGAAGGCCTTGTCACGCAGCCGCCCGACCGCCTTGTTCTCCATCCGGCTGGCCGGCAGGGCCGCGCCGATGGCGGCCCCGATCGCCACGCCGGCGGCGGCGACGATCAGCGGCTCGTTCTCCAGCACGTCCATGAAGCCCTGCTGGGCGCGCCGGCCGTAGCGGCTGGCCTCTTCGCGCGCCCGCTCGCCGGCCGAGGACAGCCGATGGCCGGCCTTGTGGACGCCCTCGCCGGTCCGGCCTCTGGCCGAGTGCAGCCCCTCTCGGGCGCCTTCCATGGCGTGGGCGCCTCGGTCCGCGACGCCGTGGGCGGCGTCCGAGACCTTGTGGGCGGCCGAGCCGACCGCGGCCCTGACCTTCGACGCCGCTTCGCCGGCCTTCGCCTTGAGGCCGTGGCGCTCGTGATCGAGGTCGGCCCCGGTCAGCGGGTCGTAGTCCTCGTGGTAGCGCATCGTCTCGCCTTCGAAGCCGACTTCGCCGGTGTACGGATCGGCCATGAAGCTGCGCGGTTCGTGCGCTTCGCGTCGGGCGGGCGGCTTGCCGAACATCAGCCAGGCGAGCCCGGCCCCCATCAGCGCCAGCGGAAGCGGATTGTCCCGCGCCTGGCGGCCGAGGTTGTCGATCATCTCGGCTGCGCCCGTGCCCTTCATCTGGCCCATCAGCTCGTCGATTATCTGGCCGGTGCTCATCCGCTCCTTGAGGGCCTCAACCGTGCGGTCCAGCTCCCCGCGGGTCGCCTCGACCTCGCGCTCGATCTGTTCGGAGGATCTCGTCATCTCACCTGCTCCTTCACGAGCTGCGCGTCCTTTTCGATCTGCCGGGTAGTCCGCTCCGGCGTGAGGTTGCTGGGCTTGGCGGTCTTGGCGCCGACCCTGAGCAGCGAGACGCCGATCAGCGCCACCACGACGCCGACCAGCAGCGCCGCCCAGGCGGGGTCCATCACCTTCGACAGGGCCAGCACCAGGGCCTGCAGCAGCACGATCAGCGCCGCGAGCAGGCAGATGGCCCCGCCGGCCATCTCGCCGCCGGCCTTGGCCAGCTGGGTGGTCTTTTCCGAGAACTCGGCGCGGACCAGCTCGGCCTCCTTGCGCACCAGGCTGGAGACATCGGTGGCGAGGTCGCCGATCAGCTGCGGGATCGAGCGGGGATCGGTTGCGGGATCGGACATGGCCTAGACTCCCCGCTCGATATCGCCGGCCCGGCGGCCGGCGCCGTGGATGCCTTCGATGTCCGGACCGCGGCGCTCGCCGCCCAGCTCTTCCATCAGGTCGCCGCCCTCGGCCAGGGCGGCGGGCGAAGCCTCGGCCGCGGCCTGCTGGTCGACGATGTCGTCGCCGAGCACGTCGGGGGCGCCGGCGGCGAGGTTCAGCGGCTCCTCGTCGCCAAAGTCGACTTCCATCGGCTCGTTGGCCTCCGGCGCGGCGATCATGCTGTTCCCGTCCGCCACCTCGGCGCCCTGAAACGGCGAGGCGTAGTCGCGCTCCAGGTTGCGCTCGGAAGCGCGGAAGAAGCGGCCCACCGCCAGGCCCGCCAGCACCGAGCCGGCCACGAAGGCGGCCGGGTTGCGCCGGCCGAAGTCACGCACGGCGTCCAGCATCTGCTCGGGACGCTTCTCGCTCAGAGCCCGGGAAAAGCCTTCCAGGCCGTCGGCCGCCTCGCGCACCAGCCTGGCCGCGAAGGTCTGGTCGTGCTCGCCCAGATCCTCGCCCGCCTTGCGGATGGCGTCGGCGAAAGTGTGGATGGTCGAGCCGACCTGGGTCTTGGCCGTCTCGGCCCGCTCGGTCGCCTGGCTGCGGGCGCCCTCGGCGAAGCTCCGGGCCTCGCCCTTGAGGACGTCGCCCGCCTGGTTCAGCTTCTCCTTGGCGACCTCGGCCGGCCGCCGGCCGTCCGCGCCTTCGGGCGTGGCCGAAGTGGGGCCCTGGGGCTCGGGCCCGGCGGCGGAATAGATGTCCGACATTGGTTTACTCTCCGCGGGGTGGGGTTTGGGGCGCGTCAGGCGAGGCCGACGAACGACAGGATGGCCAGGACCACGACAACCAGCCCGATCAGATAAATGACGCTATTCATGGGGTTCACCGTCAGCTTGCGGGGCGAAAGCGGGCGACCGGAGCTTTGGTTCCGCCCGGCCGGCGCAGGCTCAGGGCGCTCTCGCCGGGGCGCCCCCGCCGCCCGCTCCACCCGCCGCGGCGGGCAAGATCGGCCGGCGAAGCGGCGCGCCGTCAAAGAGGCCTCGTCACGGGAATCGACCGGGGCGGCGGGCGGTTCCGCAGTTGTCCCGCGGCCTCATGCATGGCATCGGAAGCGCGCGACGGCCCGGTAGCTCAGCAGGATAGAGCAGCGGTTTCCTAAACCGAAGGTCACAGGTTCGAGTCCTGTCCGGGCCGCCAAACCCCTGTCGGGCCAACTTAAGACTGGTTCAAAACCAACTTAAGACCGGTACGGCCCTCGCACGCGGCGACGCCCCGCCCCCGAACATCGCGACGTATCGCCACTCGAATCGGCGCAGCATCCTGCGTCAGCACCAATGGTGCTGATGATCCCGCCAAGATCGATTGCGCCCGGGGGCCTCAAGACCCCACATGGCAACAGGTCGATTGGTTGGATGCCTTCCATGTGCTCCGTGCGGAAATGCTGACAATGCTGGCACTCCTGCAGAGGTCTGTGATGAATACAGGCCGATCCGTCGGGGCTGGATTCGTGCGCGGATGGGCGCAAGTGACTTCCGTCGCAGGCGCTCGCGCACAGCACAGCTTTCCCGCCACCCGCTCAAGCTCTGAAGCATTCCAGGGAGATTGGGAGAAGCTGGGCGGCGATATGCGTCGCGCGATCGAGAACGTCTCAACGGCCTTGGCTCACGAAGATGGGCGAGCGCAACGTCGGACGGAACCGGACTGAGTAGGAAGGCGCACCGAGAGATCCACTGCCGGCTTGGTGTCGTCCCGCCGCCGAGCGAGTGATCACAGTGCTCAGTGAGGTCTGAGCAGCGCCGCGCCGGGGCTGCCGGCCGAGGACCGGACGTTGGCGGATGGGCCGCTGAAGTCCGCTTCTCGGAACGACGCCAATGACTTGAGCCGACCCACTGCAGACATTCGGTCGACGGCTTCCAGGACGCCTACTTCGAGGCTCACTAGCTGTTTCGTTCGCCCATTGCGATGATCGAACGCGAGGAATGCAGTGTCATGAGACAGTCCCCCAAGATCGGCGAGCGCCTCACGGACAAGTCCGAGCCGCCAGACGATACCAGAATCCGCGACTGGATCGGGCCGGATGCCTTCGCTTATTGGTGTGGCCTGCGGGACTGGATCGCTGCCGGATACCCTGATGTGTTCGCCCCCGACTGGATATACGGCGGCAGGAAGCACGGCTGGTCCCTGCGCTACAGGAAATCCAAAGCCTTCTGCACCTTTCTGCCTGAATACCGCGCGCTTTCTGCGGTCGTCGTGCTGGGCGGAGCAGAGCGCGCGAAAGTTGAAGCCCGGCGCGACGCACTAAGCTCCCGGCTGATGAGGCTGTACGATGAGGCGGAAACCTACCGCGACGGCAAGTGGCTGAAGATCGGCATCGCCTCAATGGACGACTTGAAGGACGTGACCGATCTTCTGTCGTTGAAGCGCCCTCGACGGGCTGCCGTCTAATCGGTGCTGACAGTCCGCTCCAGCCACATGGGCATAAGGCCCTGAATACGGGAACGACCGTTTTCCACCCTCCCCTGACGCTTGGTACGTCCGCACCATCAGGCCGGGCGCTCAGTGATACCGGGTCCGCCCAGCGCCAGAAGGAGACCTCGGCGAAGCGCCCGGAAGCGGACTTCGGTGACTCAGCCTCAACAGGCGCCTTCGACCCTGTTCGGACCTCAGCTCTCCACGAACTTCGCGAGGTTGGCGAGGGAGGAGTGCATTCCCTGCTGATGGTCATCCGAGCTGATCCCAGGCGGGACATGCTCTGCCATGATTTCGACGTCAGCCCCGCCAGCACGCGGCCTGATGAGCCACGTCATGACCATCGCGCCGGCAAACGCGGGGTCGTCGGAGATAAAGGTGAACCGCTGCCGAACCACCTGGTTCGGCACGAGCTCCAAGAATTCCCCACGGACGACGTCAGAGTTCTCCGATGACTTGCGCGTACCGGTATCACTGGGCGTTTCAAAGACGAGGGTAATCCTAATGGGACCGCCGGGCCGTGGCTCAAAATCGTCAACGACCCCGCGCGTACCAGCTGGCGGAAGCCACTTCTGCACGGCGTCTCGGCAGGTCAGGGCGCGGTAAATTGTTTCTGCTGGCGCCCTGATCCATCGCACCGCGTGGTCGATCCGCATCCGCGCTCCCATTGCGCAAGCGGAGCAGATGCTAGAGCCAGCGAGGTCCGCATTCCACCCCCCCCCCTTTCCGTTGGCGAAGTCCGATTCCGAGGCCGGCGCGACGGGAACGGCGGCGCCGGATTGCGCCAGTAGCTGTCGTTGGCGCAGGTCCGGGTAGCGGACCTTCGAGGGGCTCCGACAAATTTCAAATCTGGGGCGGGCGGGCGCCTATGGGCCGCCGGAGCATATCGACGGCACGGTCCATAGGACCTGCGCCGACGCCCTCGCAGATCACGAGCACTTGGACGGCAAGACGACCGAGTGAGCGGCCCCGTTCAGCCGAAGGTCAAATCGGATGGGCCGCGTCTGCACGTTCACAGGCCCTGAAAGACCGCCTTCCCGATCTGGCCGATCTCCTCGTCTTCCTGGTACGTGCCGCCGCTTTCACCAGCGCGCCCAGCATGGCGCCGCTCGAGGCGCGCGGCACGATCCCGCCCCAGACGGGCGTGTAGAGCGGGTCGCCGAACCAGCCGATCTCTCGTCGCTCGTCGCCGAGCGACATGTCGAACAACCGCTCCTTGATCCGCCTGGTGTCCCGCTGCCACTTGGTGGCGGTGTAGGCCTTGTTCTGGCTCATGCGGGCGTTCAGCGCCGACGCGCCATCCATCCGCGCCAGGTGGATGAGGTCGCCGCCCGCGTCGACGACCGCGGCCGCCGGCCACTATGCCGCCGAGGACACTACCGGCCCAGCGGAACCCGCGCGCTGAACCCGCCGCGCAGCTGGCCCACCGCGAAGCCGCGCGCTGTGTCGTTGGGATAGGCGGCGGCGATGGCGGCGGCGGTTTCCGGGGCGACCTCGTCCCCGCCATGACAGGCGATGCACATGCCGCCCATCGGAATCGGGCGCATCCAATGCAACACGCCGTCCGCGACGCGCCGGGCCTCCATGCCCTGCCAGGCTTCGCCAGCCGCATGCCGCGCCTCGAACGCCGCCAGCGTCTCGCGCTCCCAGGGCGACGGCGCGTTCGCGGGATTTCGCACCTTCAGCGCCGTCCGCTCGATGTCGACGCGCCCCTGCGTCTCGATCTCAGCGGCGATGGCCGGCGCGCGAACCTTGCAGACATTAACGGCGGCCCTCGGCCCGCCCTCCTGGAGCGCCGCGATCAGTTCGGCGTTGAGGCGGGTGAAGAGGGCGTCGGCGGCGGCGCGCGCCCGGGCCTCGGCGGCCGCCAACTCCGCCGCGGACGGCGCGGGCGTCTCACCGGAGCGCGCCAGACGCGTATCGGCGCAGGCTGCGACCGTCAGGCAGAGCCCGCCCAGCAGGATCGACTTCGGCAGCCGCATCGATCATCCTCTTTACTGGCCAGCAGGTTGACCGCCGCTATGCTTCGCCCATGCCTTCCGCGGGTTGCGGCGCGGCTCCGGCGCGGACCTTGGCCTCGATCCGCCGCCCGACATCGGCGTCGATGCTCTTCCAGTATTCGAAGGCGCGGCCCAGCACGGGCTCACGCACCCCGCCCAAGAGGCTGCCGGCCACGGTTTCGACCAGCTGCTCACGCTGGGCCTCGTTGAAGACGTCGCGCACGAGCGTGCCGGCCTGCGAGAAGTCATCGTCGCCGGCCCGAAGCGTGTAAGCGCTGCGGACCATGGCGCCGTCCGCTTCCCAACCGTCTGCGACCGGGCCCGTTTCGTCAGCCCAACTGCGCCCACCACTGTTAGGGGCATAGACCGGCGCGTTTCCGCTGTGGTGATAGGTCATGTGGCCGTCGAACATGTAGGTGTTCACGGGGACCTTCGGCCGATTGACCGGCAGCTGGTGGAAGTTGACGCCGATCCTGTTGCGCTGGGCGTCGTTGTAGGCGAAGGCCCGGCCCAGCAGCATCTTGTCCGGCGACAGGCCGATGCCCGGCACCGTGTTGCCGGGCGAGAACGCCGCCTGTTCGATCTGGGCGAAGAAGTTCTCCGGATTGCGGTTCAGCGTCATCACGCCGACCTTGATCAGCGGATAGTCTGCATGCGGCCAGGTCTTGGTCAGGTCAAAGGGGTTGATCCTGTAGGTCTTGGCATCCTCGTAGGGCATCACCTGCACCGAAAGCACCCAGCGCGGATAATCGCCTCGCCTGATCGCCTCGAACAGGTCGCGGCGGTGGAAGTCGGCGTCCTCGCCCGACGTCCGGGCGGCCTCGGCGTTGCTGAGGTGCGCCAAGCCCTGCTGGGTGTGGAAGTGGTACTTGACCCAGAATCTCTCGCCCGCGGCGTTGATCCACATGTAGGTGTGCGAGCCGTAGCCGTTCATATTGCGCCACGTCATAGGCAGACCACGCTCGCCCATCAGGTAGGTTACCTGGTGAGCGGACTCCGGATTGCTGGTCCAGAAGTCCCACTGCATGTGATTGTCACGCAGGCCGCAGTCCGGCAGCCGCTTCTGGCTGCGAATGAAGTGCGGAAACTTCATGGTGTCGCGGATGAAGAAGACGGGGGTGTTGTTACCGACCAGGTCGTAGTTGCCTTCGTCAGTATAGAATTTCAGCGAGAACCCGCGCACGTCGCGCCAAGTGTCGGGGCTGCCGGCCTCGCCGGCCACGGTGGAGAAGCGCGCCAGCATGTCAGTGGTCGCGCCCTTCTGGAACAGGGCGGCCTTGGTGTAGGCAGAGACATCCTCGGTCGTCCGGAACACGCCGAAGGCGCCTGAACCCTTCGCGTGCGGCTGACGCTCCGGAACCTTCTCGCGGTTGAAGTGCGCCATCTGCTCCAGGAAATGCACGTCGTGAAGCAGGATGGGACCGTCGGCGCCGACAGTGAGCGAGTTGCGATCGCTGGGCGCCGGCGCGCCCGTGCTCATGGTAGAGCCGGTATTCTGGTCGCTCATCATTCCCTCCGGTCTCGCCCCATGACAGCATCCCGCGCGCGTTGACATGGGTCAATCCCAGTCCCAGAGCGGAACTTGCCCGCTACGGCGCCTACCCTGGACAATACGATCCGCGTCCACTGCTGCTCTGCCCGCACAGCAGCTGCGACAGCACCGTCAGCCAACTTGCGGAAGAGGTCCCGTCCCTCACCAAGATCAACTGGAATTCGACCCAGATGAACCAGCGGCTGCCCATCCCTCTCCGGGCCGCCCGGAAGGTCGGCGAGGTGCTGAAGTCAAGTGAAAGACGGTCAAGCCGAGCGCAGCGACCATCGTAGATACATCTAGCGGTCTGGCCCGCTGGGCCAGGGTCCTGGTCACGGTTGGACTAGCCTGGACCAATTAATTGCTGCACAAAGAAGCCTTCGGTGAGCAGCTCCGGTCCTTGACTGATGCGAGCAGTCGACCTTGCGTCGCTATTGCGAGCCGCACAGTACGAACTCAGCCTCGTCCACGTTGGCGTCCCCGAGGCGGGCAAGAAGCGGTCGTTACCGATGATGTCGAGACAACGATGAGTTCTCCACCCAAGACCCGGCTGTCGATCGATCCGTCGGAAGCCGAGGACATCCGGCGGCGAGTCCGGAACGCCAGTGCGGAGTCGCTCGGCCCGGCGAGCGCCTTGGCGACGCTGGAGCATGCCGAGGGGCTGGTGGACCTGCTGAGCGATCCGGCGGTGTCGGGCCCGATCTACGACCTGCCGCGGCCGATCGACCTTGCGAACATCTCGGCCTGGATCGAACAGGCCCTGGAGGAGCGTTCGCGCGGCGAGGGCCTGCTCTTCGTCACGCTCTCCGAGAACGCCGAGGTGGTGGGCTATTCGAAGTTCACCATCTGGCCGCAATGGGCCGCCGGCGAAATCGCAGGCGCCCGCAGGGCCGACAAGCAGAACAGCGGACAGGGGCGCACCGGGGCGGCCCGAAGCTTCGGCTGGATGTTCGAAGAGTTGGGGCTGAGGCTGATCGGCGTCACCGCCGCGCTCGACAATGTCAGGTCCGCCAAGGTGATCGAAGCCGCCGGGTTCCGATACATGGGCGAGCGGGACAGCGTCCGGCCCGACGGCGGCGTTCGCCGCTCCCGATACTGGGAACTTCGCCGCGAGGACTGGCTGGCGCTGAACTCCGCGCACGGCAGGCCCGGCTAGCCGCCTTCACCCCGCCAGGTTCAGGACGCCGGCGACGGCGCCGAGCAGGCCGGCGGGGGTCACCGGTTTGGCGAGGTGGCGGTCCGCTCCGGCCGCGATCGCCTCGTCCTTGTGCTGCTGCATGGCGTTGGCGCTCAGCATGACGATCGGCGTCCGGACCCGGTCCGGGCGGGCAGCCTCGAAGTCTCGGATGGCCCGGGTCGCGGCCAGGCCGTCCATCACCGGCATCTGCATGTCCATGAGGACGAGATCGAACTCTTCGGCCATGAAGGCGCGGAGCGCCGCCTCGCCGGTCTCGGCCTTCGTCAGGCCCGCGCCGACGGGCCCCAGGATCAGCTCGACGACACGCTGGTTGACTGCGTGGTCCTCCGCCAGCAGCACGCGCAGCGCGCCGCCCTCGCGTGCACCCAGCGCCTCGAGCGCCAACCCGGGGTCGCACGCGTCGGCCGCCGCCCCTCCGACGACATCCCGTCGCCGCGGCAGCGGAAGCCGCACCTCGAACACGCTGCCGCGCCCAGGCGTGGAACTGGCGCGAATGTCGCCCCCCATCATCTCGACCAGCGCCTGGGAAATCGAAAGCCCAAGACCCGTTCCTCCGAAGCGGCGGGTGATCGAGCCGTCGGCCTGGCTGAAGCGCTGGAACAGGCGGTGCGCGAAGGATTCGTCGAAGCCGATCCCGGTGTCGCGCACCTCGAGGGTCAGCACCGCGTCATCGCCATCGAGGTCGCCGGCGCCGATCCGCACGCCGACCTCGCCATGCGTGGTGAACTTGACGGCGTTCGACACCAGATTGCCGAGCACCTGCTTGATCCGCACGACATCGCCGTAGAACCAGCCCTGCGCACACTTCTCGAAGGCGATGGTGAAGGTGAGCCCCTTCTCCGCGGCCCGCGCCCGGAAGAGATCCAGCAGCCCGTCGATCTCGGGGCGCAGATCGAACGGCTTCATTTCCAGTTCGAGCTGCCCGGCCTCGATCTTGGAGAATTCGAGCACGTCCGAGACGACCCGCTCCAGCGTCTGGCCCGAGGTCAGGATGAGGTCGACCATTTCGCGCTGAGACGCCGAAAGCTCCGTCCGCGCCAATGCGCCCGCGACACCGATGACGCCGTTCAGCGGCGTCCGGATCTCGTGGCTCATGTTCGCCAGGAATTCGCTCTTCGCCGTGCTCGCCGCTTCGGCCGCGGCCCGCGCCTGCGCCATCTCGGCTTCGATGGCCAGCCGCTCGGTAACGTCGCGGCCCACCCCATAGACGAGGTCGCCGTGCTGGTGCGCGCGCCACTCCAAATGTCGGTAGCGGCCGTCGCGCTGCCGGTAGCGGTTCACGAAGCCGTCGACGTCCCGCTCCGTCGCCGCCCGCTGCATCTGAGCGTCGGTGGCCGGGATGTCGTCGGGATGGACGAAGGAGAGCATCGGTTGGCCCTCCAGCTCGTCCATCCGGTAGCCCAACACCCGTTCCCAGGCCTGGTTGACCTTGACGATCCTGTACTCGGCATCTCGGATGACGAGCAAATCCATCGACACGGCGAAGAAGGTCTCGAAGTCGAGCGCCTGCGTCATCGACGTGGTCGGACGGTCGGGGCTCGTCGGGCGTGCTGACGGCTGGACGCGAAAATGAGACTCATCGGGCCGAGACTGCGCGTGCGGCGTGGCGGAACGGTTAACACCGCCCACCCGGGCTCGGCTTGGCCCCGCGCGTCGCACCCCACGGACGAGATGCCGGCCCGCCCGACCGCCGCCCGGCCGGCCTGCGCACCGAGCTCGAGTTCGAACGAGCCATGGCGCTGCGCGACGAGGTCGTCGGCGAAGTCCCTCGTCCTCGGTAGCCGCCGCGGCGCGGCGGCTCACGCCGTGCGGATGAAGTCGATGACCACCCCGCCGGGCGCGCGGTGGCGGTATTCCACCCGCAGCGCCTCGCCGAACCGGGCCTCGAGCTGGGCCAGCAGGGGAAGCGGGTCGTGATCGTTCACGAAGCGCATCGCCTCTCCGGGCGCCAAGGCGTCGAGCGCGCCGAAGATCGCCGCATGGCGGAAGCGCTTGGCCACCCCACGCGCGTCGAAGGGATAGGTCTGGGCTTCGGAAGGTCCCGAGGTCGTATCGGCGATGCTCGCGGTCATGTTCGTCTCCGTTCGGCGCCACAGTGGCGGGCGCCGCCGGAGCGGTCTTTGCGCGCGCACAACCTTTCGCATGGCGAGGCGGCGCCCCGTCTCATCGCCTACTCGGGGGCGACTCTCGGCTGTTCCCGATACCAGAGCAGCTGTTCGCTCGTGGCCAGCAGCTTGCCGTCACGCCGCCAGTAGGTGGACCGCTCGTCGGTCGCGCCGCCGGCCCCGACTCGGCCCTCGTATTCGACGAGCAGGTAGTCCTCGCCCGCTGCGGCCACCTCTTCGGTCGTGGCGTGCAGATAGATGGTGAGGGTCACCGTAGTGGTCATGACCGAATGGCCGAGGGCGTAGAAGGCCCGTGGCGTCGAGCTGTCGGTGAGCATCCCCAGCAGCGCCTTGTTCCAGGGACCAAGCTTCGGCCTCACCCAGGCGATGGACCCCGAGCTGGTTCCCGGCTCGATCGGAAACGTCTCGGAGGTTCGGCGCTCGAACGCCCGACTGCCGAAGTGCTGGGTGGCGCCGGGCCGCGACTGCAACGGCAGGCTCTCGGGGTCGGGCGCGTCCGGCATCCGGGCGAAGGCGAAGGCCGGCGTGGCGGGCCGCCTGGCCATCGTCACCATGGCGTGAACGCTCACCTCGCTGGAGCCGGCCGATCGCAGCTCGACCTCCCAGATGCCGACCGAGCCGCCCTGGCGCAACCGACGCGTCCGCGCCTCCACTGTGCCGGCGCTCAGACCCGCCACATAGGTGAGCGTAATGGCCAGCGGCTCGCCCCGCGCCTCAGGCTCGGCGGCGACCACGGCAAGGCAGAGGCCGATGGAATAGCCGCCCCAGAGGGGGCCGTTCGGATTACGCCACTCCGGTCCCGCCTCGGTGGTCCATACCCCCTCGCCGTGGGATGTCAGCGGGAAGAGCTGCTCGTCTAGAATCGTCATGTCGCGGCTCTAGCGCGACGACGTCATGCGAGGAAGCTCCCGTTGATGCGACGAGCGGCGGCGCGTCGCTCGCCAGCCCCCGGACAGCGTCGCCTCGGCCGACCCCTCAACCCAGCGTGACGCTTCCCCGCGCGCGGCTCTAGGCCTGTTCGCGCAGATCCGGCGCCTCGACGACTGGTACTGCGAATACGCCTGGGGCCTGCCGCCGGCGGCCTGGGACGAGCCGCTGGACTTCACCTTCACTAGCGGGCGGCCGGCGCGCATGCGGCGCGGCGAGATCCGCACGTCTCGGTGCACGGGACCTACCCCCCGCGGCGCCGCCGGCGTGCTGCTGCAGCAGAAGGCGCCGGCGCCGGGCCGCAACTCGATCACCGACTACCTGGAGGACTTCGATCCGGTGCTGGACGCCCGCACGGCGTGAGCGCCCTCAGCCCGCCTCCGGCCCCGGCCCGCGGAACACCGTGCGGAAGCCGACGTGCGAGGCGCCGCCGTCGGCGGGGCCGGCGGTGCGGGCGGCGGGACGGTAGCGCCAGCAGAAGTCCTCCGAGCAGAGGAAGGAGCCGCCCTTGACCACGTGCTTGGGGGCGGAGGGATCGGCCGGGTCGTAGGCGGCGATGCGCGGCGGTCCCGCGGGGTTGTCGCCGGCAGTGTCGCCCAGGCCCGGCCGGAACCAGTCCTTGGTCCATTCCCAGACGTTGCCCGCCATGTCGTAGAGGCCGTAGCCGTTGGGCGGGTAGCAGCCGACCGGCGCCGGGCGGGCCGGATAGCCGTCGGCGCCCGTATCCGCCACCGGGAAGGCGCCCTGCCAGGTGTTGGCGCGGGGCTTGCCGCCCTCGAAGCCGGTCTGGTCGCCCCAGACGAACTTTGCGCCCTCCAGCCCGCCGCGCGCGGCGTACTCCCACTCGGCCTCGGTCGGCAGGTCGTGGCCCAGCCAGCGGGCGTAGGCCAGGGCGTCCTCGAAGGCGATGTGCACCACCGGCTGACGCTCGCGGCCGGCGATTGATGAGCCGGCCCCCCCGGGATGGCGCCAGTCCGCACCGGGGACCACCCGCCACCAGTCGGAGGGCCCCCGCGCCGGCTCGCCGGCCTTGGGCGGGACGAACACTAGCGAGGCGGGAACCAGGGCCTCGGGCGGCAGACCCGGGTAGGCGGCCGGATCCAGCGGGCGCTCGGCCAGGGTGACGTAGCCGGTGGCTTCCACGAACCGCTCGAACTCGGCGTTGGTCACTTCGGCGGCGGCGATCCAGAAGCCGTCGACCCTGACGGTACGTGGGGGGCCCTCCTCGGGCCGCTGCGGGGCCGCGCCCATGACGTAGGCGCCGCCGCTGACCCAGACCATCCCGGCGGTCGGCGCGTCCCGGGTGGGAACGGCGGCGCGTTCCAGGCAGATGGCGGGCGCGGCTGGGCCTTGCGCCTCGGCGACCTCGCCGCCGGTCCGGCCGCAGGCGGCCAAGCCGAGCGCGGCGGCCAGCACCGCAGCCAGTCCGAAGTGGCTAGTCGTCCGCATTCCGGGCCTCGAGCTCCGGGCCGATGGTGCGGGCCGCACGCCAGAAGCAGGCCAGCGCCAGCGCCGCGAGCCCCGTCCCGCAGAGCAGGGCGTAGCGCAGCCCCTCCTCCGGACCAAGCCCGGCGACCCGCCAGCCGCCGAGCGACCAGCCGGTGTTCAGCGCATCGCTGATCGCCCCGAACGCCAGAGGGCCGAGGCCGAGTCCCACCAGGTTGACCACGAACAGGTGCACGGCGGCCGCCGTCGCCCGCTGCTCGGGCGGCACCAGCCCCTGCACGGTGGCGAAGATCGGCCCGTACCAGATGGCGTTCAGCGCCCCGGCCAGCGACAGCAGAACCAGCGCGGGCCAGACGCCCTGCGCCAGCACCGCTGCGCCGAACAGCAGCCCGCCGGCGCCGGCGGCGGCGGCCGGGATCGACACGTAGGCGCGGGGGTCCTTGCGGGCCGCCAGGTCCGCCGAGCGGCCGCCGAACCAGGTGCCGGCCGCGCCGGCCAGCCCCAGGGCCACGCCCAGCAGCACCCCGGCCTCGCCGACGCTGAGCCCGTGCACGCGGATGAAGAAGGAGCCCATGAAGGCGGTCTGGCCGTAGCTGACGAAGGCCATGAAGGCGCCGCCAAGGCTGATCCACCAGAAGGTGCGCACCCGGGCGAGGTCGGCGAAGGCCTCGCGCAGCGGCTGGATCGGCGCCTCTTCGGCCATCGGGCGCGGCGGGGGCCTGGGCAGGGTGAACCAGGTGAGCGCGGCGAGCGCCACGCCGGGCAGGCCGACGGCGATGAAGGCCAGCCGCCAGCCCAGCGTCTGGGCCACCACCCCGCCGACCGCCATGCCGACCAGCTTCCCGAGCGGGATGCCGAGCGAATAGACGCCCATGGCCGTCGCCCGCCGCGCCTTCGGCACCAGCTCGGAGATCAGCGAGTGGGCGGCCGGCGAGCAGCCGGCCTCTCCGACGCCGACCCCGATCCGCGCGGCCAGCAGCTGCAGGAAGTTCCCCGCCAGGCCGCACAGCGCGGTCATCGCGCTCCAAATCGCCAGGCAGACGGCGATCAGTCGGCCCCGGTTGGTCCGGGGGCGGTCGGCGTAGCGCGCCAGGGGAATGCCGAGGAAGGTGTAGAAGGCCGCGAAGGCCAGGCCGGTCATGAGCCCCAGCTGCCAGTCCGCCAGTCCGAGCTCGCGCTTGATCGGCTCCGCCAGGATGTTGACGATCTGCCGGTCGAGGTAGTTCAGCAGGTAGACGAGGAACAGCAGGCCGACGACGTAGTCGACGGACCGGGCGGAGAGCGCCGGCGCTTCGGATCGGACCGCCTGCTCCGCCATCACCCGACCTTCCGGACCTGGTCGGCCCAGAAGGGCTCGCGCAGCTGCCGCCGCAGCACCTTGCCGGCGGGGTTTCGGGGAAGCTCCTCAACCCAAGTGACGCCTTTGGGGACCTTGTAGCCGGCGATCCGCGCGCGGACATGGGCCAGCAGTTCGGCCTCGTCGACGACCGCACCCGGCTTGCCGACCAGGACCGCGTGGACCGCCTCGCCCCACTTGCGGTCGGGCACGCCGATCACCGCCGCGTCGGCCACGGCCGGGTGGCTGAGGAGGGCATTCTCGACCTCGGCCGGATAGACGTTCTCGCCGCCGGAGACGATCATGTCCTTCACCCGGTCGCGGATGTAGAGGTAGCCGGCCTCGTCCAGGCAGCCGGCGTCGCCGGTGCGGAACCAGCCGTCCGGCGTCACCACCTGGGCGGTGGCCTCGGCGTCGCGCCAGTAGCCCTTCATCAGCGCTGGGGTGCGCACCCGCACCTCGCCGACCTCGCCGGGCGGCAGCGGCGCACCGTCCGGGCCGGCGATCGCCAGCTCGACGCCCGGACCGGGCCGGCCGCAGGAGAGCAGGCGGCCGAGCGCTGGGTCGTGGTCCTCCGGATGGAGGAAGGTCAGCGGCCCGCTGGTTTCGGTCAGGCCGTACATCTGCACGAACTCGCAGCCGATCCGCCGCCGCGCCTCGGCCAGCACGCGCTCGGAGATCGGCGAGCCGCCGTAGCTGATCACCTGCAGGCTGGAGAGATCGCGCCCGGCCAGGTCGGACGACTCCAGGCAGGCATGAATCATCGCCGGCGCGAGGGTCGCCCGGGTGACCCGGTGCTCCTCGACCAGCGCCAGCATCATGCCGGGGTCGAACTGCGGCGGGGCGACCACGCAGGCGCCGGCGGCGAAGGTGCGCAGCACCGGGTTGACACCGTTGACGTGGAAGAAGGGCGCAGGCGTCAGCACCACGTCTTCGGGCCCCAGCCGGCCCCAGGGAAAGCCGCGCACCGAGTCCAGCGCAAAGCCGTAGCCTTCATGCGTGAGCTGCACGCCCTTGGGCAGGCCGGTCGTGCCGCTGGTGTACATCTGCAGGGCGACGTCGGCGGGGTGCGCCTCCGCCAGCGGATCGACGCCGGACTGGGCGTCCCGCCAGGCCGCATAGCCGTGCGGCCCGGCGGCGCCCTCCTCGATGACGATCAGCCGCTCTGCGGATCCTTCCGCCGCGGCGCGGAACTCCTCGGCGCAGAACAGCACCCGGGCGCCGGCGTGGCGCATGATGTAGGCGATCTCCGGCGCCGCCAGCCGCCAGTTCAGCGGCAGCGCCACCAGCCCCGCCTTCAGGCAGCCCAGCAAAATCTCGATGAAGGCGAGGCTGTTGCGGGCGAGAATCCCCACCCGCTCCTGCGGCGCGCAGCCGGCGGCCAGGAGGCCGCTGGCGACCCGCGAGGCGGCCGCGTCGATCTCGGCGTACGTCGCCCGCGCCGCGCCGCTGACGACGGCCGTGCGGTCCGGCCAGGCGGCGGCCGTCTCGCGGACGATGTCCGCCAGCGTCTCCCGGCCGGCCATCAGTTGGCCCAGTAGACGTGTTCGACGTCCTCGGCCTCGTGCGGTGAATGGCCGTCGATGTCGATCCGGGAACGGCCGGTAGGCGTCCAGCCCGGCGGGGCGAAGCCCTTCTCCTGCTCGGCCAGGAGCGCCTGCAGCTCGCGGACCTTGTCCGGCATCGCCTCGGCCAGGTTGTGCCGCTCGGTCGGGTCGGTGGCCAGGTCGTGAAGCCACACCTTCTCCGGATAGCGCGAGGTCTGCAGCTTCCAGCGGCCGTGGCGGATGGCCTTGTAGTCCTCCTTGCGCCAGACGAGCGTGCGTTCGTCGAGGTCGTTGGGGGCCTGGCCGGTCAGCACCGGCAGCAGGTTGCGCCCGTCGTACTCGCGGTCGGTCGGCAGCGGCGCGCCGGCCGCGGCGGCCATGGTGGGGACGATGTCGAGCGCGCTGACCACGCCCGGCACCGTCTGACCGGCGGGCAGCTTGGCCGGCCAGCGCATCAGAAACGGCACGTTGAGCCCGCCCTCGAAATAGGTGGTCTTCCAGCCGCGGTAGGGCAGGTTCTCCTGAGGGATCTCGTGGTAGGAGGCGCCGCCGTTGTCGCTGGTGAAGACGACGATGGTGTTGTCGGCGATCCCGGCCTTGTCGAGCGCCGCCAGCACCCGACCGACCGCCTCGTCCATCGACTGGATCATCGCGTAGTAGACGCGCGTCCGCTCGTCCTTGATGTGGCCCAGCCTGTCGTAGATCGCCTTGGGCGCCTGCAGCGGGTTATGAGGCGCGGTGAAGGCCAGATAGAGGAAGAACGGCTGGTCCTTGGCGCGCTCGATGAAGCCTACCGCCTCGTCGGCCAGTACGTCGGTCATGTAGCCGTTCAGCGGGCCGTTCTTGCCCTCCCGCTGGATGCTGGCGGTGCGGGTGTCCCACAGGTAGTTGTCGATGGTGCTCCACGGCAGCCGCGACGCGGCGATGCTGGGATCGTCCTGCCGGGCGTAGAGCGAGGAGCCGCCCAGCACGCCGACGAACTCGTCGAAGCCCCGGTCGGTGGGGGTCAGCGGCTTGCTGTAGCCCAGGTGCCACTTGCCGACCGCGGCGGTTCGATAGCCGCGCGCCTTGAGCAGTTCGGCGAGCGTCGCCTCGGTGACCGGCAGGCCGTTCTTCTCCGGCGGCGGCGGGGTGACCGGCAGCGCCACCGAAGGGTGACGATCCTGCCCGTAGGTGCCATCGCGCACCTGATGGAAGCCGGCGAGATAGGGCAGGTATTCGAAGCCGTAGCGTTGCGGATAGCGGCCGGTCAGCAGCCCGGCGCGCGAGGGGGCGCACACCGCATCGGCCGCGTAGCCGGTGACGAACCGCACGCCGCCCTGGCCGATGGCGTCGATGTTCGGGGTCTTCACAAGCGGATTGCCGGCGATGGACAGGTCGTAGTGGCCAAGGTCGTCGGCGACGATGACGATCACATTGGGCGGCCGGGGCTCTGCCGCCTGGGCCGCCGGCGGCCCGTTGGCAGTCGTCAGGGCGAGCCCGGCGACAGCCAGCGCGAGCGCGGCCGCCGCCGCACCGATCCCCAGACGCCGCCGAGGCGCGCGCCACCAGCCCTGCCCTGACATGATCCTTCCTCCCGTCTCATGTTCTCCGCCAGATCCGGCGGGCACCTCTGAACGAGGCGTGTTTTTCCGACCGTAGCCTTGGGGCGTGCGCGGGGTCACGCGCGGCGCTCCAGCGGCCCCAGGCAGCCCGACTCGCGCAGCGGCCCCTCGAGGCGCGCGCGCTCGTCCGGCGAAAGGGCGGCGAAGCGCCCGCGCAGCGCCTCCAGGCAGCGGGCCTGGTATTTGAAGGTCCCCTGCGAATAGGTCCGGCCCAGCAGGTTGACGCTGAAGCTGTCCTTGCCCGCCGCGATGGCGGCGGCGTTGGCCAGCAGGAACGGGAAGTAGACCTCGCCGGCGAAAGCCAGCAGCTCGCCGACGGCCGGCGCGGGCTCGCCGGCCGCCCACTCGCCCTCCACCCCGGAGGCGTCGTCGAGCTGCATGATCCAGCGCATGGTGTAGGGGAACCGCGCCCGCAGAAGGTCGCTGGGCGTGGGATCGACGGTCAGCTGCGAGAACTGGCCGTACCAGCCGAAGTCGGCCAAAGATGGTTGCGAGCCGAACAGGTAGAGCTGGGCCGGCGTCAGGGCCTCGAAGATCCCGAGCAGCCGCTCGGCGCTGCCTTCGATCACCGGGGCGTTGGCCTCGGTGCAGCCGACCAGCGCCATCCGCCCGACCTGGCGCTCGCGGAAGGCGCGGGCGTAGGCCTCGATCGCCTCCGCCCCCTGCCCCGCCAGCCGGTCGAAGGCCAGCCAGCGGCTCATCTGCTCCTGGTCCCTGGGGCGGAACCAGCGGTAGTGGAACATCAGCTTGGCGCCCCACTCGTCGGCCATGTCCTCCAGCAGGGCGCAGAGGAAGGCCGTCGCGGGATCGGGCGGCAGGATAGACCGCTCGCCCGGATGCCGCGCCTCGAGGTCGTAGGCCAGCGGCGTGGAATCGTTGTGCAGGGTCCCGTCGGGATACTGGATAATGGGGATCACCGGCACCTTCACCGCCGAGCGAACGTCGTCCTGCTCCGGCCGCGACTGCACCCACACGTGGGGGATGCGACGGTAGCGGAAGATCGCCCGCATCTTCAGCGAGTAGGGCGACCCCAGGGCTCCGATGATCCGGTAGGGCGTCATGTTCGGTCCTTCGCGGCGGCTTGGAGGGGGGTGGCTCGCAGAGAGGGGGAGTCTGCGAGCCACCAGCGTCAGAAGGTCAGCGTGACCTCGACGCCCATCGTGCGCGGAGGCGCGTACCAGCCGATGAAGCCCCGCGCCGCGGCCGTGCCGCCGCCGCTGACGTAGGCGTTCAGCGGCTGGATGGTGGACTGCGAGTAGTAGGACTCGTCGGTGGCGTTGCGCACCCAGGCGGCGACCTGCCAGCCGCCGTCGCGGTCCTGGATGCCGGCCCGCAGGTTCACCAGCGTGACCTCGTCCTGCAGGGCGCCGACCGTGAGGGTCGGGTGCAGGGCGTATTCGCTGGTGTAGGTCATCTCGGCGCGGCCGAAGGCCTCGATGCCGTCGGTCAGGGGCTGGGTCCACTGGCCGGCCAGGTTCACCTTCCAGCGCGGCGACTTCTCAGGCGTCAGGCCGGTGAAGTTGCAGGTGCCGGGCAGCGCCCCGTCCGGCGTCCGCTCGACCGGGCACTGGCCGCTGGGATGGTCGGTGAACTCGGCGTCCATGTAGGCCACGCCCCCGTCCAGATCGAACTGGGGAATGGGCCGGGCGCGGAAGTCGACCTCGATCCCGCGGACCCGCCGCTCGCCGGCGTTGCCGACGATGAAGCCCGTGCCGGTGACCGGGTTCAGCACCGACTCCTGGAAGTCCTTCAGCAGCATGTTGAACACCGTGGCGTTCAGCATCAGCCGGCGGTCCAGGAGGGTGGTCTTGATGCCCGCCTCGTAGGTGATCGACTCCTCGGGTTCGAATTCGTACGGCGTGCCCGCGTCGACGCGGCGGGTGTTGAAACCGCCGGCCTTGAAGCCGGTCGCCACCGTGGCGAACGTCATGATGTCGTCGGTCCAGCGAAAGCGGGTGTTGGCCGACCAGGTGACCTTGGACTCGTCGCGGCTGACTTCGCCGATGTGGTTGGGACCCTGGGTGCGCAGCAGCACCGCGCTGGCGCCCGGCAGCGCGTAGTGGTCGATGTAGGCGTCCTTGGTGTCGTGGCTGTAGCGCAGCCCGCCGGTGACGCTCCAACGATCGGTCAGGTTCAGGGTGGCCGTGCCGAACACCGCGAAGCTGCGGGTGTCCTGGGTGAAGTAGCTGCCGGCCGTGTCGCCGGGGATGATCCGGCAGGGCGGGGTCGCGCAGAAGGTCGCGGGGAAGGTGCGGTTGGCGCCTTCGTAGAAGGTGCTGGCCTGGTCGAACTTCATGTCCTGGGCGAACAGGAACACCCCGCCCAGGTACTCGACGAAGCCCCCGGTCGGGGAGGTGATGCGCAGCTCCTCGCTCAGGCTGCGGATCAGGGTGTCCTGGCCGTTGCGGTAGACTCGCTGCGGCAGGGCGTCGGCCGAGACGACGGCGCGGTTGTCCCAGATCTCGAGGGCCGAGATCGAGGTCACCGTGTGGCCGGAGGCCAGCTGCCAGTCGATCTGCAGCGAGGCGCCGTAATTCTCGCTGCTGTCGTCGCCGGTATCGTCCGCGTCGACCACCCGGTCCTTGTCGTCGAAGTTGCGGAACGGCAGGCCCAGCGCCTGTTGCGCGGCCAGGAAGCCCGGGGTGGCGATGCCGTAGGGGCCGAACACGTCGCGCTGCTCGGCGACGCAACACTCCGCCTCGATCAGCGAGTAGTGGGCGATGAAGTTGACCTGCAGGTCTTCGGAGGGCTCCCACAACAGGCGGGCCCGGGCGCCCCAGGTCTCGCTGTCGTTCTGGTCGCGCTGGGTGAACAGGTTGTACTCGTAGCCCGAGCGATCGCGGGTCCAGAAGGAGAGCCGTCCGGCCAGGGTGTCGGTCAGGCCGCCGCCGACGTAGCCGCTGACGTGGCGCAGGTCGTAGTCGCCGAAGCCGAAACGGATCTTGCCTTCGCGCTCGCGCGAGGGTGCGCGGGTGGTGATGTTGATCGCGCCCACCGGGGTGTTGCGCCCGTAGAGGGTGCCCTGTGGCCCGCGCAGCACCTCGACGGTCTCGATGTCCAGCAGCTCGCCCTGCGCCATGCCCCCGAGCGGCAGGTAGACCCCGTCCACGAAGACCCCGACGCTCGGCTCGATGCCCGGGTTGGTGCCGGAGGAGCCGATGCCGCGGATCGCCACGTTGGTGTTCCGCAGGTTGTTGGAGGAATCCATCATCACCGAGGGCACGGTGGAGGCAAGGTCCACCATGCTGGCCGCGCCGGCCGCCTCGATCCGCTCGCCGCTCATCGCGGTGACCGACAGCGGCACGTCCTGCACGTTCTCGGCCCGCTTCTGGGCGGTGACCACGATCTCCTCGAGCTCGGCGCCGCCGGACTGGGCGAAGGCTGGGGCCGTCAGCAGCGCGCCGGCTGCGCAGGAGATGAACAGTCCTGCCCCGAGTCGAAGGGCGCGGCGGGCGGATGAGTGGCGGCGCTGCATTGGTTTCCCCCTGTGTCGGACCCGTCGCTGCGGGCCTTCGTCTCGCCCGGTCCTTGCGCCGGGGCTGTCAAAATGTGAACCGTAATTTCGGTTCTTGCAACCGCCAATATCAAGGTTCCGCGTGGCGGGCGGACAGATCGGTCAGGCCGAGATGTTCGACGACCAGCCGCGCCAGCTCCCGGGGGAAGTCGGGATCGTCCCAGTCGTACGGCCCCGCGCCGTAGAGCACGACACTGTTGATCTGGCCGTTCACCACCCGGGTGATGAACTGCGCTCTGGTCGCGATTTCGGCGCGCGACCCGGCCGCGCCGCGGGCCATGGCGAGGCCGGCGATGCGATCGCCCTGGTAGGCCTCGAGCTCGCGCATCAGCGGCCAGACCGCGTGGCCCCTGAGGCTCATTTCGTAGAGGGCGCGGTAGTAGCCGGCGATGCCGCGCACCGAGCGGATGGTGTTGGCCATCAATCGCTCGAAGATCTCGGCCAGCGGCGCATCCTCCGCCTCGGCCGCATCGAAGAACCGCTGGATGTTCTCCCGCGCCCGCTCATGCATGTAGGCCTGCAGGGCGAAGAACAGCGTCTCCTTGTCCTTGAAGCGCCGATAGAAACTGCCCACCGAGCACTCGGCCGCCTGGGCGATGTCGATGACGTGGGCGGCCCAGAATCCCTTGGTCGCGAACACGCGCTCGGCGGCCCGCAGCAGGCGGTCGCGCTGGGCGCGGGAGCGGCCCTGATGGGCGGGCCGCGCCCAGCGCTCATCCGGCTCGTCGGTCATCGAGGGGTCCTGCCTGGTCGGAACGGATTGGCGGGCGCAGGCGGGCGCCGTCGCCGTGTCTGCTGGGTCGGACGCAGGGTCGAAGGGCCGGGCTCAGCCGGCCGCCGGCTGAGCCAGGACCTTGTCGATGTCGGCGGCTTCGTGACGCTCGCGCACGAAGCGGCCGTTCCAGTTGCGGTTGACCAGCGAGCCGCGCTGCACCGCCGGCCGCTCGGCGATCGCATCCGCCCACCGGCGCACGTGCGTGTACTCGTGGACCGAGAGGAACTCCGCGGACTGGTAGAGGTGACCCTGCGCGAGCAGGCCGTACCAGGGCCAGATGGCCATGTCGGCGATGGTGTAGTCGGGGCCGGCGACGAACGGGGTCTCCGCCAGCCGCCGGTCGAGCACGTCGAGCTGGCGCTTCACCTCCATGGCGTAGCGGTCGATGGCGTATTCGATCTTGAACGGGGCGTAGGCGTAGAAGTGGCCGAAGCCGCCGCCCAGGAAGGGCGCGCTACCCATCTGCCAGAACAGCCACGACAGGCACTCGGCCCGAGCCGCGGTCTCGGTCGGCAAGAAGGCGCCGAACTTCTCGGCCAGGTGCATCAGGATCGCGCCGGACTCGAACACGCGGATCGGGGTCGGGCCCGAGCGGTCGACCAGGGCGGGGATCTTGGAGTTGGGGTTGATCTCTACGAAGCCGCTGGAGAACTGGTCGCCGTCGCGGATCTTGATCAGCCAGGCGTCGTACTCCGCCCCGGCGTGGCCCAGCGCCAGCAGTTCCTCCAACATGACGGTGACCTTCATGCCGTTGGGGGTGCCGACCGAGTAGAGCTGCATCGGATGGCGGCCGACCGGCAGCGCCTTCTCGTGCGTCGGGCCGGCGATCGGGCGGTTGATGTTGGCGAACTGCCCGCCGTTCTCCTTGTTCCAGGTCCACACCTTCGGCGGCGTGTAGTCGGATCCGCTCATGACCTCTCCCCATCCCCGAGCCGTCCCGGGCAGGCTGGAGCAGCCTCGCGTCGCCGGAAAACGGAATCTATATTCCGGTTCTGCTTAGACCGCCCGGCCTCACCCGGTCAACCGCCCGCGCCTTCCCTCGCGTCGGCCTTGTCAAAAATGTGAATCGGTATTCCGATCTCGCCAACAACCGAGGAGACCGCCGTGAAACTCTACGACACCCCGCTGGCGCCGAACCCGCGCCGGGTCCGCTGGTTCATGGCCGAGAAGGCGATCACCGATATCGAGATCGTCAACGTCGACCTGATGAAGGGCGAGCACAAGACTCCCGACTATCTGGCCAAGGCGGGGCTGGCGAACGTGCCGGCGCTGGAGCTCGACGACGGCACGGTGATCACCGAGTCGGTCGCCATCTGCCGTTACCTGGAGAGCACCTGGGCCGAACCCAACCTGTTCGGGCGCGATGCGAAGGAGACGGCGGTGATCGAGATGTGGGCCCGCCGGGCCGAGCTGCTGGTCTCGCTGCCGATGATGCTGACCGTGCGGCACACCCTGCCCGCGCTCGCGGCGCTCGAGCGCCAGGTTCCCGAGATCGCGCAGTCGAACCGCGAGAGCGGCCTGCGCGGCCTGAAGGTGCTGAACCGGCGGCTGGCCGAAAGCCCCTGGATCGCCGGCGAGCGGATCACCATCGCCGACATCGTCGCCTTCTGCGGCGTCGACTTCGCCCGGCTGATCAAGTTCGAGCCGCCGGCCGAGCTGGAGCACGTGGCCCGCTGGGTCGGCGAGATGCGCGCCCGCCCGGCCGCCGCAGCCGGCCAGCCCGCGCAGGCCGGCGCCTAAGGGTCAGTCCGCGCCCTGCCGTTTCGGCGGCAGCTTCTCCAGTCCCAGGTGGCCGACGCAGATCCTGGCCAGCTCCTGCACGAAGCGAGGATCGTCCGCCTCGTAGGGCCCGGGCCCGTGCAGCACGACGGAAATGATCTGGCCGTTGACCATGCGGGTGACGAGCTGGGCCGAGAGGGCGAGTTCGGCCGGCGGCATCGTCGCGCCCCGGGCGGCCGCCAGTTTGGCGATGCGCCGGCCCTGGTAGGCCTCCAGCTCGCGCATCCTCGGCCAGACCGGATAGCCGCGCAGGCTCATCTCGTAGAGGGCGCGGTAGTAGCCGGAGATGCCGCGCACCGCTCTCAGGGTGTTGGACATCAGCCGCTCGAACATTTCGGTGAACGTCTCGTCGGCCCGCGCCGGGTCGTCGAAGAAGGCCCGGATGTTCTCGTGCGCCCGCTGGTGCATGAATTCCTGGAGCGCGAAAAACAGCGACTCCTTGTCCTCGAAGCGACGGTAGAAGCTCCCGACCGAACAGCCGGCGGCCTTGGCGATGTCCACCACGTGGGTCTGCCAGAAGCCCTTCTGGGCGAAGACCTGCATGCCGGCGCGCAGCAACCGGTCGCGCTGGTCGCGGCTGCGATGCTGGTGGGCCGGGCGCGCCCAGCCTCCGCCGATCTCGTCGCTCATCTGTCGCGTCTCTCGCGCTCGCGCCTGCGCCTGCGCCTTCGGCCGAGCTTGGCTGCGATCTGGGCGTGCGTCCATACGTCCGCACGCGCGGGCCGCGCGGGCCTTATCCCCGGCTCGCGGCGCAGGCAAGAAGGCCGCCGAGTTGTCCGCTGCCCGCGGCGTTCCTAGCTTCACCTGAAAGGTCGGTGGAGGCGGCATGAGTTTGAGAGCGGCGCTGGACGGGCTGGCGGAGACGGCGGAGAGCTTCGCCGTCGAGGCGCCGGAGGGCTGGACGCAGGGCCGGACGCTGTACGGCGGGATGACCGCGGCGCTCTGCGCGGAGGCCGCCCGGCGGGCCTTCCCCGAGCTGCCGCCGTTGCGCTCGGCGCAGTTCGCCTTCACCGGGGCGGCGTCCGGCCGGCTGCGGTTCGCACCTTCGCTGATCCGCCAGGGCCGCTCGTCGGCCTTCGTGGCCGTGGACGGCTTCTCCGAGGACGGCCAGGTCGTGCGGGCGCTGTTCGCGCACGGCGCCGCCCGCGAGAGCCGCGTCGCCCACGACAGCGCGACGGGGCCGGCGGCCCCCAAGCCGGCCGACTGCGCGCCCTTCTTCGAAGGTCCGCGCGGCGGCTTCTTCCAGAACTTCGAGATGCGGCTCGCGGCCGGAGCGCGGCCCTTCTCGCCGGACGCCGAGCCCGGCTTCGCCGTCTGGGTGCGACACCTGGACGATGCCGGCGTCGACCCGACCGTCTCGCTGCTGGCGCTCGCCGACAGCCTGCCGCCCGCGGCCATGGTCGCCTTCCCCACGCCCGCGCCGATCAGCACCGTCACCTGGTCGGTGGACATCGACCAGCCGATCGCGCCCGGCGAATGGCGGCTGCTGACCTCGGCCAGCGAGCAGGCGGCCGGCGGCTATTCCCTGCAGGCCATGTCGTTGTGGGCGGCGGACGGGCGCAGGCTGGCGGTCGGTCGCCAGACGGTGGCGATCTTCGCCTGAGGCCGCTTCAGCGCTTGGACAGCGGCGTCCAGTTGCGGCGCAGGCCGGCGATGAACTCGGCGCGGATACGGTCCAGGTCGATCCGGTCGGGGGCGATCAGCCACTGGCGCATGACGCCGCGCAGGGTGGCCAGGATGAGCACCCCCTGTGCTTCGGGATCGACGTCCGGGCTGATCTCCCCGCGGCGGATGGCGGCGCGGATGTGGTGGACGAAGCCGGCCGCGCTCTCCTGGTCGAGCTGGGCGATGGCGGGGGCCAGCGCGGGCCGGTTCAGCGCCGCGTTCAGCACCTCGTGGAAGGCGCGCAGGCGCGAGACCGACCTGCGGTTGTCGTCGATGTAGTAGGCGATCCGCGCGATCAGCGCCTCGAGCCCGCTGGCGGTCAGGCCGCCCGGCGGCCCCTCTTCCATGCGCCGCCGGTAGCCCTGCACCAGATGGTCGGCGACCGCGCGAATCAGGTCCTCGCGCGAGCCGAAGTAGTGGGCCGGCAGGGCGCGGCTGTAGCCGGCCGCCTCCCCCGCTTCGGCCAGGGTCAGCTGGTCGACGCCGCGCTCGGCGATGATCTCGACGGCGGCCTGCAGGATCCGCTGCTCGGCCTCCGCCCGGCGCTGCGCCTGGGTCCTCCCGAGGGCACGGGGCGGCCGTTCCTCGGGTTGCGATTCCGACGCCATCTGCGAGAGATGGCCGCTTTGCGGAACGAGCGCAACTTCGCGCTGATCCTCGGGAGCTCATCGAACGGCGGCGCCCAGGGGGCGGGCGATCCCTGCAAGGCCCTCGAGCGCCTGCCGTTCGAGCGCCTCGCGGTCGTCCGGATGGGCGATGGCGATGAGCCGCCGCGCCCGCTCGGCGATCGGCTGGCCGCGCAGCTCGGCGACGCCGTGTTCGGTGACCACCAGATCGGCGTCGGCCCGGGGCGTGGTCACCGTGCCCGAAGCCAGGGCCGCGACGATGCGCGGCTCGCCCCGGCGGGTGCGGGACGGCAGGGCGATGATCGAACGGCCGCCCTCCGAGGCCAGCGCGCCGCGCACGAAGTCTCCCTGCCCGCCCACCGCGCCGACGAAGGCCCCGTCCACGAGTTCGGCGCCGACCTGGCCGGTCAGGTCCACCTCCAAAGCCGAGTTGATCGCGGTGAAGCGCGGCAGGGCGGCCAGCACCTTGTGGGCGTGGGTGAACTCCACCGGCTCCATCGACAGATCCCGCCGGCCGTCGGCGAAGCGGTAGAGCGCCTCGGTCCCCAGCAGCGAACCGGTGACGCTGATACCGGGAAGCTCCGGCTTCAGTGCATTGGTGATGACGCCGGCCTCGATCAGCGCGATCGCCTCGTCGCCGACGATCCCGGTGTGCAGGCCCAGGTTCCTGTGGCCGCGCAGCGCGCCCAGCACCGCGCCGGGCAGCTTGCCCACGCCGAGCTGCACTGTCGCCCCGTCGGGGATCAGTTCGGCGACGCGGGCGGCGATGCGAGCCTCGATCTCGTCCGGCGCGCCGGCCGGCTGGGCGACCAGCGGCCTGTCCACCTCCACCACGACGTCGGCGCGCGAGAAGCCGGCCCGCGAGCGGGTTCGCGGCGCCCGGGCGTTCACCTCCACGACCACCGTTCGCGCCGTGGCCAGCGGAGCGGCGACGTAGCCGCAGGCGGCGCCGAAACCGAGCCGGCCCGTCTCGTCCGGCAGGGCGGCCCCCGCCAGCACCACGTCGGCGGCGAGCGGCCCCTCGGTCAGCAGCCAGGGCAGCTCGGAGTAGGCGCAGGGGACGACGTCCATCACGCCCGCCCGGCACAGCGCCCGGTTCGCGCCGATGCCGCCCAGTCCGAACAGACGGACGACGTCGGCGTGCTCGGGCCGCACCACGCCCGAGTAGCTGCCGCCCAGGAAGATGCGGAACGGCCCGATCTCGTGCCGCTGGTCGAGCAGCCGTTCGATCAGGCTGACCGGCTCGCCGGCGCCCGGGGTCCAGACGACCATGTCGCCTGGCCGCACGATGGTCCTGAAGTCGACCTCTTCCGGCGCCAGGCGCCGCCCCTGCCCCGTTCCCACGGTCAGCTTTCCGCGCGCTCAACGGCCGCGCGAGCCGGCGGGGCGGAGCGGCCTCGTCCGGTAGAGCCGCGCCCCGCGCATTGAAACGCCAAGTAGGCGCCGGCCCGAAGGGTGCGCTCTGTTGTCGCGGCCAAAGATTCCACGACGATTTGTTGTTTTACCGGCGAATTGCCGCAAGCCGCTCTCATTGCTGAAGTCCTGAACGCTGACAGACCAGAGGTTTTTCAAAACTCCGGTATGTAATTCGCGTGTTGGTTGGACTGTGTAGGCGCCCGTCCATATTTGCGTCCAAAACTCGTTGATCCCTGTGGGCCTCGTGGTCCAAACGTCGCCTACCCAAAAGGAGACTATCCCAAGTGGCGGAACCTTCCACCAAGTCGCCTGATCCGATGGACGTCGCTCTGGGCGCGGCGGTCCGCATCCGGCGGCGGACCATCGGTATGTCTCAGGAAGCGCTCGCCGAGCAGTGCAACGTCAGCTTCCAGCAGATTCAGAAGTACGAGAACGGCGCGAACCGGATCTCCTTCTCGCGCCTGGTGCAGATCGCCCGCGCCCTGAAGTGCCGGGTCGTCGACCTGCTGGAAGTGCTGGACACGCCCGACCGGGAGAACCCGGCCGAACTCGACCTGCTGGGCCGCATGCGCACCCCCGGCGCGCTGGAGCTGTTGTCCGCCTACGAGCGCATGCCGCCGGAGGCCCGCTCCTCGCTTGTGAACATGCTGAAGGTGATGACGGCCGGCGACGCCGACCAAGCGAACAAGACCAAGGAAGTCGCCTGACGCCGGCCGGGCCGCTGAGCCCGGCTTCGGAGCCTCACGCGCCGGCCGACGCGGCGTCGCCCGACAGACGGGCGATCTCGCCCAGCAGCGCCGCCGGAGAGATCGGCTTGGCCACGTGGCCGTCCATCCCCACCTGCCGATACCGCTCCACCTGGTGAGACATGACATTGGCCGTCGTGGCCACGATCGGCGTCCGGCCCGCCCGGCCGGGCAGCGCCCGGATTCGCCGCGTCGCCTCGATGCCGTCCATCACCGGCATCTGGATGTCCATGAAGATCAGGTCGTACGCCTTCTCCGCCGCCAGGCGCACGCCCTCGGCGCCGTGCTCGGCGGTGTCCACCTCGGCCCCGAGCGAACCCAGCATGCGGGTCGCCACCAGCCGGTTGGTCGGATTGTCCTCGACCACCAGCACCCTGAGGCCCTGCAGCCATCGGCCGCCACGATCGAGTTCCGCCGGCGCCTCGCAGGCCGGCGCGGGCACCTCGATCCAGAAGATCGAGCCCGCGCCCTCGCGGCTCCTGAAGCCGATGCGGCCGCCCATCTGCTCGGCCAGCAGCTTGGTCACCGCCAGCCCCAGGCCCAGGCCGCCGTGACGACGGGTGGTCGAGCCGTCTCCCTGCTCGAAGCGCTCGAACAACCTGGGCTGCATGGCCTGCGGGATGCCGATGCCCGTGTCCTCGACTTCGATCCGCACCCGCTGGCGGGCGCCCGCATAACGCTTGGTCAGCCGCAGGGTGACGCCGCCCTGCTCGGTGAACTTCACCGCATTGCCCAGGAGGTTGAACAGCATCTGGCGCAGCCGGACGGAATCGAGCATCGCCCAGCCGGCGCTTTCGGGCGCCTCGCAGGCGAGCCGCAGTCCGCGGCTCTCCGCCGCCGAACGCACCATGCCGGCGGCCGCGTCCAGCATCGCGCTCAGTTCCACCGGCTCGGGCGAGAACTCCACCTGGCCGGCCTCGACCTTCGAGAAGTCGATGATGTCGTCGAGCAGCTGCGACAGCGTCGCACCGCAGGCCAGCGCCTCCTCGACCATCGCGCAGTCCGCCGGCGCCAGCCCCTTGCCGCGGAGGACGTGCAGCACTCCCAGCAGGCCGTTCATCGGCGTGCGGATCTCGTGGCTCAGGTTGGCCAGGAACTGCGACTTTGCCGCCGCAGCGGCCAGAGCGGCGTCGCATGCGTCGGCCAGTTCGGTGACGTCCTGGGAAATGGCCAGCACGTCCCAGTCCCCGGTGTGGCGCTTGGCCAGGCCCTGCCAGCTCACCCGCAGGCGACGCCAGCCCGCGTCGGTGCGGCGGCGGTATTCGACGGACGTGAGCCGTCCGGACCGGCGGGTCCGCTCCCAGGCCGCATCCACGACCTCGACGTCGTCCGGATGGATTCTCGCGCGCCAGACCTCGCGCGTGAGCGCCTCGCCCGGCCGACCTCTCGGGTCGGGAAGCAGGGCGGCGGCCTCGGCCAGGTCGGCGACGGCGTCGTAGCGGTAGACCGTGATCCCCGCCGCATCGCCGAGCAGCTTGGCCACGCGTCGGGACTGCGTGGCGGCGGCCTCCCGCCGGCGCTCCAGGGTGATGTCGTGCATGGCCACCAGCGCGCGCCCATCCGCCGAGCGGGTCGACTTGGCCCGGACCCACAGCCGCCCGGTCTTGCCGACGAGCTGCAGCTCCTGACCGTAGGAAACCCCGGCCTCCGCACCTAGCCGCGCCTCGGCGTGGAGCGCCTCCGGCGCCAGGAAGTCGGTGAACAGACGGCCGACGGTTTCCTCGGCGGTCCAGCCGGTGAGCGTCACCCAGGCCGGGTTGGCGCGGCGGACGAGGCCGCCCTCGACCGCCACGAACGCGTCGGCGGCGTGTTCGAAGAACCAGGCCGCCGCCTCCCAGTCAGCACTTTCCGATCCGGCCGCGAAGTCCGCCATCTCTGCCCATCGTCCCCCCGATAGGCGTCCATTGATCGCGACAAGTGTGAAATATTCCTTGGCTCGCGCCTGACGCGAGCCGCTAAGCGCCTGTTTTTACGGTAAAGACGCCGCCCTGGGGTGGGAGATCGGTGTTCACTACGCGCTCAAGTTGCGCCCGCGCGCTGCATCAGCCGCCGGCCAATACACTGTCGATGACCGCCCGCGCCTCGGGGCTGGTCCAGTCGGCCTCGCCGGCCAGGCGGGCTCGCTCGACGCCGTCCCGCCCGTAGATCACCGTCGTCGGCATGCCGGCGGCAGGCGGGCTCAGCACGAAGGAAATTTTCCGCTCGCGGTCGATGTAGAAGTCGAGCGGCGCGTGCTGGCCGATGAAGGCCCTGGCCTTGTCCAGGTCCTGATCGCGGTCGACGCTGATCGCCACCACCTTCACGGGCCGGCCAGCGTAGCTCTTCTGCAGCGCGGCCAGGGTGGGCATCTCCAGCACGCAGGGCCCGCACCACGTCGCCCAGATGTTCATCACCACCACCTGGCCCTTGAAGTCGGCGAGCCGCACCGGCTGGCCGCCGGCGTCGTAGAACACGTGGTCTGGGGCGCGGCTCGGCGGCAGCGGCGTCTCCAGCTTGGCCATCTCGCCCTTCGCCAGCCGCTTCAGCGAGCCGCCGCCATCGGGTTTGATGAGAGCGCTTCCCATGATGTAGATAACCGCCGCGACGCCGAGGACGGCGACGCCCCAGAGCGCCCACTTCAGGATACCGCCGCTGGGCTTCGCCGCCGGATGATCGCTCATATGTCGGACTCTTCCTCGAACGATTCAGCCAAACCGCCGACCGGTCAGGCCATGTGGGGTGGGCGCTTCTCCGCCCGGCCCGATGCGCTGATGCAGGCCATCAACGTCTCCATCGGCTTCGACCGGCGGCTGGCCGAGCAGGATCTGGCCGGCTCCCGGGCGCACGCGGCGATGTTGCGCAAGCAGGGGGTTATTTCAAGCGAGGACGAGGCCGCCATCCAGAAGGGCCTGGAGGCGGTCGGCCGCGAGATGGCCGAGGGCGCCTTCCCGTTCCGCGACGAGTTCGAGGACATCCACATGAACGTGGAGGCCCGGCTCGCCGAGCTGATCGGACCGGTGGCGGGGCGGCTGCACACCGCCCGCAGCCGCAACGACCAGGTCGCCCTCGACTTCCGCCTGTGGGTGCGCGAGGCCTGCGACCGCACGCTGGAACAGCTGCGCGGCCTGCAGCGGGCGCTGCTGGCCAAGGCCGAGGCCAACGCCGAGACGCTGATGCCCGGCTTCACCCACCTGCAGCCCGCCCAGCCGGTCACCTTCGGCCACCACCTGATGGCCTATGTGGAGATGTTCGGGCGCGACGCCTCTCGCTTCGGCGACGCTCGCCGGCGGATGAACGAGAGCCCGCTTGGCGCGGCCGCCCTGGCCGGCTCGCCCTTCCCCATCGACCGGCACGCGACGGCGCAGGCGTTGGGATTCGACGCCCCGATGGCCAACTCGCTGGACGCGGTGTCCGACCGCGACTTCGCGCTGGAAGCGCTGGCGGCGGGGGCGATCTGCGCCACCCACCTGTCGCGGCTGGCCGAGGAGATCGTCGTCTGGATGACGCCGCAGTTCGGCTTCATCAGGCTGTCGGACTCCTTCACCACCGGCTCGTCGATCATGCCGCAGAAGAAGAACCCGGACGCGGCCGAACTGGTGCGCGGCAAGGCCGGCCGGGCGCTGGCCGCCTTCACCCAGCTGACGATGGTGATGAAGGGCCTGCCGCTCGCCTATTCGAAGGACATGCAGGAGGACAAGGTCCCCACCTTCGAGGCCTTCGACTCCCTGGAGATTTCGCTGGCGGCGATGACCGGCATGATCGCCGACCTCGAACCCGTGCCCGAGCGGATGGCCGCGGCGGCCGGCGCCGGGTTCTCGACCGCCACCGATCTCGCCGACTGGCTGGTGCGCAGGCTGGACCTGCCGTTCCGCCAGGCCCACCATCTGACCGGGGCCGCGGTGAAGCGGGCCGAGGCCCTGGGCGTGGACCTGGCCGAGCTGCCGCTCGCCGAGCTGCAGGCGCTCGACCCGGCCATCACGGCCGACGTTTACGAGGTGCTGACCCCGGCCGCCTCGGCGGCCAGCCGCAAGAGCTATGGCGGAACCGCGCCGGACCAAGTGCGCGCCCAGGTGGCGCGCTGGAAGGAGATGCTGAAATGACCCCTCGCCTCGCGATCGCCGGCCTGATCGCCGCCACAGCCCTGGCCGGCTGCGGCAAGACGGGCGAGCTTCAGCGCCCCGGCCCGCTGTTCGGCGCCGGCCGCGCCACCACCGCCGACGCCGACGAGGCCGAACGTGCCCGCGATCCGTCGCGCCCGGTCGACACCGTCGATCCGCGCGACCGCACGTCCGACCCGGCCCCGCCGCGCACCCTGCCGATCGAGGGCGGTCCGCAGGATCCCGGCCGGGCCCCGCCGCAGGGCGTTCTTCCCGACCCGTACAACAACCCGCGCCGATGAATCACTTCGAGCTGACGGGGGGCGAGCTCGCCTGCGAGGGCGTCTCGCTGCGCCGCATCGCCGAGGACGTGGGCACGCCCGTCTACGTCTACTCCACCGCCACCCTGGAGCGGCACTACCAGGTGCTGCGCGAGGCCCTGGTCGGCGCCGGCCTCGGCGATCCGCTGATCGCCTATGCGGTGAAGGCCAATTCCAACGTCGCCGTGCTGCGCACGCTCGGGCGGCTGGGCGCGGGGGCCGATACCGTCTCCGAGGGCGAGATCCGGCGCGCGCTCGCGGCGCAGATTCCGGCCGACCGCATCCTGTTCTCCGGGGTCGGCAAGACCGCCGCCGAGATCGCCTTCGCGCTCGACGCGGGCGTGCTGGAGATCAACATCGAGTCCGAGCCCGAACTCGAGCTGGTCGAGAAGGTCGCCCGCGACAAGGGCGTGCGCGCCGACGTCGCCCTGCGGGTGAACCCCGACGTCAAGGCAGGCGCCCACGACAAGATCTCCACCGGCAAGGCGGATTCCAAGTTCGGCGTCGCCCTGCAGGACGTCGGCCGACTCTACGCACGCGCCGCCAACAGCGCCGGCCTCAACCCGGTGGGCCTGGCCTGCCACATCGGCAGCCAGATCTCCGACCTCGCCTCGATGGAGGAGGCGGCCCGCAAGATGCGCGGCCTGGTCGAGGGCCTGCGGGCCGAGGGCCTTTCGGTCGAGCGGCTCGACCTCGGCGGCGGCCTCGGCGTGCCCTACTTCAACCAGCCCGAACCGCCCTCGCCCGCCGAGTACGCCGCGCGCATCGCCGCCGTCGTGGGCGACCTCGGCGTGCAGCTCGCCTTCGAGCCCGGCCGGATGATCGCCGCCAACGCCGGCGTGCTGGTGGCCAAGGTGCTCTACGTCATCGCCCGGCCGGACGGCCGGCGCTTCGTGGTGCTGGACGCAGCCATGAACGACCTGCTGCGGCCCGCCATGTACGACGCCTTCCACGACATCCGCCCGGTGAGGCCGCGCGAGGGCGAGGCGCTGGCTTACGACGTCGTCGGGCCGATCTGCGAGACCGGGGACACCTTCGCGCGCGACCGGCGGCTGCCGCCACTGGAGGCCGGCGACCTGGTGGCCTTCATGACCGCCGGCGCCTACGGGGCGACGATGTCCAGCGAATACAATAGCCGGCCGCTGACTCCGGAGGTGCTGGTGAACGGCGACCGCTGGGCCGTGGTGCGCGCCCGGCCCTCGTACGAGGACATGCTGTCGCGGGAGTCGTCTCCGGACTGGCTCTGACCCATTCCCAAGCTGTACAGTTGACGGCGAGTTAACGAAGAGGGGCGGCGGAGCAACAAGGCCTCGGAGCAGGCCGACCTCCGCCCTATGGGGTGGGACCATGCACGTCTTCGAAATCGTCAGAACAGTTCTTCTCTGCCTGGCGCTCGGCCTGTTCCTAGGCGCCACGGCGGCCATCGCCGCCCGCGTCTTCGGGGTGGAGCCGGCGCCGCCGGGCGTCGTCGGCGCTCTCGTGGGCATGCTCACCGCCGTCATGCTGGTCCGCCAGAGCCGCGAGGTCTGACGGCGCGGCGGTGGTAGGCCTTCGGCCAACCAGTCACCGGGACGCGCCGGTGACTGGTTGCGCGCAGCGCTACCTGTCACCTTCCACCGCCGCGGCCTCAGGGGGGCGTTGCCGCGCCCTAGTCCATCGTCCCGACGTACGGCAGGCCGCGGAGCTCGCCGGCGCGGTCCATGCCGTAGCCGACGAGGAAGCGGGCGGGGGCTTCCCAGGCGACGAAGTCGGGCTCGATGGGGCGCTGCGTCGGCCAGGGCTTGCGGGCGAAGACGGCGGTGAGCACCTCGGCGGCGCCGGCGTCGCGGACCAGGCGGGCGGCCTCGCTGAGCGACAGGCCGGTGTCGAACACGTCGTCGATCACCAGCGCGTGACGCCCCATCAGCGGCCGCTGCAGGTCGGCGCGCACCTCGCAGCGGCCGAGGCTGGCGCGCGCGTCGCCGTAGGAGGCCAGCCACAGGGCGTCGAAGCGCAGATGGCGGCCGATCCTGGCCAGGGCGCGGGTCAGGTCGGCGGCGAACCACAGGCCGCCGGTCAGCAGGCAGACGGCGACGGTTTCGTCGTCGGTGCGCGGGGCGATCTCGCGGGCGAGGGCCTCGACGCGGGCGGCCACCTCCGCCTCGCTGAGGAGCACGCTGGGCAGGTCAGCCATGCGGCAGGGCGAGGTCGGCCGCCTCCTCCGCGGGCAACGGCTGGGCTTCGACCGGCGCCGCGACGTGCGAGGCGGGGGTCGGCTCCAGGCTCTTGCGCAGCGCCAGGGACCCGGAGGGCCTGGGCTCCGCTGCAGCGGGCGGCTGGCCGGCGCCGGGGGCCAGGTCGGTGGCGAAGCTCACCTCCAGCTCGGCGGCGGTGGACGGGGGATCGGGGATCACCAGGCCGAAGTGGCGCGACTCGCCCGGCGGGATGCGCGGGTCGGCCGGGCGGGCGATCCTGGTCACCAGCGGCCGGCCGGTCTTGTTCATAAGCACCATCTTGAGCGGCGGCGAGGTGATGGTCCGGCCCTCGACGTTGCGGATCGTGCCGGTCACCGAATAGGCCGCGTGGCCGTCCTTCAGCGCCGTCTCGACGGTGAGGTCCTCGATGGTCAGCCCCAACTGGTTCACCGGCAGGCCCACGCTGGCGTAGGCGGCCGCCGTCTTGGGCCACATGCGAACCACGTCCACCCGGAACACCAGGGCCGCGCCCAGCGTCAGCACCAGCACGGCGGCCACGCCGGCCCAGACCACGCCCACCGTCACCGCCTCGCGCATGCGGCGGCTGGTCTCGGTCTTGGCCCGAAAGACCTTGGGCAGCGCCTCGCCCGGCAGTTCGGCGAGCGGCGCCTCCTCGAACTCGATCTCGTCGGCCTCGACCTCGGCCGCCGCAGCCTCGGCGTCCTCGGGATCCAGCTCCAGCTCCGTGACCTCGGCGTAGGCGGTCCAGCGCTTGCCGCAGGCCGAGCACTTCACCGTCCGCCCCTCGGGCGGGATCTTCGCCGCATCGACGAAATAGCTGGTGGCGCAGTCGGGACAGGTCAGTATCATGACAGCCGAATCGGACGCTCCAGCAACCTCCCCCGAGGTCGCCGATTTCGGCCTTCATGTCCAGAAACCCTCACGCCGCACTGGCGCAAGACGCCGAAACGGCCATTGTCCGCTTCGACGACGTCTCGATGCGCTACGGGCGTGCCCCCGAGACCTTGAAGGACCTGTCCTTTTCCTTGGCGCCGGGGTCGTTCCACTTCCTGACCGGGCCTTCGGGGGCCGGCAAGAGTTCGCTCCTCAAGCTGATCTACCTTGCCGCCCGGCCATCGAAGGGACTGGTCCACCTGTTCGGCCAAGACGTCAGCCAGGTCCCGACGCCCGAGCGGCCGGCGCTTCGCCGGCGCATCGGGGTGGTGTTCCAGGAGCTCCTGCTGCTCGATCACCTGTCGGCCTTCGACAACGCCGCCCTGCCGCTGCGCATCGCGGGAATGAAAGCCGACGAATACCGGCAGGACGTGGCCGAGCTCTTGGCCTGGGTCGGCCTGCGCAGCCGCATGCACGCCATGCCCGCCACCCTAGCCGGCGGCGAGAAGCAGCGGCTGGCGATCGCCCGGGCCGTGGTCGCCAGGCCCGAGATCCTGCTGGCCGACGAGCCCACCGGCAACGTCGACCACGAGATGGCCGTGCGCATCCTGCGCCTGTTCGTCGAGCTGAACCGGCTCGGAACCACCATCGTCATCGCCACCCACGACCAGGACATGGTCGCCCGCTCCGGCATGCCGGTGCTGCACATCGAGGAGGGCCGGCTGGTCCACCACGGCCTGCCGAGGACCGACGGTTGAGCGACTTCTTCGATCCCGGCCGGTGGAAGCCCGCACCCTTCCTGCCGGCCAGCGACGCGCGGGACGGAGCGCTGACCTTCGTGATCGCGGTGCTGTGCTTCCTGGCCTGCCTGACGGCCCTGGGGGTGATCGCCGCCGACCGCGCCGCCCGCGGCTGGACCGACCAACTGCGGGGCGAGGCCACCATCGTGGTCCGGCCGAAGAGCAACGAGACCCCCGATTCCGCCGCCGCCCGCGCCGCCGAGACCCTGGCCGGGGTGCCGGGCGTGGTGGAGGCCCGCGCCCTGGAGGCCGAAAAGGCCGAGGCGCTGATCGCGCCCTGGCTCGGCGACGTCGCCGACCTCGAGGACCTGCCGGTGCCCAGGCTGGTGGCGGTGGTGCTGGACCCGTCGAAACCCGCTTCCACCCAGGCCATGGACCGGGCTCTGAAGGCCCAGGGGCTCGACGCCCTGGTCGACGATCACAGCGCCTGGATGGCCGACATCCAGCGCAGCGCCGGCATGGCCCGCTGGATCGGCGCCGCCGTCTTCCTGATGATCGCCGCAGCGGCCGGGGCGGTGGTGGCCTTCGCCACCCGCGCCGGCATGGCCGCGCGACGCGAAGTGGTGGAGGTGCTTCACCTGACCGGCGCCGAGGACGCCTTCATCGCCCGGCTGTTCCAGTCGAGGTTCGCCCTGATGGCCGCCCGGGCGGGGTTGCTCGGAGCCGGCGGCGCCGCCATTGTCGGCGCCGGGCTGCGGTTGGCCGGGGGCGGCGCGGGCCTGACGCCGGTGCTGCCGGTCGCCTGGAGCGACCTCCTGGCCGTCCTGCCCTGCCCGCTGGCCGCGGCGGCGGTGGCCGCCATCGCCGCCCGACTGACCGCCGCCGCGCTGATCCGGGAGCTGGTATGAGGACCATCGCGGGGCTTCTGGTCCTGGCCATGATCTGGGCGGTGGGGCTGTGGGCCTTCGTCGAGCGGGTGGACCGCTCTACGCCTGCGCCCGACCCGCGCCCGGCCGACGGCATCGTCGCCCTCACCGGCGCCGGCTCCAACGAGCGCATCGCCGCGGCCATGCACCTTCTCGAGACGGAGCGCGGCAAGCGGCTGCTGGTCTCGGGCGTCAACCGAGAGGCCAGCCGCGAGGACATCCGCACCGTCTCGCGCGCCGTGCGCCGGCTCTACGACTGCTGCGTGGACCTGGGCTTCGAGGCGGCGAACACCGTCGGCAACGCCAAGGAGACGGCCGAGTGGGCGCGGGCCATGCGCTACGACAGCCTGATCGTCGTGACCGCCGACTACCACATGCCGCGCGCCATGCTGGAGTTGCGCGGCGCCATGCCCGAAGCCGAACTGCAGGCCTATCCGGTGGCCACCTCGGTGATCGACGCCTCGCGCTGGTGGCGCACCGCCCGCGGCGCGCGGCTGATGGTGATGGAGTATTCCAAATATCTGGCCATCCTCGGCCGCGAGGCGATCCTCAGCCTCGGCCCCAAGCGGGAGGCCGAGGCGCCGGAGGTTGACGGCGCAGGCGAGACTGCGGCAACCCCGCGGCCGAAATGATCTACCTGCGCTCCTTCCTGTTCGTGGCCGCCTTCTATCTGTGGTCGGCCGTGCTGGCGATCGCCGGCACCCCGCTGCTGCTGGGCCCGAGGCGCTGGACGGTGTCGATGTTCCGGGTGTGGGCCAACGGCATCCACCTGATGCTGCGGCTGATCTGCGGCATCAAGGTCGAGGTGCGCGGGACGCAACACCTGCCCAAGGGCCCTGCCCTCGTGGCGGCCAAGCACCAGTGCATGCTGGACGTCTTCTCGCAGTTCGCCTGGCTGCCCGCCTCCGCCTTCGTGATGAAGAAGGAGCTGCTCTGGATCCCCTGGTTCGGCTGGTACGCGCGCAAGGTCGGCACCGTGGTCATAGACCGCTCCGGCGGGGCCAACACCCTGCGCCAGATGGTCCGCGAGACCCGCGACCTGTTCGCCGAGGGCCGCCAGGTGGTGATCTTTCCGGAAGGGACCCGCGGCAAGCCGGGCGTGAAGGGAATCTACCAGCCCGGCGTCGCCGGTCTCTACCGCGACCTCGAGGTGCCGGTGTATCCGGTGGCCACCAACTCCGGCGTCCACTGGCCGGCCCACGGCTTCCTGCGCCACCCGGGCGCCATCGTCTTCGAATACCTCGAACCCATCCCGGCCGGCCTGAAGCGCGGCGAGTTCATGCGCATCCTCGAGGAGCGCATCGAGGCGGCGTCGATGAAGCTGCTGAGCGAGTAGGCGCGGCAGCGTCCTCCTCTCCCCCGCGCAGCAGCGGAAGGTAGGGGCGCCTAAGGCAGCGCGTCCTCGGGTTCGGACGCGCCGCGGCGCGTGTGGCTGTGAAGGGCGAGTTCGCGGGCTTCGACCATCTGCAGGAGCTGCTCCATCGCCGCGTCGCGGATGCCCTCCTCGCGCAGGTGCACGACGAGGTCGCGGAGGTAGTCCACGTTGGGCCCGGAGAGCCCGACCGCGCCGGCGATCAGCTCGGCCTGGCGCTCCAGCGACAGCATCCCGGCCCACTGGGGATGGCGAGTGTCGGAGACGAACACCAGCGTCTCGGCCCGGCGGCCGTCGGCGAGCCGCACCTGGGCGGTCGCCTCGACGTAGGTCTCGGTGGGCTGTTCGCGCTCGCGCAGGTAGGCGTAGACCTCGGGCCAGTCGGCGTCGGCGATCTGGTAGGCGATCCCGCGCACCGACCCGCCCGGGGCCAGGCCCAGCACCAGGCCCGGCCGCTGGTAGGTGCCCCGATGATGCACCGAATAGATGCAGAAGGCGCGGCGGCGTCCGTGTAGGGTGGCCGGCCGGCGCTCCTGAGAAGGGAAACCCGGACGCCACATCAGCGAGCCGTAGCCGAACACCCACCGACCCTGGTCCACTTCCACGCCTCCCACGACGAGCCCCATGTCTCTGCCCGATACCGCCGCCGCCCGCAAACCGCGACGCCTCGGCCTGATCATTCCGTTCGCGATCGCCCTGGTTCTGGTCGCCGCCCTGTCAGCCGGCTGGTTCTGGCTGCGCGGCCAGGCGGTCCGGGAGATGGACGCCCGCATCGAGGCGATGCGCAGCGCCGGCTGGGAGGTGGCCTGGAAGGAGCGGAAGGTCGCGGGCTTTCCCTTCCGCCTCAACCTGACCTTTACCGAGGCGCGGGTGCGCGACCCGTCCGGCTGGGCGCTGTCGACGCCCCGGCTGGAAGCCCAGTCGCCGATCTACGCCCTCGGCGACTGGATCGCCGCAGCGCCCGACGGCCTGGCCTTCACCCGCCCGATCGGCGGGCCTGTGGAGGTGCGCGGCCGCCTGATCCGCGCCAGCTACGAGGCTGCGGACGGCCCGTCCAGCGTCTCGTTCGAAGGCCGCGATCTGACTTTCGCCCCCGCCCCCGGGGCCCAGGCCTTCGCCCTGACGGCGGCCGAAGTGGTCGAGTTGCACCTGCGCCCGATGCCGGAGGACGACCAGGGCGTGGTCCGATTCCGCGTCGACCAGGGCAAGGCCGGTCCCGCCGGCCTGTTCGGCCGCATCGCCGGCGACAAGCCGGTGGGGATGATCTTCGAGGCCGTGTTCGACAAGGCCGCGAACTTCAGCGGCCGCGACTGGGGTTCGGCCGTGCGCGCCTGGACCGACGCCGGCGGCCGGCTCAGCGTACGCCAGGTCGGGATCACCGCCGGCGAGGCCCAGGTCGGCGCCCAGAACGGGACGCTCACGGTCGGGACCGACGGCCGGTTGCGCGGCGAACTCGACGCCTCGCTGCAGCGCGCGCCGCAGGCCCTGGAGGCGCTGGGCGCGGCGGGGATCATCCCGCAGGAGACGGCCAAGGTCGCCGCCGCGGTGATTCAGGCCCGCGCCGCCGACGGCGAGGCCGCCCGCGCCACGCTGGCTTTCCAGGCGGGCCGCGCGACGCTCGGGCCGGTGGCGCTGGGACCGGCGCCCAGGGTCTATTGATGCGCAAACGCCACGCCGCCAGCGGCGCTGGAGGAAAGAAATTGCGCGGCTGGCCGGTTTGACCTAGGTCCCTCGCTTCGTTTCGGGGGAAGTCATGGCCGACGCGGAGCCCAAGCCCGCCGTGCAACCGCTTGACGCCGTCAGGGCGCGGATCGACGAGATCGACGCCGAGTTGCTGCGGCTCGTCGACGAGCGCGCCTCGCTCGCCATCGAGGTCGCGCGGGCCAAGGCCGCCGCCGGCGAAGGCGACAAGTTCGCGCTGCGCCCGGCCCGCGAAGCGCAGCTCCTGCGCCGCCTGCTGTCCAAGGACCGCCTCGCCGCGCCGCCCGGCCTCGTGGTGCGCATCTGGCGCGAATTGATCGGCGACAGCCTCTCCCGCCAGGGTCCCTACCACCTGTCGGTCTGGGGCGGGGCGCGCGCGGTGGAGCTGGCGAGGTCGCGGTTCGGGGCAGCCCCGCGCCTGGCCCTGGCCGCCAAGCCCGAAGACGCCCTGGCCGCCGCCAAGACGCCGGGAGGCGTGGCGGTGATCGCCCTGGCCCGCGACAGCGCCTGGTGGGGCCGCCTGCTCGCCGAGCCGACGCTGAAGGTGTTCGCCGCCCTGCCCTGCCTGGCCGCCTGGGGCCCGATGTCGACCCTCGCCGTGGGCGAGGTGGACGTGGAGCCGACCGGCTCGGACACCACCTTCTGGGTCACCGACGCTCCCGGCCCGGCCGCGCCGATCCTCACGGATCTCAGCCGCGACGGTGTCGCGGCCAGCCTGCTGGTCGAGGCCGGCGGCCTGAAGCTGTTCGCCCTGGCCGGATACTACCAGCCCGAGGACGAGCGGCTGGCCCGTGCGCCCGGCCGCCTCACCGGCGTGATCGGGGCTGCGCCGCAGCCGCTGGACGTGTAAGAGGCGGCTCAGCCGCCATGACTGACACCCTCCCCCCCGACGACCGGGCCCGCGCGGGCCGCCCGCTGCCGAAGCCCGGCATCCTCGACATCGCCCAGTACGTGCCCGGCAAGTCCGCCGCCGAGGGGGTGGTCGATCCGGTCAAGCTGTCCGGCAACGAGAACATCCTGGGCTCCTCACCCAAGGCGCGCGAGGCCTACGCCGCCGCCGCCGACCAGCTGCACCTCTATCCCGACGGCCGCGCCACTCCGCTGCGCGCCGCCGTCGCCGAGCGGTTCGGGCTGCCGCCGCAGAACCTGGTGTTCGGCTGCGGCTCGGACGAGCTGATCCACCTGATCTCGCAGGTGTTCCTCGAGCCCGGCGACAACATCGTCCAGGCCGAGTACGCCTTCGGCGCCTACGCCATCGCCGCCCGCGCCTGTCAGGCCGAGGTGCGCAGCGCGCCGGAGCCGAACTTCCGCATCGACGTCGACAAGCTGATCGAGCTGGTCGACGAGCGCACCCGGATGGTGTTCGTCACCAACCCGGCCAACCCCACCGGCACCTTCGTCAGCGGCGAGGAGTTGCGCCGGCTGCAGGCGGCGCTGCCGCCGAGCGTGGTGCTGCTGATCGACGCGGCCTACTGCGAATTCGCCGACGATCCGGCCTTCGACAACGGCCTCGAGCTCGCGCGGGAAGTGGAGAACGTGGTCGTCACCCGCACCTTCTCCAAGCTGCACGGGCTGGCGGCGCTGCGGGTCGGCTGGGCCTATGCGCCGGAGCCGATCATCGACGCGGTCGAGCGCATCCGCCCGCCGTTCAACGTCAACATCCCCGCCCAGCTGGCCGCCGTCGCCTCGCTGGCCGACGAGGACTTCCAGCAGCGGTCCATCGACCTCGTCCGCCAGTGGCGGCCCTGGCTCGTCCAGCAGCTCGGCGGCCTGGGGCTGGAGGTGACGCCAAGCCAGGCCAACTTCGTCCTGGTCGGCTTCCCGGCCGGCAGGAGCGCGGCCGAGGCCGAGGCCTTTCTCGCCCGCCGCGGGCTGATCGTACGGGGCCTGGCCGGCTACGGCCTGCCCAACCACCTGCGCCTGACCATCGGCCTGGAGGCGCACAACCGCGCCATGGTCGAGGCGCTGACCGAGTTTCTGAAGGCGTAGGGCCGTGGCCGACATCCTCTATCCCCGTATGGCCGTGATCGGGTGCGGCCTGATCGGCTCGTCGGTGATCCGCGCCGCCCGCCGGGCCGGCGTGGTGGGCGAGGTGGCGGTCGCCGATTCCAGCGAGGCGGTGCGCACGCGAGTCGCCGAGCTCGGCTTGGCCGACCAGGTCACGGGCGACGTGGCCGAGGCGGTGAAGGACGCCGACCTCGTGGTCCTGGCCGTGCCGGTGCTCGCCATGGAGTCCGTCGCCAAGGCCGCCGCGGGCGCCCTGAAGCCGGGGGCCACCGTCACCGACGTCGGCTCGGTGAAGGCCAAGGTTTCCCAGGCGCTGCAGCGGGCCGTGCCGGACAGCGTGTTCGTCATCCCCGGCCACCCGATCGCCGGCACCGAGCAGTCCGGCCCCGACGCCGGCTTCGCCGAGCTGTTCGAGAAGCGCTGGACGATCCTTACGCCGCTGCCCCGGGAGGACGATCCCTACCTGGAGGCGGTCCAGCGGCTGGCCGACTTCTGGACGGCGCTGGGCGCCCACGTCGACCGTATGGACGACAAGCACCACGACCTGGTGCTGGCGGTCACCAGCCACCTCCCCCACCTGATCGCCTACAACATCGTCGGCACCGCGGCGGACCTCGAGGAGGTCACCCGTGCCGAGGTGATGAAGTATTCCGCCGGCGGCTTCCGCGACTTCACCCGCATCGCGGCTTCCGACCCGACCATGTGGCGGGACATCTTCCTGGCCAACAAGGACGCGGTGCTGGAGATCCTCGGCCGCTTCACCGAGGACCTGCAGGCGCTCTCGCGCGCCATCCGCTGGGGGGAGGGCGACAAGCTGTTCGACCTGTTCAGCCGCACCCGCGAGATCCGCCGCGGCGTCATCGCCGCCGGCCAGGAGAGCCCCGAGCCGAACTTCGGCCGCGACCGGGAGCGTCACTGACGCCCGCTTGAGCCGCGTCGCCGGCGCGCTACTGTTTTCACGGGCCGGTCCGCGGCCGGGACAGGGATGGTCGGCCGGACGTGGACAACGCTGCAGCGCATGACCGATCGCCGGGCCTCGTGCCCTTCGGCGAGGCCGTGCGCGTCTGGGCGCGGATCGCGGCCCTGAGCTTCGGCGGGCCAGCCGGGCAGATCGCGGTGATGCACCGCATCCTGGTGGAGGAGAAGCGCTGGCTGGGCGAGCGCCGGTTCCTGCACGCCCTCAACTACTGCATGCTGCTGCCGGGGCCGGAAGCCCAGCAGCTCGCCGTCTACGTCGGCTGGCTGATGAACCGCACCCTCGGCGGGCTGGTCGCCGGCGGACTGTTCGTGCTGCCCGGCTTCCTGTCGATCATGGCGCTCAGCATCCTCTACGCCCTCTACGGAGAGCTGGAGCCGGTCGGCGCTCTGTTCTTCGGCCTCAAGGCGGCGGTGCTGGTGATCGTCGTGCAGGCGGTGATCCGGGTCGGAAGCCGCTCGCTGCGCGGACCGCTGATGATCGGCCTCGCGGCCGGGGCCTTCGTCGCCATCTACGCCTTCGACGCTCCCTTTCCGCTGATCATCCTGGCCGCCGCCGCGATCGGCTTCGTCGCCGGCCGAAGCGGCTGGTCGCCTTCTCCGGGCGGAGGCGGCGGCCAGGGAGGCGGGAGGCAGGCCTACGTCGACGACGCCCAGACTCTTCTGGGCGAGGACACGCCCGAACACGCCCGCCCGAACCTGGCCTGGGCGCTGCGCGTCGCCGGCGTCTTCCTGGCGCTGTGGCTGGTCCCGGTGCTGGCGCTGGGCCTGCTGCTCGGCTGGGACGACGTGTTCGCAGACATCGGCCTCTTCTTCTCGAAGATGGCCATGGTCTCGTTCGGCGGGGCCTATGCGGTGCTGGCCTATGTCGCCCAGGAGGCGGTCGAAACCTTCGGCTGGCTGCAACCTGGGGAGATGCTGGACGGCCTGGGCATGGCCGAGACCACGCCCGGCCCGCTGATCATGGTCACCCAGTTCGTCGGCTTCATGGGCGCCTACCGCGCCGCAAGCGGCATAGATCCCCTGGCCGCGGGCATGCTCGGCGGGATCCTGACCACCTGGGTGACCTTTACGCCCTGCTTCCTGTGGATCTTCCTCGGCGCGCCGTTCGTCGAGGCGCTGCGCGGCGCGCGGGCGCTGAACGCCGCCCTGGCGGCGATCACCGCCGCCGTCGTCGGCGTGATCCTCAACCTCGCCGTCTGGTTCGGCCTGCACGTGCTGTTCGGCCAGGTGTCGGAGGCGGTAGCCGGCCCCCTGCGCCTGGACCTGCCTGTACCGGCGAGCGTGAACTGGCCGAGCCTGCTGCTCGCCCTCGCCGCCGCCGTCGCGGCCTTCGGCGTCAGGCTCGGCGTGATTCCGCTGCTGCTCGCCTGCGCCGGAACCGGCCTCGCCCAGCACCTGGCCGGCGTCGTCTGAAGGAGATCAGCCGCCCGCCTTCAGGAATTCCGCCGTCGCCTCTATGGCCTCGACCAGGCTGACGCGCTGCAGGGTCACTCCCTCGGGCAGGCCGGAGAACAGGCGGGTGGGCGCCGCGGCGTCGAGCATGACGAAGACGCCCTTGTCGTCGGCGCGCCGGATCAGGCGGCCGAAGGCCTGGGAGATGCGGGCGCGCGCGACCGCGTCGTCGTAGCCCTTGCCGCCGAAGCGGACGCGGCGGGCCTTATGCAGGATGTCGGGCCTCGGCCACGGCACCCGGTCGAACACCAGGAGGCGCAGGCTGCGGCCGGGCACGTCCACGCCGTCGCGCACCGCGTCGGTGCCCAGCAGGCAGGCGTCCTCCTCGGCGCGGAAGATGTCGACCAGCGCACCCACCTCCAGCGGATCGACGTGCTGGGCGTAGAGCGCCAAGCCCCGGTCGGCCATGGGGGCGGCGATCCGCTCGTGCACGGCCCGCAGCCGGCGGATGGCGGTGAACAGGCCCAGGCCCCCGCCGCCGGCCGCCAGGAACAGCTCGCGCATCGCCGCCGCCACCTGCCGCGGATCGTCCCGGCCGACGTCGGTGACGACCAGTGCCCGTGCGTTGGCCGCATAGTCGAACGGCGAGGCCAGACGGATGGTTTTGGGCCGGTCGGGCAGCCGGGCCGCCCCCGTGCGCATCTCGGCCAGCGCGAAGGGATCGTCGAGGCTTGGGTCGGCCAGGGTGGCGCTGGTCACCAGCACCCCGTGGGCCGGGGCGATCACCGCATGGGTCAGCGGCTCGGTCGGGTCCACCCAATGGCGGCGGCAGGCCGCGTCCACCACCCGGCCGTAGAGGAAGGTGGCGTCGAACCAGTCGACGAAGTCGGGGTCGTCCTCGGAGTCCTCGTCGATGGCCCGGAGCATCGAGCGCCAGGCTGGCAGGGTCATCCGCGCGCGCCTGTCGAGGCCGCGCAGGGCGCCCTCGATACGGGCCCGCTCGGCCGGGCCAAGGCTGGCGGCCTCGTCGTCCAGCAGGTCCTCGAGCGCGCGGGCCAGGGCCAGCAGCGGAGCCTCGATCCTGGCCAGCGCCTCGGCCGCCTCGCGGGCGCTCTCGCGCACCAGGTCGATGGCCGGGCGCGCCTGGCACTCCATGCCGACCTCGGACGGCGCGGCTCGGGCGCGCAGCTGCTCGAGCACCGCCACCAGGAAGCGCTCGATGGGACCGATGGGGTTCACCTCGCCGGTCGGCGGGGCGATGCGGCCCGACCACCCCTCCCCCGGCAGCACGGCGGCGGCGCGCGTCGCCTCCAGCAGCGACTGGACGGCGGTCTCGTGGTCGCCCACCACTTCCATCAGCCGCGCCTCCAGGCCCCGGCCGCGGCGGCCGCGCCCCTCGGGCCCGCGGATCCAGCGGCGCATCTCGGCCGCCTCGGCCCCCGACAGGGCGGCCGCGAAGGCGCTGTCGGCGGCGTCGAACAGGTGGTGGCCCTCGTCGAAGACGATCCGCTTCAGGTGGGTGGTCTCGCCGTCCGCCTTGGAGCCGCGCGCCGCCCGCGCCCGGTCGAAGGCTGCCTGGGTCAGCACCAGGGCGTGGTTGGCGATCACCAGGTCGGCCCGCCGCGAGCCGCGGATCGCCTTTTCGACGAAACAGGCGCGGTAGTGCGGACAGCCGGCGTGGACGCACTCGCCGCGCCGGTCGACCAGGTTCTGCGGGCTGGCCTGGGCCGCGGGTCCGACCGCGAACAGGCTGGGCAGCCAGGCCGGATAGTCGCCGCCGGTCATGTCGCCGTCGCGGGTGGCCCTGGCCCAGCGGGCGGCCAGGCCGTGGCCGATCAGGTCGGTCCCGCCGAGCTGGGCGGTGTTCACCGCCTCCTGCAGGTTCAGCAGGCACAGGTAGTTCTCGCGGCCCTTGCGGACGACGGCCTTGCGGGCCCGCAGCTTGGGGTCCGGGAAGATGGCCGCGCTCTCCCGCTCGATCTGCCGCTGCAGGGCGCGGGTGTAGGTCGAGACCCACACCGCCGGACCGTTGGCCTCGGCCCACAGCGAGGCGGGCGCCAGGTAGCCGAGGGTCTTGCCGACGCCGGTGCCGGCCTCGGCCAGCACCATCCTGGGCTCGCCCTCGCGTTCCCGCGGCAGGAAGGCGAAGGCGGTCTCGCGGGCGAAATCGGCCTGGGCAGGGCGGGCCTCGTCGAGCCCGGCCTGACGCAGCAGCGCCTTCAGCCGCTCGGCGGCGTCCTCCGGGTCGATAGGCCTGGAGCCCGCCTCGCCGGGCGGGGCCTGGTCCTCCCACTCCGGGATGCGGGTCCACACGTCGAGGCCAGAGCCGCGGAAGGCGTTGCCGACCGGCGCCGAACGCAGCGCCCCGATCGCCGCCGGCCCCCAGGCCCAGCCGGCCCGGGCCAGGGTCTCGGCGACGGCCAGCGCCTCCTCGCGGGTAGGCTGGGGGCTGAGCGCCAGTTCCTCCAGCAGGAGGCGGCAGGCGGCCAGCAAGGTCTGGGCCTGGGCCGCCGCCCCCTTCGGTTCCGGCATGCCGAGCGCCAGGGCCAGGCCCGCCGCGGAGGGGGCGCAGAACTGCGCCGGCCGCACGAAGGCGAACAGCTCCAGGGCGTCGAAGATGCGCGGCGAGCGGCCCGGCGCCTGCAGCCCCAGCCGCCGCGCGGTCATAGCCGCATGCGCCAGGACCACCCGCCCCTCCTCCAGCAGCTCGCGCGCCTCGGGCGGCCGGACCATCTCCGCCGCTCCGGCATGCGCCACGGCCGCCCGGGGCCCTGGCAGGACCACCAGGGCGGGCGCGAGATCGAGGGCGGGAGCGACGGCGTTCACCGCGAGTCTCCTAGCCCTGTTCCCCGTGAAACGGAACGGGAACAATCGTCCTGCGGCGGAGGGGCTCACCTCCCCCGCGCAGCGGCGGGAATGAGAGCAGGGCGGCAGGTGAAACGGAACGCGAACATGCTATAGGCGGAAGCGATGGCCGACGCCGCAGCATCCGCGCCCGACCTCTTGCCGCCCGCCTTCGCGGCGTGGTTCGCCGGGCGTGGCTGGGCGCCCCGGGCGCACCAGCTGGCCATGGTGGAGCGGGCCAGCGCCGGCCGCGACGCCCTGCTGATCGCGCCCACCGGCGGGGGCAAGACGCTGGCCGGCTTCCTGCCCAGCCTGATCGAGCTGGCGCAGCGGCCCGCGGCCAACACGCCCCGCGGCGTCCACACCCTCTACATCTCGCCGCTGAAGGCCCTGGCGGTGGACGTCGAGCGCAACCTCGGCGCGCCGATCCGGGAGATGGGGCTGAAGATCACCGCCGAGTCGCGCACCGGCGACACCGGTGTCTCGCGCCGCCAGCGCCAGCGGCTGCACCCGCCCGACATCCTGCTGACCACCCCCGAGCAGCTGGCGCTGTTCTGCGCCTGGGAGGGCGCGCGCGCCTACTTCGAACAGCTGTCCTGCGTGATCCTCGACGAGATCCACACCCTGCACTCGTCCAAGCGCGGCGACCTTCTGGCCCTGGACCTCGCCCGCCTGCAGCAGTTCGCGCCGAACATGCGCCGGATGGGCCTGTCGGCGACCGTGGACGATCCGCAGGTCATCCAGCGATGGATGGCCGACGGGAGGCGCGGCCCGGATTCGGTGGACCTGGTGCGGGGCCCCAAGGGCGCCGAGCCCGTGGTCGACATGCTGCTGTCCGAGGGCCGGGTGCCCTGGGCCGGCCACACGGCCCAGCACGCGATGCAGGAGGTCTACGAAGTCATCAAGCGCCACCGAACTGCGCTGGTCTTCGTCAACACCCGCTTCCAGGCCGAGTTCGCCTTCCAGGAGCTGTGGCGGCTCAACGAGGACGCCCTGCCCATCGCCCTGCACCACGGCTCGCTCGCCGCCGAGCAGCGGCGCAGGGTCGAGGCGGCGATGGCCAGAGGCGAGCTGCGGGCCGTCGTCTGCACTTCCACCCTCGACCTCGGCATCGACTGGGGCGACGTGGACCTGGTCATCCAGCTGGCCTCGCCCAAGGGCGCCTCGCGGATGGTGCAGCGGATCGGGCGGGCCAACCACCGGCTGGACGAGCCCTCGCGCGCGCTGTTCGTGCCCGCCAACCGCTTCGAGATGCTGGAGTGCCAGGCCGCCCGCGAGGCGATCGCCGAGAACACCCTGGACGGCGACCCGCCGCGCATCGGCGCGCTCGACGTGCTGGCCCAGCACGTCATGGGCTGCGCCTGCTCGGAGCCGTTCGATCCGGTGGCGCTCTACGAGGAGGTCCGCTCGGCCGGCCCCTACCGCGACCTGTCCTGGGAGGACTTCGAGGCCGTCGTCGACTTCGTCTCCACCGGCGGATACGCGCTGAAGACCTACGACCGCTTCCGCCGGATCGTGAAGGGGCCGGACAGCCGCTGGAAGGTGCGCAACGCACAGATCGCCCAGCGCCACCGGCTGAACGTCGGGGCCATCGTCTCGCCCGCCACGCTGGCCGTGCGGCTGGCCGGCCGGCGCGGCACGCCCGGCCGCAAGATCGGCGAGGTCGAGGAGGGCTACCTCGAGATGCTGGAGCCCGGCGACACCTTCGTGTTCGCGGGCGGGGTGTGGGAGCTGGCCGCGGTCACCGGCATGGACGTGCTGGTCCGCCCGGGCGGGGCCAAGGACCCGAAGATGCCATCCTGGGGCGGCTCCAAGTTCGCCCTTTCCACCTTCCTGGCCGGCCGCGTGCGGCGGATGATGTCCAATCCCGAGCACTGGAGCGTGCTGCCCGCCGATGTGCGCGAGTGGCTGGAGATCCAGCGCGACCGCTCGACCATCCCCGCCGAGGACGAGATGCTGCTGGAGACCTTCCCGCGCGGGAAGCGGCACTTCCTGGTCTGCTACCCCTTCGAGGGGCGGCTGGCGCACACCACGCTGGCCATGCTGCTGACCCGGCGCCTGGAGCGGGCGAGCGCGGCGCCGCTCGGCTTCGTCTGCAACGACTACGCCCTGGCGGTCTGGGCGCTGCGGCCCCTGGACGGCCTCGACTTCGACGACCTGTTCGCCGAGGACATGCTGGGCGACGACCTGGAGTCCTGGCTGGCGGAGAGCTTCATGATGAAGCGGGCCTTCAAGGCCTGCGCGCTGATCGCCGGGCTGATCGAGCGGCGCTTCCCGGGCGAGCAGAAGAGCGGACGGCAGATCACCTTCTCCACCGACCTGGTCTACGACGTGCTGCGCCGGCACGAGCCGGACCATCTCCTGCTGCGCTGCGCGAGAGCCGATGCGGCGACCGGCCTCATCGACGTCGCCCGGCTGGGCGCGATGCTGGCGCGCATCCGTGGCCGGATCCGCATCTCCCGACTGGACCACCTGTCGCCCTTCTCGGTGCCGATCCTGCTGGAAATCGGCAAAGAGCGGTCGCCGGGCTCGGCGGGCGAGCTCATCTTGGCCGAAGCCGCCGAAGACCTGATCGCCGAAGCCGTCGCATGAGCCCCGTCCTCGCCAAGGCCTTGGAAAGCCGCCCCTGCGGCGGGCTCGCGACCCGCGTCGGCGGCGCGGCGGTGGTGCTGCGCGCCTCCGGCGCCCTGTGGGTCGAGGAGGCCCGCGCGCTCGTCGTCGCCGACCTTCACCTGGAGAAAGGCTCGGCCTACGCCGTGCGCGGCCAGCTGCTGCCGCCCTACGACACTCGCGAGACCCTGAGACGCCTGGAGGCGGAGGTGGCGGTCACCGCACCTCGCCTGCTGGTCTTCCTGGGTGACACCTTCCACGACCGCAGGTCCGAGGGCCGGCTGGCGCCCGACGACGCAGACCGGTTGCGCGCCCTGGCGGCGGGCCGCACCCTCGTCTGGGTGGTGGGCAACCACGACGCCGACGGGCCACAGGCCCTGCCCGGCGAGGTGGCGGCCGAGTTCGACCTCCACGGCCTCAAGCTGCGGCACGAGCCCCGCCCTGGCGCCCAGCCCGGCGAGCTGGCCGGCCACCTGCACCCCTGCGCCAAGGTCGCCGCGGCCGGCGGCGTGGTGCGCCGGCGCTGCTTCGTCACCGACGGCGAGCGGGCCGTGTTGCCGGCCTTCGGGGCCTACGCCGGCGGCCTCAACATCCGCGACCCGGCGTTCTCCGGAATGTTCGTCCGCACCCCCATCGCCGCCGCCCTCGGGGCCGGCCGCGTCCACCCCGTCGGCTGGAAGAGCCTGCGGGCGGACTGACGCCCTTACGTCCCTTTCAGGGGAAGGAAGCTCAGAGCCTCAGGGCCTGCTCCAGCGCGATGGCGAGCGACAGGCCGGCGCCGAGCGTCAACACAGTCAGCAGGCGCGGCCAGCGAGCGGGGACATCCGGGGCGGTATGATCGAACAGCCACTGAATCAGAAAGGCCGACAGGAAGCCGCAAAGCAGCCAGGTCTCCGGCCAGCGGCCGCGGGCCAGGATCAGCAGCCAGGCGACCACCGGCCCGATCACCGAGGCGGCGAGCCGCTGCGGGCGCGGGACCGGACGCGCGGTCTCCAGGCCCCAGCGGATGCCCCCCACGAAGCTCATCACGATCGCCGACCAGGTCAGGATGACGGTGAGCGCATCCTGCGCCAGCCGGTCGGGGCCGTAGGCGTAGACCGCCGCCGAGACAGGGAACGGCGACAGCGCGGCGAGCGCGATGATCCACAGGGGGAGCGGGGCGGAGGTCTCGGCTTCCATGCGCTCAAGTCCTTCGGAACACGACAGAGGCCGCCCAGCCGGCCAGCAGGGCGACAGCGACAGAGGCCAGCCCGTACAACCATGGCCGTTCGCGGGCAAACAGGTAGAGGGTTCGCTCCAGGCCCGCCTTCTCCACCGTCAGGGTGCGGCTGCGGCTGGCCACGGGACGGCCGTCCTGGAACAGGAAGATGTCGGCGCGGTACTCGCCGATGGGGGCGGCGGTCGGCAGGTCGACCTCGGCGCGGAACAGGCCACGGTCGACGAACCGCACCCCGCGCTCGTCCTCGGCGTAGAGCCGGGCGTTGGCCTTCAGCCGCACCACCGCCTGGCGCCACTGGCCGTAGTCGGCGCCCAGGCGCGAGACGACCACGTCGCGCACGCCGTAGCGGGTCTCGATCCGTTGCTCCTCGGGGGCGTTGATCGGCAGGTGGTCGACGCCGGCCCCCAGCCGTCGCAGGACGCCGAACGGGGCGATGTCGCGCAACGGGCGGGTGGAGGCGGCGCGGTAGAAGCCCGGTGCGCCCTCGAAAACTACCGGCCGGCTGTTGATCCACATGCCCGCCACCCGCGTCTTGCGGGCGATCCGCACCGGCTCCTGGGGCCCCCGCACCAGCACCACCACGTCGGCCGGCTGGGTGTCGGGGTTGAACACCGCCCCGTAGATCACGATGCGGGCCCCGCGGAAGCTGGAGGTCACCCGCACGTTGGTCTCGGTCAGGGCCGCGGAGATCGCGGCGGGGGGCTGGTCCATCGGCACGGCCATCACCCGGCTCCCGAGACCAGCACGAA
>Ga0172382_10000748_pt1 | contig 60438 bp, 48 predicted proteins | sample Leawel138RmetaG_FD_122245 | JGI IMG/M metagenome (GOLD analysis project Ga0172382, IMG submission 122245) | Leachate microbial communities from a municipal landfill in Southern Ontario, Canada - Leachate well 138R metaG | ecosystem: Engineered > Solid waste > Landfill > Unclassified | place...
GCGTACGTTATTTACTCGGCTGCCCCGTTGCGAAACGGTAGAAAACTTCGAGGCGTTACTACCTTGGAATATTGAGATCGAATCTATTATAAAAAGCTAGACGGGTTTTGTTGATCGCTTACGAATATAGTGGTGTATTGCAGGCCAATGGGTATTCCGGTTGCAGAAAAGTGTGTTAGACCACTTAGTGGTTCATCACGCTTAGCTATTTGCCGACATCACACACTGCGCCTGTGTCAGTGCGACCTATTACACTTTAGTGGAAACGGCTAAAACAAATAAACTTAAGTCTTATACATACTTGCAGCATGTGCTAGCGCGTATTACGGACTGGAAAAGATTGAGGTGTTGGTCATCTAGCGGGAAGAAAAATCAATAAGGCTGATTTAAGAGAGCTTGTAATTATTCAGTAACGCTTATCGTGCGATCCCTTATCAACAGTGACACACCTTTACCAGTCATTTATGAGGTAATAGACGTGAGTGTGGCTCAAAGACATAACTAACCGAATTCTTTTTATAAAATCCCAGTAAACCTTATCCACTGGCACAAATATAAATGCCGACACCTATAAATAAAGTGTCCAGTAACCATAGACCCCTGTGCGTTCGTATTTCCATGGTCATTATTTCACTGCACCAAGGCAGTTTTTTCAACTAAGAAAATTCTGAGCGAAGATATAGTTTATAGCCAGCTGTATTTATTCAAAATTTAATCGGATAATAGTAATGTGGATACTTGATTTATTCATGCTCCATGACTAATTATCCAGATGAAAATGAACAAAATCATCAACACTAACCCTCGGGCTCACTACACGGTTTGCTAGTGCTTCTGGATCACGCCAACCAATAGACATACCACAAAAAAGCATCTGCGAAGAAGGTACCTCTAAAAAATTATCTATCGTTTGTGGATAAAGCGCCCAGCACTCCTGAGCACATGAATCCATCCCCTCCTCTCGAAGTAACAACATGAGTGTCTGTAAGTACATACCAAGATCGGACCATTGCGGCAAACCAAGACTACGGTCTATGTAGCAAAACAAACCCACTGGAGCGTCAAAAAAATGAAAATTTTTCGCAAACCATTTGCTCCGCTCTAATTTATCATCACGACTGATTCCCAACTGTGTGTAAAGGGCTTCTCCGATTTCCTGTGTACGTATTCGGTACTGTGATGACATGCCTTTAGGGTATATTTCGTATTCAACTTTTTCACCCCTTGGCGAAGCAATAATGCGTTGATCCATGATCGACTTTAGCCGAGTTAATTTACCACCTGACACGACGTGAATGTTCCAAGGCTGAATATTACCGCCAGAAGGGGCCCGAGCAGCCTTAGCCAAGAGCTCACCTAATAGAGTAATATCCACCGGTTTATCAAGATAACTTCTCACTGAACAACGTGATAAAATCGCATCACTCACCTTCATACATTCACTCCCCGAGTTTACTTCAGCTAAACGAACAACAGCCAATTTAAGTTACACTTACAGCGACCGCCCAATCAGTTCTTTCATTATTTCTGAGGTACCCCCGAAGATTCTTGTAACCCTGGCATCACGCCAAAACCGTGCAATAGCATACTCATTCATATAGCCAGCGCCGCCATGAAGCTGTAAGGCTGCGTCGCAACACTCCCAGTGTAATTCGGAATGATAAAGCTTGGCAGCTGATGCCTGCACCGGGGTTAATTGTTTGGAAAGATGCCGCATGATTGCCCAATCCAGGTGCGCCCAGCCAACTTGTAATTTGGTCGCCAGATCAGCCAGAGTAAATCGAGTATTTTGAAAATCAAATACTTTTTGCCCGAACACGCTTCTCTCTTTGGTAAAAGATACGGCCTCATCGAATGCCCGCTGAGCCGCAGCTTGAGACGCTACGGCAATACTCAATCGCTCCTGCGAAAGATTTTGCATCAAATATATAAAGCCCTTATTCTCAGCGCCAATGCAGTTTTCTACCGGTACACGTACATCTTGAAAAAACAACTCGGATGTATCGGCAGAATGCTGACCAATTTTATCTAGGTTGCGACCCCGTGAAAAACCCTCGCGATCAGATTCTACCAATATCAACGAGATTCCCTTCGATCCTTTTTCGGGGGCCGTACAAGCAACCACAATCACTAAATCTGCATTCTGCCCATTGGTAATATAAGTCTTTGATCCATTAATGATGTAATCGTCACCATCACGTTTCGCTGTTGTAACTATGCCCTGTAAATCTGACCCCGCACCAGGCTCAGTCATTGCTATGGCGGTAATAACCTCGCCGGAAACCATACCGGGCAACCATTTTATTTTCATTTCTTCTGAACCGAAATTAACTAAATAATCCGCCGTCACATCACTTTGCAAAATAATTCCGGCGGCTGACCCAGCATAAGATAGTTCCTCATCGATGACTGCGTTATACCTAAAATCAGTCCCAGAGCCACCGTACTGTTCGGGAACGGTCGGGCATAATAAACCGGCCTTGCCACAGGCTAACCAAAAATCTCTGTCAACAATACCCTCCTCTTCCCATCGTGGCATATTGGGGAGTAATTCCTGATTGAAAAACTTACGCACCTGGTCACGAAATATAGTGTGCTCTTCTTCGTAGACCGTACGGGTATCTGTATTTAACATGGCATCCACTCAACTATTAGTAAAAGTATTCGTTAAAGGTTTATCGATAACTTGAGATGCTCAGCACCCTTTATCGCCTGTGCATGGAACAATGTAGCGTGCTCCTCCAACCCGGCCAACCAGTAGGCACCCGCTGTATATAAGCGCGTTAACGCAGGATTCTTTTGCTCCAGCATCACCAACCGAGTTGCTATCCAACCCGTTGCGGCCAACCCGGCAAGATGAAGAAAGGCAGTTGCACCCGACTCCGCCTCCAAGGCCGTACCCTGCTGCTCAAGCATGAAGTTGGCAGCATCCTGTAGCAGCACCAGACACTTGGCCATCGGCCGCCCATGGACCTCATCACATCGATCCAGGTCAGCTTGCGCAATGGTAATAAATTCGTTTAATCCTGTACCGCCGTCTCTCCATAATCGACGATGAACCAGATCAAGCGCTTGAATACCTGTTGTTCCTTCGTAAATAGTAAAAATGCGCGAATCACGCAATGCCTGCTCCACGGGCCATTCTCGGGTGTAACCGGCGCCACCTAATACCTGTATTGCCTTGCTGGCAACATCAAAGCCAGCCTCTCCTCCCAGTGTTTTAAATATCGGTAACAACCATTGCAGCAATGCGGATGAACTTTTTTTCCTGTCAGCATCAGTCTCATAATTAACCAGGTCTACTTGTATGGCTAAAGCCACACCCAAACCACGAAGCACCTCTACCTGACTCACCATTTCTAATAACTGTCGTTGCACGTCAGCATGCTCAACTATCATCAGAGGCGGCTCGGTCAAGTCACCTCCCTGACGTCGTTGCCTGGCATAGTTCAAAGCAACACTGGCTGAAAGCGATGCCAAGCTGAGCCCTTGAATACCGGCAGATAAGCGCATGTTAGTGATCATAACGAACATCTGAGCCAAGCCTCTCCCCTCGGTACCAATGAGCCAGCCTTTGGCTTGTTCAAAGCCCAATGCACACGTTGGCGAGCCATGTAAACCCAGCTTTTCTTCAACACGGCGAACAACAATTGTGTTTTCTACTAATTCACCTCCCGGGCTTTCAAACCGATCAGGCACTAGAAATAAACTGAGGCCACCATTATTTGTCTTAGCTAATAAGCAGTGGCCAATACGCGGGGTTAAATCGTGATCACCAAAACTAATCCACATTTTTTCACCCGTGATCGACCAGCTCCCATCCTCGCAGGGCTCGGCGCGAGTACGGATACGTGCCACATCTGACCCAGCATCGGCTTCAGAAATACAGATAGTCGCACCCCATTCGCCGCTAACCAGCTGTGGTAGCCACTGCTCCTTCATCCAAGGCGCGCCATAAGCCGCTAATAGACGTGCAGCCGATCGCTGTAGCACAGGCAACATCCCCAGCGCGGTGCAACTACTATCAATAAGTTGTTGTACCGACACCGATAAAAACAAGGGTAAATCCTGCCCCCCTTGCTCAACCGGGTGATCCAGAGTCGGCCAGCCGCCCTTGACAAACTCTTTCCACGCAGAAGAAAATCCCGTTGGCGTCGTGACCTTGCCATCACGAAGAATACAACCCGCTTTATCAGCACTCGCATTCAGTGGTGATAAATACTCTTCGCTAAATCGTGCCGCCTCGCCAAGAATAGCCTCACACGTACCCTTGTCTACAACAGAAAATTTATCATCCAGACTCCGTAAACGTTCAAGTTCCGGTGCCGCCTCTATCTGCTCAACAATGACTGCAAGTTCATCAATCGCATTCCACTCGGTCATCTACTAATACCCTATGCCGGAGTAAACGTTGAAAAAGATAAACCACTATTAGCAAGCTCTTCGAGCAGCGGGCTTGGGAGCCAATATTGGCCGTGTAGTTTGTAATAATGACGAATACGATCGGCTACATGCTTCAAGCCCAGGCTATCTGCATAACACATTGGCCCTCCGAGGTGACGAGGGAAGCCGTAACCTGCCAACCACACAACATCAATATCACCTGAGCGATAAGCCACACCCTCAGCCAATACCTGGGCACCGACATTAATTAGCTGCAAGATACACCGCTCTTCTATTTCTTCGTCACTAATTTTCCGCTGCACAATATTACGATCAGCGGCTAGCTGGCTGATAATTTCTGTCACTTGAGGGTCAACAACGCCCTTGCGTGGATCATCGGCATAATTGTAGTAACCTCTACCGGTTTTTTGTCCAAGCCATCCCAGCTCAGTTAACTTATCCGATACAACACAGTAAGGATCCTGCCGACTTTCGCGCTGAAATAATTGCTGGCGAACCGATGTGCCAATATCAACCCCTCCCATATCATTGACCCGACTTGGCCCCATAGCAAAGCCAAAATCTTCCATCACGCGGTCAACTTGCTCCGGGCTCGCACCCTCCAACAACAATTGCTCAGCCTCCCGGAAGTAACCATCGAGCATCATTCGGTTACCGATAAAACCAAAAGCATCACCTGAAACAACACCTATTTTTTTAATCTGACGGGCAACGTCCATGCCCGTCAAAATAGTTTCAGCAGACGTTTTTTTACCGCGAACAATCTCCAACAGACGCATAACATGTGCAGGAGAAAAGAAATGTAAGCCAATCACCTTTTCAGGCCGACCGGTAACAGAAGCCAATTCATCGATGGAAAGGCTGGAGGTATTACTAGCAATAATAGCGTGTAAAGGTGCCACCTTATCAATTTGCGCCAACACCTGTTTTTTAATATCCATATCTTCAAAAACGGCTTCGACGATAAGGTCGGTATCTTTTATCGAATCAAAACTTAAGCTAAAACTGATATTCGCAATTTGTGCTTCAACCTGAGTTTGATCAAGCCCCTTTCGTTTAGCGCTACCTTCATAAACAGTCCGAACAAGCTGCTTACCACGGTTTAAACCATCCTCTTTTGAATCAACAATGACAACCTTAAAACCAGCATTAGCAAATGCCATGGCAATACCACTGCCCATTGTTCCAGCACCAATGACTGCAACATTTTTGATTGAAAGGGGTTTAATCTCACTGGCTAAACCAGGAATTTTAGACGTTGCACGTTCAGCAAAAAAAGCATGCCGCAGGGCATTACTCTCAGAGGAAGCCAATGCCGACATAGCTAATTCATGCTCAATATCCAAACCCTTTTCAAAGGACTCTGATATCGCAGCCTGTAACGCCTGCACGAAATAATTCTGGGTAGTACGCCCTTTTAAAAAACGTGCGTAACCCGCCATGAGCTGATCCAGGCCTTGATCAAAGCCTGTAGCATCTACCGCGCGATTAGAGGTAGGGTTTATTCCACGCTGGTCTGCCAGCAATGTTTCGGCAAAAGAAACGCCCTCGGCAACAATATCTTTATCAGTGACACTATCAATCAAACCGATTTTCAGGGCTTGATCAGCCGTTTGTGGCTTTCCACTAAGCATCATATCCAGTGCGTTTACAGCACCGACCAGCCGAGGTAAACGCTGTGTCGCTCCCGCTCCAGGCAATAACCCCAAGCTGATTTCTGGCATACCCAGGCGAGCAGTCGTTAGCGCAATGCGATAATGACAAGCCATAGCCAACTCTACACCGCCACCCAAAGCCATTCCGTGAATCGCTGCAACTATGGGTTTACTGCAATTTTCAATAACTCCCAGAGTTTTTCGATAACCTGGTTCGGCGATACCAGTATCGAATTCAGACATATCAGCACCAGAACAAAAAGTCTTACCCTCACAGGCAATAACACCCGCTTGCAATGAACTGTCATTTTCCAATTCAGCAATGCATTCGACAAGGCCTTGTCGAACCGCCTGACCGATAGAATTAACTGGCGGCTGGTTTATCATGATGACACCAACCCTGCCATGGCGAACCAAACGAACGGCATTTTCACTGGGCATTTAACGACTCCTGAGTACAACGAATACAAAAAAATTTAACTGATTAACAAACTATCTTTCTTACTATTATTCCGGGCTGAACACGGGTAGAGCGCCACCACCCTCTGTTTCCACAAAACTGACTTTGACCCGTTGACCAATATTCACATCGGCCAGCTCACAATTCACAATCGCACTCATCATGGCAGGCCCTTCATCCAGTGTAATAAGTGCCGGTATTTGAAAATTGGGCCCCCGCTTGGCGAAGGTATAAGAATAAACCGTCCCCTTCCCCGCCGTTTTAAGCCATTCGGTATCATCGCTCATACAAAACGGGCACAGTGGCCGAGGATAAAAATAGGTTTGATCACATGACTTGCAACGTTTGATTAATAGCACCCCTTGCGCAGCACTATCCCAATAGGTTTTGGTATCACTATTCGATTCCGGTAATGCAATTTTCTGCTTTGTAGTAGACATTGTTGTTATACCCTTTCCAAAATAGCGGTTGCGGAACCATGGTAGCCGGCCAGTGATCCGCCAGTACCATGAGCGATGACCAAATCACAAGACGGCACTTGCACGGCAGGATGAGCTTCGCCACGGGCTTGTCGCACCGCTTCAAGTATTTTTGTTATCCCCCCTCTATTGCCAGGATGGTTATTACATAAACCACCACCATCCGTATTAAAAGGTAAGCTACCAACACCGGAGATTAAATTACCATCGGCAACAAATTTACCGCCCTCACCTTTTTTACAAAAACCCAGATCTTCCAGCTGAATAATAACGGTGATGGTAAAACTGTCGTAAAGGGATGCGTATTTAATATCTGACGGAGAGACCCCCGCCTCCTCGAATGCAATGGCTGATGAGACAACACCTGCCGATGTCGTGATATCCAGTCGGCCGCCATTGGTATGCTTGATCGCTTCACCCGCACCGCGTAATTTAACTAACGGGCGCTTCAATGTTTTGGCGATTTCACTATTAGTAACAATGATGGCCCCACCACCATCAGACATAACACAGCAATCCATACGGCGCAGAGGGTCAGATACCGCTGGAGACGCCATCACCTCTTCAAGACTAACGACATCACGCAATAGTGCATTGGGGTTGTACTGAGCATGCTGAGAAGCCGCTACTTTAACCCAGGCCATTTGCTCTAACGTGGTACCAAACTCATGCATGTGCCGCTGCGCAACAAGCCCGTATAGGGAAAGAGGGCCAGCATGATAGACATCTTCAAAGGGTACCTCTGGAACACCAGCCCAGGATACCCCGCCCAAACCAACAAATTTCCCCGAGGCAACCTGATTATCAGCACAGGTAATTAATGCAACACTGCATTTCCCGGCAGCGATTGCATTGGCTGCGTGATGTAAATGAGATATGTACGAAGACCCCCCGGTTTCCGTGCTATCCGAATACCGCAAATTCAAACCCAAATATTGAGCCATCGTCATCGCGCCGATACCTGGAGCATCGCTCGCACAAAAATAACCATCAACATCTTTCAAACTCAAACCCGCATCTTCTATCGCCCCCCGAGCAACATCCGCGTGTAATTGTGCGAGTGAAATACCCTCTGCTTTACGCGTGGGGTGTTCGTAGATACCTGCAATATAAGCTGACTTATCGACACTCATTTTCATTCCTATTAATCAAGACTAATCATATTTGGTAAAGACTTTGTGTCTGCATAAAGTTGGTCGACGAATGAAGAGCGTCTTTCCAAAACTTTTCGCTGATTGATATACCCTTTTTCGGTAATCTCATTGTCAGCAGCTGAGGGCGGGTCTGCTAATAACAGCAGGCGCTCAATCCTGCTGGCTGATCCAGTTTGTGCCCGATTATAAGTATCAAAGGCCAACTTGATTATCGAGATAATCATTGGGTGTGTGACCAGGGCATCCAGCTCAAGGTCGTCACCAATCAGCTTGTTGCAAGCACTAGTATTCAACCATCCCAGCGCACCCAGATATGGCCTGTTTTCACCCGTGATAACAAAATCCGTCAACCAGGGCATTAGAGCATCCAGCAATCGAGTCCTGATGATGCCGACTTGCACAAAGGTGCCGGTCTGCAATTTAAAGTCCTCTACCACCCGGCTACTAAAAAGCATGCCTTTTTCAAGCTTATCCGGGTCTAAAAACTTTATCGAATCACCGGTTATATAAAACCCCTGAGCATCAAATGCAGCCTTGCTTGCCTCAGGATTATTGATGTATCCCGGTGTAATATTTTCACCTTTTACACGTATTTCATAACGCCCTTGCGAAACAGGAACAAGCTTTGCTGTGACACCTGGCGCGGGTAAGCCAATAATACCGCTACCTTCTACCGGCCAATAAAGTTGTGTAATTAATGGCCCGGCTTCAGTGCAACCATAACCGGTTAAGAACGGAATACGCTTCCCCGTTGCGGCTACCGATAAACACTGCAACCGCTTCCACAGCTCTTCGGGCAAACTTGCTCCGGCATACTGGAGGAATTTGAGCTGTTTAAAAAAATTATTATTTAACTGCGCATCCGCCTCCAGAGCTTCGGCTAACATCGCGAAGCCTGCCGGCACATCCGAATAACTGTGCCGAGAAATATCTTTAAGGTTATTAACTGTTTTTTTAAACTCGTTACCCACCGGCTTGCCATTATCAATGTAATAGCTCCCCCCCTGACGCAGGCTCCGGTTAAACAAGCCATTGCCGGCCATGCTATGACTCCAGGGCATCCAGCAGAGCGTGACATAAGGCGCTTCATTTTCACCCTCCAACCAAAATGCATCTTGCATCGCCATATTTTTACAGAGCATACGCTGAGTTGTTATTACGCCCTTGGGAACACCAGTCGACCCCGAAGTAAAAAGAATTTTTGCTACTGTATCCAGGCTGGTTTTTGTATAAGCATTGTCGACCTTTTCGCTTGGCTCTGATTTAACCAACGTGTCAAAATACAGCTGATTAGAATTCACCCTGTCCCCTGCCACAGCAACAACCCGTAAATTTTCTGTCGCCATGGCAGAAAGAGCATCCAGCGCAGCAGCGTAAACATTGCTATTCTGGACAAATATCATCGCAGGGTTAATTAGCTTATAAACCCCCTCCAACTTGCTCCAATCTTTATCAGCGGCCAAGGAATAACCAACGGAGATTGGCACTACTACCACCCCGACAGTCATCGCTGCCAACATCATCACAGCTTGTTCAATGGAGTTTTCTGAAAGAATCAGAATGCTATCGCCAATATTCAACCCCATATCCAGTAACGACTGGGCGATGGCATCTACTTTTTGACGCATTTCTAAATACGTCACTTTTTCCCATTCACCATCCAGGTTCCTGTGAGCGATCATCACAGTATCGGGCGTTTCTTCCGCCCATCGCCTCAGGTACTCGACAATAGATTTTTCGCAAGCAGCAGGGTTTATTGGCGATTTGAGTAGCAATTCATCATTAGCGCCGACCGCTATATCAACACCCGGCGAAATGGTATTGAGGGTGCGAAAGGGCACCATCGACAAATCGTATTCCGTTTGATTGTTAATGACTTCTCTCCTCTTAAATAAAAGACGCCACTAACATAAATAATTAGTGCTCGTAAGAATGTAACCGAAGAAAAAACCGGGTGCCTGAAGGCAACCCGGAAACTGATTTTTTATTTATAACTTAAGGTTGTAACACCTGGCAGCGTTATCCTGCAGTACCTTTTTCACTGTTGCCGGATCAACATTACCCAACGCTTCTTTAATGTGTCCCTGTGGATCCGGATATAAAGAAGTAGGATGCGGGAAATCGGTTTCGAACATCACATTATCCGGACCAATAATGTCTAACATTTTTGAGGGTGCTACCTTCTCAAACCAGAAAGAAGCGAACATTTGATCCCTGAAATATTCAGTAGGACGCCTCTGCAACTTTTGATCAGGCATCATTTCATCCAGTTGATATTCGAGTGCTTCCAATAAGAACGGTATCCAGCCAACACCACTTTCTACTGAGACCATTTTCATGTTTGGATACTTATCCAAAAGACCACTAACGATAAAGTTGGCCATTGTCGCTGCGTTACCGATATAAAACAGCATCGCACCTACTGCCAGCTTTCTGGGAAAATCAAGATCCTTCCAGGTGACACTAAAACCGTCAATACCACCGGTTGCAATATGGAAATTAATCGGCATAGACCTTTCATTACAGATCTCAAACAACGGCGCCCAATGGTCCTCAGTAAAACTAGGCAAACCAAATTGTTCGGGGCGATCTGGCAGATTAAAGCCTTTTACATCATATTTTTCTATACAGCGAATCGCCTCTTTTTCCATCGCCTTACTATCCCAAACGGGAAGTAATGCCATTGGCAGCAAACGATTGCCAGACTCTATTTGTTTCTCGCCCCTATCATCGTTGTAAATCTTTATTAAGGTTTCAGAAAATTCTTTATCACAAAAATTTAACAGACTGACCGATGAACCAGCAAAAGAGTTAGGGTAGCAAACCTGCGCCCAAACACCCATATCATCCATAAACTTCAAACGCTCTTTTACATCATAAGCGGCTGGATGGATTTCGTCCTGCGTCGGAAGGCTCAAACGACCTAGTACTTTATCCCTGTTCTTTTTAATAACAGACGCACCACCCGGTGAAATTGGCTGCCCATCAATATGCCAGTACTCTACATTCGCCAGTTTCTTTATATAAGGCGCCTTACTTTTCATCGATGCAGGAAGGCGGGAAGACCAAAGATCCGGCGCCTCTGATAGATGCGTATCTACATCTATTATCTTAATATCCTTCGTTAAGTCGGATGTGCCATTTAGTTTGATTCCCGGCTTAATCGTACCACCGGGCTCAAAAGCAGCGACCAGCCAGCCACCGCTTTCCTTTGAAACATCAACAACCTCACCAAAACCAAACTTATCGTCTTCAGACATAACTCACCTCTTCGTATTACCCTTCGGATTGATTAACTTATTCGCCAATAAATGACTAACTTTTAAATTTTTGAAACATAATCATCTTTCAGTTTTCTTCGTAATAATTTGCCCGTTTCGTTGTAGGGCAATACCGACTCAAATAGTATTTCTGCGGGCACCCTGGTCGACCTTAACTTGCCCTGCACCAAATTTTTAAGATCCTCTACATTAACTGGACTATCAGCGACTATTACCGCAATGATTTTCTCGCCCCACTCTTCATCCGGCACGCCCAATACAGCCACATCATTGACACTGGCATGAAGCCGGAGAACATCCTCCACTTCCGAAGGAGAAATATTTTCACCACCCCTGACAATCACATCGTCAAGGCGCCCGGCCACAAAAAGATAACCCTCTGAATCAAGCCACCCAGAATCCTTGGTTGGAAACCAGCCATCACTCAAGTTCGATTGTTTCCCTTCATATTCACCTGAAATCTGATCGCCTCTAACCCAAATTTCACCCACCTCATCGAAGGGTAAAACGCGCCCGTCAGTATCTCGCACCTCTAACTCAATCGAAGGCAATGGCCGACCAACCGATGTCAGTCTATTTCTCACGGCAAAATCCGTTGAGTTTTTTGCCAGCCGATGGCTCTCAGGATCCAAAATAGCAATCGTTGAACTTGTTTCGGTCAAACCATAGGCATTGACAAAGTCGACAGCAGGAAGAAGGTCCATCGCCCGTTCAATCACACTCACTGGCATGCGACCACCGCCATAAGATAAAGCTCGCAGTGTTTCCAATTTCACCCCGCGACTTTCAATAACATCCAAAATTCTTCCAAGCATGGTAGGCACCACCATGGCGTGGGTAACACCCTCATTGATAACGCTATCCACCCAGAAATCTGCGCTGAATGTCGGTAATTGAACAATACGTCGACCGGTATATATTGACGTGATTAGCGCCGACATGCCTGCAATATGGTAGGGAGGCACACTGACCAGCGCACACTCGCCTTCATCAGCCCCCATGAATTCCAGCGTTGAAAAAACATACGAGGTTAAATGACGGTGACGTAATATCGCCGCCTTAGGCTCACTGGTTGTACCACTCGTAAACAGTACTATAGCTACAGCTTCTTCATCTTCGTCCAGTGACTCCAGAGCTAACTGACTGTCGCTTACGGGATAAATAAAATCTTTTACTGCATTCAGTTCTATACCGGCAATTCCACGCACTCTGTCGATCATATCTTCATCGAATAACGCTACCGCAGGTGCCGACCGCTCTAACAAACGCCGCAGATCTGCATCAGGCAGCCGATAATTTAACGGCGTAAAACGCCTACCTGCCATTGAAGCTGCAAAAAAAGCCACCGCCAACTCGGGTCGATTTAAACCGCAATAGACCAATGTTTCTCCCGGCATGGATTTTACTTTTACAGCGGTTTGGCGTGATGCACTTAGTAATTGACTATATGTCCACCCATCCCGCAGCGAACCAATTGCGACACGATCAGGCGCAGCATCAGCGGCCATCTCTAAAAGAAGATGTATATTCATGCTGTTTAATCCGAAGAGGGCAGTGGTTTTGGTTGCTTTAAAATAAGCTCTCGACCTTCAAAGCAAAGTGCACCAAAACCCTGTTTGCTACAAAGTAATTCCAGCCCGGAATCTTCGTCAACATATCGCTTGCCTATCAATGTATGACCAGCCTGAGGCTCTAACAACTGAGCTACATCTGGTTTTGCATCAGTCATCTGAACCATAGGCTCACTACCACATAGTATATTTTCACCTGCGGACGGCGCTTTTATAACAACAGCCTCCGTCGAGCAAACAGCACTCTTCAACCTCATGCCCGTCTTTATTTTCATTAATCAACCCCTACATCAAGCCTTTGAAGGCATGACTATTTATCCAAAACGTATTTCACTTCGCCCTATGGCGATTGAATATCCAAATTAGGAAATAGCACCCGTTATTTTCAACTCCAGTATCTCTTCTTCAGTACGGCCTAACGCTATCAAAATCTGGTCAGTATGCTCTGCGTGCTCTGGCGCTCTTCGCAGCACAGCCTCCTGCTCGTTAATTCTTACTGGAACAGGTACTAGCGGAAGCTTTGCGCCGTTTTCATAATCAACATATTTTAAGTAACCATTAATCATCGCCTGTTCGTCATTCAAAGCATTACCCGGCGCTTTAACTTCAGCCCACTGCCCTTCCTGACTATTCAAAACCGACGTTAGTTTCTCGAATGTTAGACTTTCAAAAATAGACTCAAGCTCTTTGACACAACTCGCTGAATTTTCCGCGCGAGTCTTGTTGTTTAAATACAGCGGATTTGTTGCCAACTCCGGCCGCCCCAGCGCTTCGCAGAGCCCCGCCCAGTAACGGTCACTTTCCAACATTCCCAAAATGAAGAAACGCTCATCCTGTGTTTTATAAATATTAGCGACAGGATTCGGCGGGTTACTGCGATCAAGCTGAACAATATTGTCTGACTTTGTGGCATAACAACCCGCAATACTCGCTTGCATCGCCCAGAGGCCAGACCCCAGTAACGAAACATCGACAACAGAGCCTTGGCCCGTTCGCTCACGCTGATATAACGCGGCGGCAACGCCTCCGGCCAAATGCATCCCCGCTTGAACATCGCCAAATCCGGGACCAGGCATCAGCGCAGGATAGGCATCAGCCGGTGCCTTGGCAGAAATCCCGGCTCCAGCGCGACTCCAATACGATACCGCGTCAAAACCACCCTTATTAGCATCTGGCCCCACCGGACCATGACCGGTACCCCGGCCATAAATTATCCTGGGGTTGCGCGCCATAATCTGATCAACATCAATACCCAAGCGGGCTCTTGCAGGCTGCATGAAATTGGTTAAAAAAATATCGGCCTTATCAACCAACTCCATTAGGACCTCTAGCCCTTGCGGACTCGCTATATCAATCGCAATGCTCTGCTTACCACGATTGAAAACCTCCCACAGCGCGGTCACACCACCGTCACCCGGCGCAATCCCGTAAGAAGCCAAACCGCGTACAGGATCAGCAGTCTCTGGATGCTCGATCTTAATAACTTCTGCACCCCAGTCCGCCAATACAGCAGCAGCCGAAGGTACAAAGGCATATATCGCCACTTCAACAACACGAACACCATCCAGCAACTGCTTCATACCACTCTCCACCTTTTTATCTTGATGACTGACAGTTCATTTAAATCACAAATTCATTATGACCTACCCTAACACAAAAATGCAACATGTTTTATTATTTGAATTGTAAAAAACCATAAAAATACGCAATCCGCACTACAAAAAACACCTGCTTACGATTAAAAAACATCCAACACAACACCACTATTAAAGTAAAATATCACATAACTGATTGATATTTATCCAATATAAAACAAGACCACTCTATCAAAAGCCATTTACCTCAAGCTTAGGAGCCAATAGCCTGCGCCCCGTCAACCGAACTAAAACAGAAGAAAAACTCAACCTGAAAAATAACACGCATGTATTTTTTATTGACAAATTTGGGGATTAAATAACAGGCAAAAAAAACCTCCACCGCATAACGGTGAAGGCCAAGGGAACAAGCAAAAATCAATACACAACACTGCCAACATAAGCCACAGCTTTATCACTAACGCTTATAAAACTGATCCCTCCACAACAAACACCTCTTTAAGGTCGTCAACAGCCCCCTTACCGACTCCTTTTTAGAAGCGGTAAGACCCCATTGGAATTTTTATATTTTATAAGGACTCTAAAACATGAGCCAACAAACCAAATTTGGAATCTCTACAGCATTAAACGTTATTGGAAGAACGACCCTGAAGCATACTTTTCCAAAACAATCGCCGGGCATTTAAAACGCTCGCCGTAGCTAGCTTCTAACTGTTCACAGCGACCAATAAATCGAGCCAACCCATAGGTATTTACAAACTGAATATATCCGCCCGTCCAGGCAGGCGCACCAATCCCCATTAAGGAACCAATATTGCCATCAGGAACAGACCTTAGAACCCCCTCTTCTAAACAATTAAGCGACTCAATCACCTGCCTAAACAGCAAGCGATCCTTTAAATCCTGTTCGGCTATATCAAACCCTGCCCGGCAAAAAAGATCATAGAGCTGAGGCCAAACATACTTCTCGCCATCCGAGGGGTACTCATAAAAACCACCACCATGATAACGCCCGCCACGACCAAACTCGGTCACTAACTTTTCCGCAATGTCTGTTGCAAAAGTAACATCACTCACCGTACCAAACAGACCCAGCTCTTTTTGTGTTTCTGCCACCTTACGATTTAACTCAAGGCTAACCTCATCAAAAATAGCCAGAGGCCCAACAGGCATACCAATAGATTTTCCCATATTGTCAATGAAAACAGGGTCAGCACCCTCTACCAGCAAACGAACACCCTCATCAAGATATGATCCAAAAACCCTAGAGGTAAAAAACCCTAAAGAATCATTTACCACAATAGGAATTTTTCTAATTTGTTTGGCAAAATCAAAAGCCTTAGCCAGCGTTTCATCACTGGTTTGTTTCCCGCAAATAATTTCCACCAAAGGCATTCTATCGACAGGCGAAAAGAAATGCAGCCCAATGAATTTCTCTGGCTGAAAACTCGCCTCAGAGAGCAGTGTTATTGGCAAAGTAGAAGTGTTAGACCCAAAAACACCATGAGGCGCCAACATGGGCTCAGATTCTTTGGTAACTGCTGCCTTAAGCTTTATATTTTCAAATACCGCCTCAATGATCAGATCACAGCCTTGCAGATCTGCAGCGTTATCGGTCGGTTCAATCATCGCCAAAATACCTGCTTTCTTTTCTTCAGAAAGACGACCCTTGGCCACACGCTTTGACAACAGCTTATCGGTATAAGCCTTACCCTTTTCAGCTGCTTGCTGACTAACATCTTTTAAAATCGTTTGAATACCCGACATCGCACAGGCGTAGGCAATACCCTGCCCCATCATACCGGCACCCAATATACCGACTTTGCCAACCCGGATTTTTTCAATATTTTTTGGACGGCTAACTCCGCTGTTAATTTGATTCAATTGCACAAAGGAGCTGCTCATCAAATTCTTTGCTACCGGTGACAGTACCAATTCGATCAACCCTTTAGTCTCCAAACGCAAAGCGGTATCGAAGTCCACAACCAGCACATCGTGAGCCAGCGACAAAATTCGACCAGGCGCAGGTAAAAGGCCGCGAGTTTTGGCAAAAACCATCGCGGTAAGCCCGCTTAACATCTGTACTGTTTTTTGATCAGTAACGCCGCCATTTTTAATGGCGTAGCCTTTTTTATCCCATGGCTTTATACAGGATTCTGGATTGGCTTTAATCCAGGCTTTAGCCGCCGGAACAAGCTCTTCGAGCGAAGCTACAGCCGCATCCACAAGGCCAAGCTCAACACCTTTTTCAATATTAAACTGTGTGCCCTCAAGCACCAACGGCAGTGCTTTTTCTATACCTAGCATATGTATGGTTCGCACCACGCCACCACCACCCGGCAGTAAACCAAGACTCACCTCAGGAAAACCCAACAAAATACCCTTGGCATCCAGGGCTACTCGGTAATCACAGCACAAACACAACTCAAGCCCACCACCCAAAGCAGTACCATTAATGGCCGCCACCACGGGAACAGGCAGCTTCTCTATCGACCTTAAATGACCTTTGAGCTCTGAAACAGAATTGAACAGAACGTCTTCTTCTCCAGCCTGCGCCTGTAACATCTGCTTGATATCACCACCGGCAAAAAAAGTATTTTTTGCCGAGGCTATGACCACCCCAGCAAGCCCATCTTCAGCTTTCAGTTTATCGACAACCCAGGCAATGGCCGCCTTAAACTCATCATTCATCGCATTAACGGGGCCGTCCATATCCATCGTGACAACCACTATTCCATCACCGTCTTTGTCGTAATGAAAGCCTTTAAATATGTCGTTCCCAGTGTTATTAATAGTGTCACCCATACTGCCGCACCTTAATCATTTATTCGGTTTTTTTTCAACTTACACTGTAGAGGGCCAGTCAGACTCGCTCTATGATGGTGGCGATACCCTGGCCGCCACCCGCACAAAGGGCTATTAACCCTCTCTTCAGCTGACGACGTTCAAGTTCATCCAGCATAATAGAGATAAGCATGGCGCCGGTGGCACCCAACGGATGCCCCATCGCGATGGCACCACCATTCACATTGGTTACCTCCGGACCTATATCCAAGTCCTTCATAAAACGCAACACAACAGAGGCGAAGGCTTCATTGATTTCAAAAAGATCTATATCCGCGGTAGTCATGCCCGCCTTGGACAAACACTTTTTGGCGGCAGGGCCAGGGCCTGTCAACATGATGGTAGGGTCTTGCGAGATAACCGCAGTTGAAACAATTCTACCTCGCGGGGTAAGCCCAATATCTTTTCCTGCAGCCTCACTACCAATAAGCACCGCTGACGCACCATCAACAATGCCCGATGAATTTCCTGGCGTATGCACATGATGAATACGGGCAAGATGGGGGTACTTACTAATCATCATATCGTCGTATCCCATCGCACCCATGGCAGCAAACGATGGCCGTAAATTACCCAACTTTTCCAGCGTAGTATCCGTCTTAATAAACTCGTCTTTATCTAACAAGGTAATATCAAGACGGTCTTTAACGGGCACTATCGATTTATCAAAATAGCCGTTAACTTGCGCCAAATGAGCGCGCTGCTGTGACATAAGCGCTACGCCATCCACATCCTCTCGGCCCCACCCTTCAATGGTTGCAATAGTATCTGCACCCAAGCCCTGCGGAATAGAAAGCTGCTCAATAGCTATTTCAGGATCCACCAACCAGGAACCTCCGGTAGAACCCATTTTTACTCGCGACATGGACTCGACACCACCAGCAACAACCAGATCCTCCCAACCCGACGCAATTTTCATGGCGGCAATATTGACCGACTCAAGCCCAGAGGCACAAAAGCGATCTAACTGAAAACCCGGCACACTGACATCCCAGCCAGCTGACTGCACGATGGTTTTAGCCACATCACTACCCAACTCACCAATGGGCGTGACACACCCCATAATCACATCATCAACCCTTGCCGTATCGAGATCATGCCGTGACTGCAGAGCCTTGAGTAACCCAGCCCCCAGCATGACGGGCTTTACTTCATGAAGAGACCCTTCTGCCTTACCCTTACCCCTCGGCGTACGGATCGCATCATAAATGTAAGCGGTGGTTGCCATATTGATACCTCAAATTAACTATAAACAGGCCAATAACAATTAACCTGAAAACGTATTTATCTATTTAAATATTTTGATGATCAGACCTGGCTCAATTGCTCAGCCTGCAACTTTATTTATTATCCGGAGATTCTATTTAGCCTGAGCCTTATAAGGACCTGGCGATGATCAGCTTCATAATTTCATTCGTGCCGGCGAAAATTCTCAACACCCTGCCATCGCGCCACAAACGAGCAATCGGATATTCCAGCATGTAACCATAGCCACCGTGCAGCTGCAGGCATTCATCGATTACCTTACCCTGCGTATCTGTAATCCACCATTTAGCCATCGCGACCTCTTCAGGATCTATTCTGTCCTCCAGAAACTTCACCATTGCCTGATCAAAAAAATTCCTGGCAACAACTGCCTGAGTCTTGCATTCAGCCAACTTAAACTGCGTATTTTGATACGACATTAACGACTTACCGAATACCTTTCTGTCTTTGACATAATCAGTGGTGTATTCGACAGCCAACTCCATCGCAATCACCCCGCCAAGCGCGCAAAGCATCCGCTCCCAGGCCAACTGCTTCATTAACTGATAAAACCCGCGACCCTCTTCAGCGCCTAACAAATTTTCTTTTGGAACCAACACATCTTCAAAAAATAACTCTGACGTATCCTGCGCAGGCAAACCAATTTTGTCTAAATTACGCCCGCGCTTAAAACCTGCCGTATCGGCTTCTACAATAACCAAAGACACAGCCTGCCCATCACCCTCACCCGTCTTGCAAACCGTTAAAATTAAATCGGCCGTTTGTCCATTCGAAATAAAAACCTTCTGCCCGTTAATAAGATAATGATCACCCTTGTCTTTCGCGGTAGTAGCAATCCCCTGCAAATCTGAACCCGTTCCCGGCTCACTCATTGCCATCGCCCCCACCAACTCACCCGTCGACATTTTCGGTAGCCAGGCGGCCTTCTGCTGCTCTGATCCATAAGCAAGAATATAGTGAGCGACCATCGACTGAACACCGATACCCACACCAAAACCACCACCCAATTGGGCTCGCTCAAATTCTTCTGCGATAACCGCATCAAAGGCCAGCGTACCTCCAGAACCACCATACTCAACCGGCAAACTGGGGCACAGAATGCCAGCCTCACCCGCCTTCAGCCATGCCTCACGATCAACAATCCCATTGGCCTCCCAGCGATCGCGCTGCGGTAAAAACTCTGTCCTCAATAGTTTTTTTAGACTATCTGAGAACATCAATAACTCATCAGTCATCCAGGGAGATGTATTCATAAATTTATTCACCTTTTAGCTTGGAAACAAACGGCGGAAAAAAGCCAAGACCAAAACACTTCATTACTTATTTTTTTTAACAAGCGACCCGGCACCAGACGGATCAATAGGCAATCCATGGACCTGCATGTTGTGGCTATGCCCCAATTGATGCAACGCGAAAGCGGTACTCATCGCTGATACACGACCCTGCGCATCTTCAGCAGCATTAACCGATTCCTTAGCTAACTTGAGCGCGAAGGAGGGCTTTTTAGCAATGCGCTCAGCCAGATCAAGCACAAAATCAGCCAGGGACTCCAATGCAACAACATGATTAACCATGCCCAAACGATGCGCCTCTTGCGCATCAAACATGTCCGCTGTAAATAAAAATTCCTTAGCTTTTCTCGACCCAAGTTCCCAGGGGTGAGCAAAAAACTCGACGCCACTCATCCCCATATCAACCGTGTTATCGAGGAACAAAGTATCCTCACTAGCAACAATAATGTCGCAGGGCCAAACCAGCATCAGCCCACCAGCAATACACTTACCATGCACCTGAGCAATCGTTGGCTTCGGAATATTTCGCCAGCGCTCACTAAAACCTAAATACAACTCTTTTTCTCGAGCAGTCCAACCCTCCGCTCCCGGCAGCTCGAACCCACCCCAGGTGCTCACAGTTGAGTGATCTTTTAGACTTTTCATTGGTTCAGGCTCACGCAAATCATGGCCGGAAGAAAAATGCGGGCCATTCGCGGCAAGCACAATAACAGCTACCGAGTCATCGTGAGCAGCGCGATTAAACGCGTCATTTAGCTCATAGAGCATCGCAGTATTCTGCGCATTTCTTGAATCCGGCCGGTTAAGAACAATCCTCACCACCGATGGAACAGGCTCTTCATAAATAAGTGTTTCGTACATTTTTCTCACCACCTCCTCTACAACCAGCAAACCCGGCAACCTACTACCGAACACCATAAACTAGACTATGTTATGATTTTATAGCTATAGAAATAGAGAGTCAACCGCCAACAACCGAATCAAACAGCTGCAAGCCTTGAAATACAGCCTATATTTAAAGAGCGCACTAGAACCAACAGGCTTTTCAGCTGAATAATGTACAAGGGAAAAACATATCGCATTCTTTATTTATAAGCGAGCAACAACCCGAGAGCCCCTCACAGGGAGACCCAACAGACTTAACGCAACACACCGAAAAGAAACAACAAGGAGAGAAACAACAGAATAATAAGAACAGAGGAGCAAGAAGCCCCCCCGATATACAGCAACGATTCGGCTTAGACTCAAACCTCTAAAACAAGCCCTTTATACCAGCCTCTTCTAAAACCTGATTAAAAAGCTCCCGCGACCCAAGCACATCGGTCAGGTAGCGGTTAATCTCCTTTTGACCAACACCCCTGGTTGCGCCACTGGCATAGGTCAACAAATGCTGGAGCTTGCGAATAAGAAACTCACTACCGTCTATCTCACCACGCGCCCATGCCTGAGCGGTACTAAACAACAAATAAACCAAAGCGCTGCTCAACTTTTCTGGCGCCATTCCCTTGCGAATACTCCCCCGCTGGCGCAGAGCATAAACCCATGGCTGTAATGTAGCCTCGGTATGGTAACTGGCAGCCTTAGGCAGCTCAGGCTCAGCCGTTTGCGAGAAAAAAATCGCAACCAGCGCAAAGGTAAACTCACTGACACTCCGAATATTTTTATCACTGACGGCCAACCGCTCTATGACACCCTCTATAGTCTCAGCATCAAAGTGATACGACTGCTTTTCAGAATGACGCTGAAAATTCTGCCTGATCGAGAGTGCAACCAACCGCTCTTTACTTTCAAACGCCTTGTAAACTGTTTGCGGAGCAACCTCAGCCCTGCGGCACAATTCACGCATATTAAAGCCATCATGACCATGCTCAGCAACTAGCTCGAGAGTGACATCCATTATTCGCTGCCGCCGTTCAAACATCCGCGAACTTGAATAAACTAAGGTTTCAGTTTGTAACTTGTCATCAACAGGCATTTTCTTCCCTTACACTTAAAATAAACAACACCAAGGCAAAGCCATACAACCACTCCCTTAAAACCGCCAATTTAACCAGCATCCACCTGGGTAATAATGGCACTTACAAGCTCTTTTCGATTCAACAAGTCAGTCAGGTAACGACTAATTTCTTTTTGTCCCTTCCCCCTTGTCGCTCCGCAAGCGTAAGCAAAAAGACACTCAAGCTTACTAAAAAGAAACTCCTCATCATCAACCACGCCACGAGCCCACTCCAGAGCCACACCAAATAACAAACTCACCATTGCATCACACAGGCTCTCGCTCAGCACCCCTCGGCGTATACACCCCTGCTGACGCAAAGTATTCAACCAGGGCTGCAAGGTGCTGGTAATGTGATAGCTCGCCGCCACTCGAAGATCTGTATCAGCGGTTTGGGAGAAGAAAATTGAAACAATACCCACGGCATAAGCCTTTACCGCACGAATATTCCTATCACTAACTACCAATCGCTCAACAACACCCTCTATTGACTCCGCTTCATAATGATAGGCCAGCCGCTCAGCTTGCAACTGAAAATTCTGGCGTATAGAAAGCGCAACCAATCGCTCTTTACTTTCAAATGCTTTATAGACCGTCTGAGGAGCAACTTTTGCGCGACGACATAACTCACGCATGTTAAAACCATCATGGCCACACTCAGCGATTAGCTCACGCGTTACCTCCATAACACGCTGTCGCCGCTCAAACATACGCGGACTGGAATACACCAAACTTTCAGTGTGCAGACTCTCATCAAACTGCATTGACAACCCTTATTAAAACACTCTTGGCAAAGACGGCGACACGCTTCACAATGAGTCTCCCCACCAGCACTGCCACCCATTAAAAACAGCACAGTATACTAAATTATGCACAACTTAACCGAACTCTATTGACACAAAAGCCGGACCTTTCTCTCAGTTGTAGCTATCAGCGACCACTTTACGCTTATTCATACACCCAATATCATAACAAACACTCCTTTTAGACCTATAATTCAAACATCAATACCCACTAGAGCCAAGCACCATGCCCGCAACCCCTACTTTCACACCCCACCAATGATCACCATTAACGCACTTACAGGCCTCTTACACTCCGACACGATTCATCGCGAATACTCACCTATTGGCGCAAAGCCCGCCCTGCTACTAGACCTGACTACAGCCACAGGGGATGACGACCAACTAACAAACCAACTGAGTAAAATTCCCTGCCCGATCATCGGCATCGGCACAACCGATAGCAATATTGCTGCAGCCTGCGACACTTTAGCCGCCTCCAGGAAAGAGGCCGAATCAATACTCACCAGAATTCGCTCTGCCCCCATTGCAGCACTGACTCTTACCCAGCTGCTAAGAGCCACCGAGCCACTAAGCAGAGAACACGCCCTAACCATGGAATCCATGGCCTACGCAACCCTGCAAGGCGGCCCCGAGTTTGCACGCTGGCTTAGCACCAGAAAAACCACCACCCCAACAAAAATCAACGACACCGCCGTTCGAATGGAACGCAACAGCAACACGCTAATAATCGAAATCAATAGGCCAGAGACACGCAACGCCATCTCAACCGACGTCCGCGATGGACTTATTGAAGCCTTACAGCTCGCTGACGCCGACCCATCAATCACCCACATCGACTTAAGGGGGGCCGGAAAATGCTTCAGCACTGGCGGCGAGTTAGCTGAATTTGGGCTCACAGAAAACATTGCCCTGGCCCACGTACATCGCTCCATTCAACTACCCGCCCACTGGATGGTAAACTGTTCCGACCGCATTACCGCTCACTTACACAGCGCCTGCATTGGCGCAGGCATAGAAATCCCCGCCTTTGCATCCACTGTAATCGCCAAAAACAACAGCTTCTTCCAGCTACCGGAACTCAGCATGGGCCTCATTCCCGGAGCCGGTGGCTGCGTCAGCATACCCCGCCGAATTGGCCGCCAACGCACCGCGTGGCTAGTACTCAGTGGACGTAAAATCAATGCCGCAACCGCTCTTAGCTGGGGGCTAATCGACGACATAATCAGCTGACACAACTCAGCCACCACCACGCCACTACACCAACCCAGCCATTACTGCCCGCAACTACCGCACCAAAGCCTCACTTTCCCACACTGTAAAACAACATCTCATTTTCATATCGCGTTATGATATTAAAGGTGTTAAAGTTTCAATATGACGACTGATATTTGGTGTTTTCTGCCAATAAACCGAAGGGGAGCAGCCGCGGCACAGATAAATCAGCGTGCCAAGAATTGTTATTAGAGAGACAAATCGCCTAGAGCTAAAGATGAAAATAATTTATATCTAACTGATATATATGAATTTAATTATTACGCAGCGTATAACCACTAACAATTATCCCGACCAAATATTGTAACCGCGACCAACTACGAAAACCCAACAGGCAAAAAGACAAAACTAGATAGCGTTACAAAAGATGAGACCTACAAATATGGGCAACCACAACACAAAGGCCCAGCCGGAGAAACCAATGAACACCAGCAGCCAACAAAACATTGACCTTTGGACCCAAGCCGCCAAAGAGATAGACTGGTTTACCAACCCCGTCACAACCCTTAATGACAGCAAACCGCCGTTTAACCACTGGTTTCCTGACGCGACCTGTAACACCTGCTTTAATAGCCTTGACCGCCACGTACTAAATGGTCGCGGCGACCAGACCGCGATCATTTATGACAGCCCGGTCACCGATACCATTGCCCACCTTAGTTACAAAACACTATTAGACAGAACATCAAAATTTGCTGGCGCACTGACAAAACTGGGAGTCAGCAAGGGAGATCGGGTCGTCATTTACATGCCGATGCTACCCGAGGCTGCCATTGCGATGCAGGCCTGTGCCCGTATCGGCGCTATACACTCCGTGGTTTTTGGTGGTTTTGCCGCCCACGAACTGGCCTCAAGAATTGATGACTGCAAACCCAAACTGATCATTTCCGCCTCCTGCGGTATCGAGCCATCCGGCACTGTTGCCTATAAACCGTTACTCGATAAAGCCCTTGAAACGTCAATACACCAGCCCGCTAACACCATCATCTTTCAGCGCCCACAACTCACCGCCAGCATGCGCAGCGGACGCGACCTTGACTGGCTTCTGGTTGAAGAACAGGGCCAGGAATGCGAATGCGTACCTGTCGCCGCCACCGATCCGCTTTACATAATTTATACCTCTGGAACAACCGGACAACCCAAGGGCGTGGTACGTGACCACGGCGGCCATATGGTCGCCATGAACTGGAGCCTAAAAAATATCTACGGTATTGATGCCGGCGACGTGTTCTGGGCTGCGTCGGATATTGGCTGGGTCGTTGGGCATTCCTATATTGTTTACGGGCCGTTAATTCGAGGCGCCACCGCGCTGATGTTTGAGGGCAAGCCCGTTGGCACACCCGACCACCGCACCTACTGGCGAGTCATCGAGCAGCACAAGGTAAAGGCCATGTTTACCGCACCTACAGCTATTCGCGCTATCAAACAACAGGACCCGATGGGCAAAGGCCTTGATGGTTTTGACCTCTCCTCCTTGCAAACCATCTTCCTTGCTGGAGAAAGAGCCGACCCGGACACCTTACAGTGGGCCGAAAATCACACCCATAAACCGATCATTGATCACTGGTGGCAAACCGAACTCGGCTGGCCTGCCGTCGCCAACTGTGTCGGGCTCGGACTTTCACCAGTAAAACATGGATCATCAGGCAAGCCTGTCCCGGGTTTTAACGTCAAGGTGCTTAACGAGGCAGGCGAAGAAGTACCTAACGGCACAATGGGATCGTTAGCACTAGAACTCCCCCTGCCACCGGGCACCCTGCTAACACTGTGGAACAATGACCAGGGCTTTGAAGCTAAATATTTCCAGGAATTTTCCGGCTACTACAGCGCCGGGGATGCCGGTTACATCGACGAAGATGGTTACGTTTATATCATGGGCAGAACCGATGATGTGATTAACGTTGCCGGCCACCGACTATCAACAGGGCAAATGGAAGAAGTACTTAGCTCCCACCCGGATGTTGCCGAATGTGCTGTTTTTGGGATTAACGACCCGCTAAAGGGACAAATTCCTTTCGGCCTGCTGGTATTAAACGCGGGCGCTGACCGTGCCCCCAACGCCATACAAAAAGAAGCCATTGCTCTGGTCAGAGAAATTATAGGGCCGGTCGCTGTATTCAAAACCGTGGCCGTAGTAAAGCGACTGCCAAAAACCCGATCAGGGAAAATTCTACGCGCCACCCTGCAAAAAATTGCCAACCGCGAGCAATACAAAATACCGCCAACGATAGACGACCCAGCCATTTTGGATGAATTATCGGAAGTGCTGACATCGAAAGCAATGACTCGACCCTAACACTTAGCTATAGCCAGAGGGACAACTCTTGAACAGCAACATCACACAACACAAAGACCTCAGCGTATACGCACTGCCGGGGCGAGTAAAAAATGCAGCTGTAGCACTCGACGAAGCCAGAGATGCTGAACAGGCAGGCTTTGGCACCATTTACCTCAGCGAACGACTCGATATGAAAGAAGCCGGCGCGGTCTGCGGTGCAATGACGGCAGTAACCAGCAAGATCAATATTGCTACCGGACTCATTCACCAGGTCACTCGCCACCCTGTCACCATCGCCGCAATGGCCGCCACACTACAGCAAATGAGTGGCGGTCGGTTTGTGCTTGGTATCGGCCGAGGTGTTGGGCCACTGGCACCATCACTCGGTGTTAAACCCGCAACACTGGCCAGCCTTGAGCAACTGGCAAGCACGCTAAAACGATTATGGGCAGGCGAACGTATAACAGAGGAAGGCCCGCTGGGTAAATTTAGCGGCTTGCGCTTTGTGGATCAATTATCAGAGCCGCCACCACCGATCATCTTCGGTACTTTTGGCCAACTCGGCCTTAAGTTAGCTGGACGCTGTTTTGATGGCGTACTGCTACACCCCTTTCTCACCGTTGAGGCTGTCGCCAATGCGGTAAAAATTGTCAGAGAATCTGCAGAGGCTGCAGGAAGAGACCCCGCCTCAGTAAGAATCATTAACACACTGATAGCCGCCCCCGACCTTAGCCAGGAAAGAATTGACCTTGCCATCAAAGCGCGAGCCATTAGCTACTTCCAATTGAAAGGCCTGGGAGACCAGCTGGTAGAGCGCAATCAATGGGACCCACAAGTATTGGAAAAAATCCGCTCACATTCCACCCTGGCCAATAAGGGTATGGCTGATACATCCCTCAGCCGCCAGCAATTAATTCAGGCAGCAGAAGCAATCCCAGATGAATGGTATCAGCAGGGCGCCGCCCTAGGCAGCAGTGAGTTTTGCGCTCAACGAGCCAGGGAATATAAAAATGTCGGCGTGGATGAAATCCTGATTCACGGAGCATCGCCCAAAGAAGCCAGCGGTATTGCCAAAATCTGGAGTGACAAATAATGACCGCGCAGACCTCGGCAGGAACACCTTACTCAGACCCAGCCTATCCGGGAAAAATACTGGAAGATATTCTCGAAAAAAAACTCGCCGCCCCTATTAAGGCAAGTAACTTTATTCGCGTTAAAGGCGGATTTTCTCGAGAGATATGGGCCTTTGATGCAACGTCAAACAACAAAACCTACGAATTAATTTTATGTAAAGATGGAGGAAACGGAGCGGTCGACACAGGCAGAGAATCACTCAGCCGCGTTGAAGAGTTTCAACTACTAAAACACCTCAAACACTACAACAACCCGGTGCCCGAAGTTATTTGCGCAGGCAATACCTTCGGCAGTAGCGAGCAGGCTTATTTGATAATGGCCCGCGTTGCCGGTGAAACCGATGTTGCCCCCTTAATTAATGACCCCTATTACAAAACACAACAACAAAAATTCAGCCAGCAAATGGCAACCATGCTGGCAACTATTCACCGAAGCCCAATATGCAAAGACCTATTCCCAACCGAACCATCAAACCAGCGCAACATTATTGCCACTGAGACTGAACGCTGGTGCAGTGCTATCGAATCTATGCCAGGCGCACTCACCCCCTCTATTACCAAAGCCATCAAGTGGCTTAAATCACACATGCCTCCCCCGCCGGAAAAACCTGTTCTGGTACATGGTGATTTCCGCGTGGGCAATATGATCTACGGTAAAGAAGGTATTAGAACCGTGCTTGATTGGGAAATGGCCCACATTGGCGACCCTCTCGAAGATGTCGCCTGGGCACAACTTTGCACCTGGACAGGAAAGCCCGGCGGGCTTGTCGATTGCGACGCCTGGTTCTCCGAATACACCAAAGCCAGTGGCCAAAAAATTAGCCATCAGGCATTGAAGTTCTGGGACGTTATTTCAATAGTAAAAATGACGGGGCTGGCTTTTCGGGCCGCCAGTAAATCAACAGACAACCGCGAAATAAAGTTTCTTAATCGGCTGATTGAAATACTAAGAAATGACCTTGATTCAAGACTGCTCAAGCAAGAATGAAACTGAGCAAATACATTATTTAACATACCTGGAGGCTCACCACTATGAACCATTTAATCACTGAAAAAATCAGTTCAATGATAGAGGAAGATGAAAAAAAAGGAATTTATCGCGTCAACCGAAAAGCGTTCACCGACGAAGAAATATTTGACCTTGAAATGAAACATATTTTCGAAGGAAACTGGATATACGCTGTCCATGAAAGTCAGGTTGCCAATCCACATGATTTTTATACACTGACCGCAGGTAAACAACCGGTGGTGATCACAAGAAACAAAGAAGGCGAGCTAAAAGCTTTTATCAACGCCTGTACTCATCGCGGCGCACGACTGTTTAGAATTAAAAAGGGCAACAAAGGCGTTTTTACCTGTCCTTTCCACGGCTGGTCATTTCGATCGGACGGCGGCTTAGTAAGCGTGAAGAAACCACAAGGGTCCGGTTACCGCCCTGACTTTAACTCCGGTCACGAGTATGACCTCAAGGAAATCCCGAAAATTGAATCCTATCGCGGCTTTGTTTTTATTAGTTTATCCGCCAATGTTAAACCGCTAACAGACTACCTGGGAGACTCGGCTCGCATCATCGACTTAATGGTTGATCAATCGCCAGAAGGCTGTGAAGTATTAAAGGGCAGCTCCACCTACACCTATGATGGCAACTGGAAGCTACAAGCTGAGAACGGCGCCGATGGTTACCATATTGACTCTGTTCACTGGAATTATGTTGCCACCAATGCCCGCCGAAAACAGGGGCTCTCCCTCAATGATATCGAGGCTATGGATGTTGGCAACCTAACCAATCAAGAGGGTGGCTTCTACTCTTTTGAACATGGCCACATGCTGCTATGGGGAAAATGGCCTGACCCAACCACACGCCCCAACTACGGTAAACTTGCCGACTATGAAAATTCATTTGGGAAAGGACAGGCCGACTGGATGGTAAAAAACTTCCGTAACCTGTGCCTCTACCCCAATCTCTTTTTAATGGACCAGACCAGCTCACAACTAAGAATTTGGCGACCCATATCAGTTAATAAAACCGAAGTGACTATCTACTGCATTGCCCCCAAAGGTGAGTCGGCGACTGACAGGGCACACAGAATACGTCAGTACGAAGATTTTTTTAATGTTACAGGAATGGCAACACCGGATGACCTGGCCGAGTTTGGCGAATGCCAGACGGGCTACGACGGAGAATTACTGAAATGGAATGATATCTCCCGTGGTTCCCAACACTGGATTGATGGCCCCGATGATGAAGCTAAAGCACTGGGCATAAATCCGATCATGTCCGGTCGAAAAATGGAAGATGAAGGCCTCTACGTGACACACCACAAATATTGGCAGAACTATCTGTTAAATTCTGTAAAAAATGAACTCTAAAAACAGGATATTACTATGTCTATTAACAAAAATTCAGCTATCGATTTAATTTATCAAGAAGGCATGCTACTCGACGAAAAAAGATTTGATGAGTGGCTTGAACTGTATACGCAAGACGCTGTTTTTTGGGTTCCAGCCTGGGATGATGACAGCAATGAATATACACAAAACCCACAAACAGAAATATCGCTTATTTATTATGCTAATAGAGACGGCCTTGCTGACAGAGTATTCCGACTTAAAACCGGAAGAAGCTCCGCATCAACGCCAGAATTCAGGACAAGCCACCTGAGCAGTAATTTTATCGTACAAAGCTCAAGCAGCACCGAATTAGTAATGACCTGCGCCTGGGTGACACACTCCTTTAGAGAAAAAAAGTCACTTAGTTATTTTGGTAACAGCTACTACACGCTGACTGAAGATAACGGCAAGCTGAAAATATCCTATAAAAAAACCGTTGTTAAAAATGACTATATCGATCAGGTTCTGGATGTTTATCAAATTTAATAGAGAGGTCAATCCTCCAAAAATAAAAAAAGAAACGGCTACAACGTAATACTTGACATATTAAAGAGAAACTTTATGCCAACCAATAAATGCCAAAGATTTACCGATAAAAATGTGGTTATAACAGGCGGAGCCCAGGGAATTGGCCTTGCCTGCAGCCAGAGATTTGGCGCAGAAGGCGCTCGTATAGTTATCATTGATCGAGCAGAGCAACAGGCTAATATCGTAAAAAACCAGTTAGCCGATTCAGGCATTGACTGCAAAGTAGTCATTGCCGATCTCGAAACCTTTGATGGCGCAAATTTTGCACTTAATGAAGCAAAAAAAATTCTGGGCAGAATAGATGTACTGGTTAATAACGTGGGCGGAACAATATGGGCAAAACCATTTCTACACTACCAAAAGGACGAAATAATTGCCGAAGTTAATCGCTCACTATGGCCCACCCTATGGTGCTGCCATGCGGTAACGCCAATACTGGTAGAACAAAAATCCGGCGTCATTGTTAACGTTAGCTCACTGGCACCCAAAGTGACCCACCGAATTCCCTACTCAGCCGCCAAAGGGGGCGTAAACGCTATCACTAGCAGCCTGGCGATGGAGTTGGGCGAGTATGGCATCCGCGTTATGGGTGTGGCCCCTGGGGCAACCGATGTTGGCGAACGTGCAGTACCACGCCGAACGGAAAAACTTTCCGAACAGGAGCTCAAATGGTGGGACGAAATCAGCCATCAATATATTGAAAGAACTCTGTTAAAACGAGCTTGCACTCCCGACGAACAAGCTTCGGTAATTGCCTTCGTAGCGTCGGAGGATGCCTCTTACATGACCGGCGAGACGCTCTCAGTTGGCGGCGGGTATCCATCCTGATAAATGAACAACCCGCCAGATAGCTGCCAAATATTTACTGTCATCCTACTGGATAACGGAAAAAGTTTTTCCTGTGATGGCGAAAGCGATCTTATCACCATGCACAACCACGCCAGGCTTGATAGCATTAAGAATCGCTGCCGACGTGGTGGTTGCGGGTTATGCAGAATACAAATTGTCACTGGCACTTACACAACCAGAACCATGAACAGAAGCTATATTTCACCAGCCGACTTACAGCAAAACATAGTGCTGGCCTGCTGTACACTCCCCACCAGCAACCTGCAGATAAAACGCCTTCCAATTCGAACAAGCTTCTCGATGACAACGCCAAAAAAATAAACAATATCAAGAATGAATTAACACCTCATCAAAAAATGCCAATACCCGTAAATGATAAGCTCTACCGACATAGTGTAAACTGATGTTATGTCCCGCATCGACCTGCCGGTGCAATTGAACGCGTGGCGACGCTGAAAATAGCAACCCGGTATCATTTAGAGCGCCCCAATCGCACCGAGTCACAAGCTCGTACTCACCCAGCGTGTACTGAACAGGCACTACAATATTCGCCGCAACGTCCGCAAAACAATCCGGCCAGTTAATAGAATCACTCAGCTCGGACAAGGGGCTTTCACGAGAAGAAGCATCACGCTCATCGTATAAAACAGGATTGAATGTACCCCGAGGGCCATAAAACATAGCTCGAGCACCACGCCCCGGCGGAACTTTATCCTCACCACAGAACACCGCTGCCATAGCCGCAGCCAGTTCTTCAGAAAAACGCCGGGGCACACCAGCAACATCAATACCCAGAAGATTTTTACTGTGCGGCAAGGAGGATGCCATCAACGACAATATCCCCCCCATTGAGTGACCAACAAGAAACACTCCCAGACCCGTTTCAACCGACAGTTGCATTACCAGATCAGCGATAATTCCCGCTTGCTCATTCAGCTCCATTCCGTCAGGAAAATCATATTCTGACAGGCCATACCCAGGGCGATCCAAAGCGATAACCTGATACCCCAACCCTGCACCCAAAGTGAGTAGCGAAGCATCCAGACAAGCTGGATGGTGCCAATAGGCGCCCGTGTAACCACCACCTGGAACGGCCAGTATTACCGCCTTGGCACCACCGGACACGGGCTCTGCAAGTTTTGCTGAAAGCTGAATACCGTTAACTGTTAGTACTATTTCAGCGACAGGAATCATTTATATCACACACCAATAATCATCTTTACTGCAATATTCAGCCCGTCGAAAAAACTCACTAATTAACACCGCCAAGACTAAGTGCTTCTTTTATTTGGCCCCATATAGCCAAACAAGAAGGCTGCCACCTTGCGCATCTGGATCTCTTCTGAACCCTCTGTAATTCGATAACGGCGGTGGTGCCTATATATATGTTCAAATGCTTTATGCCGTGAGTATCCAATTGCCCCATGGGTTTGCATAGCCTGATCGGCTGCCTCACAACACAAACGATTAGCCCAGTAATTACACATACTGACCTTGTCTGATATTTTTTTCTCAACCTCTGGATGAGGCATTGAATCCATTTCAACCGCTGTTTTATAAATTAACAATCGCAGCATTTCCGCCTGTGTTGCCAGTTCAACCAACGGCCATTGTATTGCCTGGTTAACAGCCAGCTCTTTGCCGAAGGGTTTACGCTCTCGGGCATACTCCACGCTCTGCTCAATACAATACACCGCGGCCCCCAGGGAACTGGCCGCCTGACGAATTCTATTTTCATGGACAAAGGACTGAGCCAGAGCAAGCCCACCATCCAGTGGGCCAAACAATGTATCTGCAGGCACCCAAACATTGGTATAACTGACCCGCGGATGGTCGGTTGGCATATTAAAAGTCCACATATACTCCTCAATGTTTACCCCCGGAGTATCTGTCGGCACCAGAAAGCAAGAAATTCCTTTAGCATCACCCTTGTTACCACTCGTGCGGGCAAACACCACACAATGGCTAGCGGTATGCATACCCGTCGTCCACATTTTTTCGCCCTTGATTAACCATCCCGGAACACCATCACGCTGCATTGTTATCGCTGTAGTTTCCATATAGGTTGCATCCGAACCATGCGCAGATTCGGTCAAGCCAAAACAAATAGCTAGCTCACCATCAAGAATTTTTGGGATAAAATGTGACTTTTGCTCAACGGAGCCAAAATCTCGCAGCATCACAACAAATGGATTATTACCAACAATGGAGTGCTCATTGTGCAAATCGTTATGTAAACCCAAGCCCTTACGAGCAAGATGCTCTCTGATCACCGACATCCATAAATTGGAGCCATCTTTGCCCCCATATTCACTCGGCATTGCGAACCGGAAATGGCCGGCATCATCGGCAATACGTTTAGCCTGAAACTGTAATTCTTCCCATGCTTTGCTGGGAACACCATCATGGTCCCAATCTGTTCTCGCCCATTCCCGCCGATGATCAAAAAACCGAGCATTATCATCTTTCAGCTCCAGCGGCCGAATTTTCTGTTCGATAAATTCATCCAGCTCAGCAAGATACTCAAGCAACTCTTTGGGTAGATCAAAATTCATGAAAAAACCTCCTTAGCGAAAAGATTCACCCATTAACAACAGGTATTACAATGTGCGATAGCTTTGATAGTCCGGCTGATCAATTGCCAATTTCTCACGGGTGGTTTTGACTAAATGATCGAGCAGCAACGAGCTGCCAGAATCTATAGAGCTTGATGCTATCTTTGCCGATAGCGCCATATTTAGTTGCTCGACGGTCCCCTCCTGCTGCAGTAACTCTATCAACCGGAGGTATTCATCTTTTTCGTTAGCATCACTCAGGCTTAATTGCCTGGTTACTATTTTTATCGCATTTATTATCATCAGCAGTTGAAATCGCGAGTCTTTATCGATGACTGGCAAAATATCTGCACTCAGAGAATCTAATACAGCATTTAATAGGTCAACGGGAAAAGGCGTATCTATCATGATTTATCCACCCGCAATAGTCGTAGCAAATCGATTTCTGTTTCGGATATCCGCCGAGCAATTAACGCGTGCTCCAGTTTTTTCTCCGCTCCAGTGTTAAAAATATATCGCGCAAAACTACAGGTCAGTCCCCATCGCAAGGTACAGGCAATTTGCCAATACCTGACACGGTCAATATCCAACACACCGCCAGCGGCCTCATAAGCGTTGAATAAATCCTCTTCTCTACCTACCCCACCGACAGGGCTGTCTACATTACCAAACCGCCATGGATTCAACATCAACCAGGCAAGGTCTTCCATCGGGTCACCTTTGTGGCAAAGCTCCCAATCCAAAACCGCCTCGATACCCTGCTCACCGACCATAACATTGCCATTTCTGAAGTCGCCATGGACAAAACATTGCCGTTCGGTAGTCTGCGGCTGGTTAGTCACCAGCCACAAATAGGCGTATTCGAAAACGGGGCTCGATGGCGCATAGCTATCGATATCGCTGCGGAATCTTGCCAGCGTCTGCAGCAAGTTGCTAGCGGGTAAATCTTCAATTTTGCCGGAATCAATAGTATGTATTGTTGCCAGCTGCTGGCCGTACTGCGCCGCCAATAACAATCGTGTTTTTTCAAACTTTTTATCGCGAAGTATTTTTCTTGGGATGGTTTCACCAGCGACATAACCCATTATGTAACCCTCACCCAAGCCATCATGATCCTCAAGAATATAACTAACCTCAGGAACTTTAACATTGGCTAATTTCGCAACGGCAAGAATATTCGCTTCCATCTTTATATTTATTGTCGATTCATGTTCAATACTTTTATCTTCAGCAACTCTCAATATGTACGTTTTTTTTTGACTCGCTACCTTCACGGAGAACTTATAAGTATTTTTACTCGCCCCAGCAGTTATTTTTTTAATATCCGTAACACTTTCAGATCCTGGTAAAATATTATTTTTTATTGCATCCAGTCTAGCCTGTACGGCCCTTATTTCCATCATAGCGATTGACCCAACCAATGCCCCATCAAACCGCCCCCAACACAGGATAATACCGGTATTAGCTGCACGTGATTAACAAATCGAAATGTATCGTACCCCGAAAAGGCCACCCGACAGCGCTTTAAGCATCGGGCAGCTAATGTTGTACTGTTAGAAGCTTACTTCCACCCCGACACCCAATGACCGCGGTTTGGCATAAGACGCCGAGTCACCAAACTGACTAGTCCTCGTAAACAGATAATAATCTTCATCCGTCAGGTTGGTTCCGAAAATTGATAGCTTATAACTCTCGGAGGCTGGCATCCACGAAATATCCGCGTTGACGATGGTGAATGCTTCCTGCTCCAACCGAGATGCATTTGCTGCATCCCAGAAATAACCATCATTATAAGATGCAGTCAGTGCGACATCCATATCGCCCGACAGAACTTCGCGGGTGTAATTTATAGCTACAAAAGCTGTATACTCTGGTACCCGCTCAAGCTTATTACCGCTCACATCCGTAAACGTGCTGGCATTGCCACCACCTGGTACGGGCTCAAATACCAATGCATTAGGGAAGTCCTCGTATTCTGCATGGGTATAGGTCAAGCCGGTCTTCACCACGGTACTATTGGATACCTGAACCATCAAGTCGAAGTCCAGACCGTAGACTTCGGCAGAAGCAGCGTTAAATACCCGACTAATTCCCGCGCCACTATTACTATTATCAATCGCGTTAACCTGAATATCTTGGTAGTCGTATAAAAACGCTGAAGTCGTTAAACGCACCCGCCCCGTTTCCAACTTATATCCCACTTCATAAGCATTTATTGTTTCCGGTTCTACCGGCTCTGGGTCCAAACCTACCAAATTATACAAGCCGCTTTTAAAACCCTCAGTGTAACTGGCATAAACACTAGACTCATAATTAATATCATAGCGCACCGACAGCCTTGGTGTGAATGCATCCCATGTCTCACTATCATCGACAACACCTGGATTGCCAACACCTGCAGTGCCAAAGGCATCCTTCTCTTCAGTACTAAAGCGGCCCCCGACAATAACAGTCCAGTCTTCCCAAAAGTTATACGTCACTTCACCATAAACAGCGGCAGCTGTTGTTTCAACGTAACCAAGTAACGGAGGCAACTCCGCCGCCCCCGCAAACAGCCGCCCAAATGTTTCTGACTCATCGTAGTAATAGGTGGCACCAACTATCCAGCTCAAGGAGTCATTATAATCGCCTAATAATTGTAGCTCTTGCATATAAGTTGTCTGATCAAATGAAGTGACAATACCAAGAGCAGGTATTTCGGTTGCGTCAACATCAGTACCAAAGGGCTGACTTAGATCCGAGTAACTGGTAATCGATACAATACTACCCCAACTAGTTTCATAATCTATTTTTAGGTTGCCGCCACCACCTTCCACATCAGAAAAAGGCTTTTCATTCAATGAAATTTTAGAATGACCTGATTGACTCTGTGCTGCCGCTTCAGTCGTTGCAAAGGGGGTATTACCACCTAAGGGTCCATACGATAAAGCCTTGTTATCTTCTTGATCTACATAATGCCCAGATAACGTTACTATCAAATTATCAGCAGCATTGTAGAGTAGTTTTCCTCGTAAACTCATTACCGACGCTTTAGACGTCTCATCACCATCATACTCATTAGTGGTATAACCACTATCATTACGACTAACGACCGAAATATTGGCAGCAATTTTATCCGAGAGCGGGCCACTTAAATAAGCAGTGGCACGAACATCCTCGTAACGAGCGTAACTAACACCGGCCTTACCCTCAAACTCAAAGGACGGGTTCGATGTAGTAATAACTATCGCCCCTCCGGTAGCATTTCTTCCATAAATAGAACCTTGCGGCCCCTTCAGAACCTGAATATTAGAAATGCTATTGAGCTCAAATAATGCCGCTGACTGACTAGAAATATAAACACCATCCACATAAACGGCAACATTCGAATCAGCACCTGCACCTACTATAGAAGTACCTATACCTCGAATTTTAGGCTGAACAAAGCCACCCTGCTCGGTAAAACTTAAACCAGAAACAACAACGCCCAGATCTCGTGAATTAGTAACATGCGCCTGCGCCAATTCATCTGACGAAACTAATGACATGGTTGCCGCAACATCTGTTATCGCTTCTATTTTTTTCTGTGCCGTTACAACAATTTCTTCTAACGGTTTGATGTTATCAGCACTAACCGCCATACAAACATTGGCGATGGTCATACTAAGACTTCCAACGATTATAGAACTAACTCGAATATTTTTTTTATTCATATCAACCCCCAAAATTGGTTTTTTATAACGTATTAACGAACGCAAGATTACACCTCGCGTTCTATTATTGTCAACCAAAAACAATATCGCGTTACATTTTTTGTAATTGAAAATTACCTATATTAATCAATATGTTAGAATTTTTATTGATTGAATAGTGGGCACAAACATTGAATTTAATTTTTGTATATATCTAATCATGTTATTTTTTTATGTTTTTTAATAAGGTAAGACCCAGCTTGCATGAACCCAATCTTACGTAGTCAACCATCGCCTTTCTTCTACCTACCCAGCCTTCTTCTCCCTCCCAAAGGCTATTAATTTTCATTAGCAGGCAGAGTTAAAACTGACCTGAACACCGCATACAAATTCTCAAAACCTACTTACAATTTTGAATGAAAAATACTCTATCACCACTGAGACTCCCCCATGCTCCCTGAAGACCTATTAAGAGTGCTAAAATAAGAGTGTTAAAAAGAGCCGATGGGTCACCAGTAGCAGGTAATTTTAAAATAAACCATCTTAGAAGACGGGTTTGAAATCTCATTGACAAGCAATCCTTAGTCATTATTTTTATTATTGACAGAACTCATGAACTTAAAACAAAAATATCGCGACCCAATTGTTTTGCTTCTCCCTGATGGCAAACTCTTCGCCACTAGCCTCGATGCTTTTACCGTCCTTATCTTAAACTGCTTACGAAGTTGTACAAACAACTCAGCCGTAAGCGAGGACGCTTTAAATATCATCTCGGCTAATGGTAGTCTCATTAACGTCTAAATTTAATCTTAGCCAAACTAGCATCAATGCGGTCACAGTCACCTTTTAGCTCGAGCCATATCCAGCGCCAGATCTTCTATCATATCCTCCTGCCCACCGACTGTTCGGCGACGCCCAAGCTCGGCCAAAATATCACGCGATGACACGCCGTACTTTTCTTCAGCCCGCTTGGCGAAGAGCAAAAATGATGAATATACCCCCGAATACCCCAGCGTCAAAGCATCTCTATCAACCCTGATCGGCCGCTCCATCATCGGCACAATAATATCTTCAGCCACATCGGTAATCTTGTACAAGTCGACGCCGTGCTCAATACCCATACGCTCCGCCACGGCCACAAACACCTCCAGCGGCGTGTTGCCAGCACCAGCCCCCAGCCCCGCAGCGGAGCCATCTATGCGACTGGCACCATGCTCTACAGCTACCATAGAATTCCACACACCCAGACCAAGATTATGATGGCCATGAAAACCAATTTCAGTCTCGGCTTTCAATTCCTTGCGCAACAAACCAATACGAGCCGCCACATCATCAGGCAACATATAACCCGCGGAGTCGGTACAATAAATACAATTAGCACCGTAGGATTCCATCAACCTGGCCTGCTCAACCAGCTCCTCCGGCTCGATCATATGCGCCATCATCAAAAAACCGACCGTATCCAGCCCCATGCTCGAACCCATACCGATATGCTGCTCGGCAACATCCGCCTCAGTACAATGGGTAGCGACACGAATAGTTCCGATGCCACAGTCTACTGCCATTTTTAAATCATCGACGGTACCTATACCCGGCAACAATAATGCCGACACCCGCGCATTTTTCACCACCCCGGTGACCGCTTTTAAATACGCCTCATCCGTGTGCAACGGAAAACCGTAATTCACTGAAGCCCCACCCAAACCATCACCATGGGTTACTTCAATCAGCGGTATACCCGCCTCATCCAACCCTCTGGCAACCGCTTTCATTTGCTCAAGCGTAATCTGGTGACGCATCGCATGCATACCGTCACGCAGACTCATATCGTGAAGCGCAACCTTAAAACCTTTAACATTCATGTTTTCAATTCCCATCATTGAGCGACGATCGCCGAACCCGGCACAAAGGATCCATCGAGCATTTTTTCTGCATAAATTTCTGCAGTTCGCAGCGCGGCAGCCGTCATAATATCCAGATTACCGGCATACTTAGGCAAAAAGTCACCCAGACCTTCCACCTCCAGGTAAAGGGAAACCCTGTTGCCCTCAAACACCGGCCCATTTTTAAGCGTATAACCAGGAACATATTTTTGGACCTCGGCAATCATCCGGTGTACCGATGCAGTAATGGCTTGCTGATCAGGGGATTCTCGGGTCAAACAATGGATGGTATCGCGCATAATTAATGGCGGCTCCGAGGGGTTAATCACGATAATCGCTTTGCCCTTAGCCGCCCCCCCGACTTTCTCAATAGCGTTGGCAGTGGTACGAGTAAACTCATCGATGTTTTTTCGCGTGCCCGGCCCAGCCGATTTCGAGCTCACTGTTGCGATGATTTCCGCATAATCCACCGCCTGGATTTGCGAAATAGCAGCCACTAGAGGAATCGTAGCCTGGCCGCCACACGTCACCATATTGACATTGACCGCACCAGCGCTCATCGCCTCATCCAGATTAACCGGGGGAACACAATAGGGACCAATCGCCGCAGGAGTAAGATCAATCATTACTGCTCCCTCTGCGGCAACTTTGCGGAAATTTTCTGCATGCACATACGCAGATGTTGCATCAAAACAAAGCTGAATATCATCAGCTCGCATATGCGGCAGCAAGCCATCGACACCGTCCGAGGTAGTCTTCAAACCCAACTCCACTGCCCGCGACAAACCGGGGGAGGCCTTATCGACACCCACCATCCAGACCGGTTCAATGACGGCTGAACGCATAGCCTTAATCAATAAATCGGTACCAATATTACCGGGGCCAATGATCGCTGCCTTGATTTTTCTAGACATAACTTATTCTCTCTACAAATGTTTCTTTGCGCCTTCAGCGCTAAAAAAAATGTGCGCCACGCTATGCAATAATGTTCGAACACTCAAGGAGTGACAGCTCAGACAAAGTGACAGGAGGCACTACCCACCCCGGTCAAGGTCAAGCTCATCTTGTCCCCCGCCTTAACACTTTCTAGCGGCACTAACGACCCTGACAAAATAACCTCACCGGCTTTTAGCGAAATATTGTACTCACCCAAGGTATTGGCCAGCCAGGCGACTGCCGTCAATGGGTTTCCGAGCACTGCCGAGCCTACGCCCTCGCTTAAAAACTCATCATTTTTATACACTTTCATTTCAACCGCACGAAGATCAATTGCACTCGGATCCACCCTGCTCTCACCCAGAACAAAAACACCGCAGGAGGCATTGTCCGCAACCGTATCTTCAATCTTTATTTTCCAATCATCAATTCTTGAATCAACAATTTCAAAGCAGGGCATAACATACTCGGTTGCATCCAGCACATCCTGCTCTGTCACCCCGGGACCCACCAAATCTTTCTTTAACTTAAAACCAATTTCACCCTCGGCACGGGGCTGGATTAAATGGCCTACAATAGGAATTTTCGCCCCTTCCTGATAAAGCATTTTACTGGTCAAAAAACCAAAATCCGGCTGCGGTACGCCGAGCATGTCCTGAACTACCTTACTGGTAACCCCGATCTTTTTGCCTATAACGACCTCGCCATCATCCTCAATGCGACGCTCAAGCATTCGCAATGAAATATAATAAGCATCATCAATAGTGATCTCAGCCTCGCGCTCAGTCAGCGGCTGCACACAATACTGCCCACGTAACGCCTGATAAAGTTCATCGCCCAACTGCTGCCGCTGTTTACTGTCCATACCATTAACACCCTTTAATACTCTGATTAATAACAAGCCAAACCATTACGGTTGTAGAAAGCGCAGCAATAAGTGATTAAACGCCTCACAATGCTCAATTTGAGTCCAGTGCCCACAGCGACCAAAAATATGCAGTTCACTATTGTCAATTAGCTCATTGAGCTTGAGCGAATTACTTAGGGGCACTACCACGTCATCGCGACCATGGATAATCAGCGCATTATGACCGACCCCCCTAATCGCCTCATCACTCTGGGCCATCCCATCCAGCCATTGCTGCCGCGGCTCTGGAAACATATTTGAAAACTGTTCAGCAATACCAGGCCGAACACTTGCCTCATAACGAAGCTTTGCCAGATCATCACTCACCTTGGAAATGTCATAAGAAAAAATTTGCAATAATTCTTTCATTGCAGCTATTGAAGGCTTGTATCCCCAGACTTTGTCCAGCCCCCAGGTAAGATTAAACTTCACCCCGGACGCACCCATAAATACCAGCTTATTCACACGATCGGGGTATCGAACAGCCATCGCAAGCGCCAGGCCACCACCAAAAGAATTACCCACAATACTGGCCTTGGCGATCCCCAACTCATCTAACAGCGCAATAGCATGTTCAACCCACAAATCCATATTGTAGGTTGCCGTTGGTGATGGATCAGTGTAACCAAAACCAACCATATCGGGGATGATCAGCCTGAATCTTTCAGACAAAGCGGGAACATTTAATCGCCAATTAGCCCACCCGGTGACACCAGGACCAGAACCATGAATCATCAGCACCGGCTCGCCGCTGCCAATATCGTGGTAATTTGTTTTGATGTTATTAACTGTAATGGTATTACCAATTTCCGGATTACCCATTAATGACCTCATCTTTATTTATAATTACCGAAACCGCGGAAACATACTTTCCAACGTCATGAGCCCTACTGTCTTAACAGCAAAACAATTTATGTGCAGGCCCCCATAAAAGCCTCATCGATCTCGGCATGATGGAATAGCAATGCCTTACCCGCCTTATCGGCAGTCCAAGTTAATATGGGATAATCGGGGTAGTAACATGAGTCCTCACTAAACGCCTCATTGCAATTGCCGGAAGGATCATAAAAATAACAAGTTTTTCCGCGTGTCACGCCATGACGGGTGGGAGTCAACGCCATGGGGATATCGTGCTTTGCCACTATATCTGCAGCCTTTAACACCTCCTCCCAACTACCCACCAGAAAAGACACATGGTGTAATTTATCCCGCAGCGGCTGACGTACAATAGCAATGTCATGAGCCTTGGTAGAACAGCTCATGAAAGCCGCTATTTGCATATCGCCATCGACTATCTGCTCTGTTACCGAAAAATCCAGCACATCGGTAAAAATTTTGACCGTTGCATCAAACTCTTCTCCATAGATAGCAATGTGATCCAACCGACGCACAGCCATGCCCTTTAGGCCATCTGGCCAAGGATCAGGGTTAATTACATCGCGCGCTGTTCCTGCCAATTCTTTTTCCGCGTACAGCTCAATGAGCTGCCCTGTGGGCAAGCTAAACCGCAAGCGACGACCACACCTCGGTAACTCAGCCGGCGGTAATTCGATCGTCTCTACTCCGGCGGCATGAAGCCGAGACTGGTAATGATCCAGATCGCTATCAGCTCTTACTTTAAAACCATAAAACGCCATGCCCGCTCGATCTGACTGCATCAAAATAACGGAGTAGGCATCATGCTCATCCCATCCTTTAAGAAACACCCTCCCTTCATCGGCACCCGTTTCAATTAGACCAACCCGCTCGGTGTAATGCGCTCTTGCCATCGCCAAATCCATCACCCGCAAGCAGATATGCCCTGGCCGTAAAATTCCCGTCATTGCCATTTATTTCTCCTCACAGGGCCGACCGCCCAATTAAAAAACATACCGCGCAACCGACTAAATGCGCCGTAAACTTTAGCCAGAAGAATACAAAATGGATGACATATATGTCAACATAAATCATAACGCGTTATTTTTTTATACCAAGAACACGGTAATTATGCTTAAATAATCTTGGTATATATTCACTGCATAAAAGATGAGAGATAAACAAACCAATCATAATTTCATCTTTTGTTATTGTTTTAACCGTATTCACGGCAATACCAACAGCACTTTCAAACGGAGCAAATTATGAGTGAAACCTGCCCAACCCGATTAGACTACGACACCGAAAAATACTGGCGCGGCAGCTCAGAACAACAGCTAATTATTGCCCGCTGCAACGAATGCGAGCACTGGATTCACCCCCCCAGAAGCTGCTGCCCGGCCTGCTGGTCCGACAATATTGGCCACCAACAAGCCTCCGGCCGAGCTACCTTATATAGCTTTACTATTCAACCAGGCAAACCCAGCCAGCCACCATTGATTATGGGTTGGGCCGAACTTGAAGAGCAGGAACGGCTGATCATCGTCGGGCCGCTGCTGAATGCCTCCCCCGATACCGTTCGTATAGGCACAAAACTCCAGCTGCAGTGGTTCCAATATAAAAACACGTTTGTACCGGCCTTTAACCAGGAGCCCGAAGCATGAGCAACCACAAAAACAAAAAAGTCGCCATCGTCGGCATAGGTTCATCGGTACTTGCGCGGGACTCTAAACGCTCAGTGGGTGCACTCGCTCTCGATGCAGTCAAAAATGCCATCCACGACTCCGGCGTGCCACGCGATAAAATTGACGGACTCTCGGCCATCTACAGTACCGACCAACCCACCGTATGGCCCGGTTATGTTGCAGAAAGCCTCGGCATGTCTAACATCACTTGGTCAAACTGCGCCACCCCACCCTCCGCCAATACGGTGGCAGAAGGCGTGGCCGCAGTAACAGCGGGGCTATGTGACTACGCTGTGTGCTACCACTCCAAGTATCGCTGGGATACTGTATCCGGTTCAGCCCGTAACGACCCCTACCGCAAGGCAGCACCATCCAGCTTCGACCCCGGCATGTCCCACCCCTTAGTCGAAGCATTTGGTGCCCCCAACGCGATGTTTGCAGCCATGCAACGCCATATGTATGAATTTGGCACTACCCGCAAACACCTCGGCATGATTGTAGTCAATAACCGCAACTGGGCGCTATCCAATGAACAGGCCATATTTAAAGACAAGCCACTCAGCATGGAGCAATACCTTGAAGCTCAACAAGTCGTCTCGCCGCTCAGTGCATTAGACATGGACATGCCTATCGACGGCGCTATGGCCGTTGTCATCACCAGTGCCGAACGCGCAAAAGACCTGCCGAACCGGCCCGTTATTGTTGACGCCGTCGCCAATGGCATTGCCGGTAAAACTGATTTTTTCTTTCAGGCCTTTGATACTTTTCAATCGTATCAGGTGGTGCTCGATAAGCTCTGGCAAACCACCGGTTATACGATTAATGATATGAACTTTGTCAATATTTACGACGGATTTTCCAGCCTTGCCCTGGAATGGATTGAAGCAGCGTTTTGTAACCGCGGCGAAGGCCCAGGCCTACTTGAAGATAGCTGGAACCCACAAACCAATAAACTAATGTTCAATGGCCGCATCCCCATGAGCACCCACGGCGGCAATATAGGCGAGGGCCGCGTGCAGGGTTTTGGACACGTACTGGAAGCAGTAAGGCAACTACGTGGCAATGCCGAAAACCGGCAAATTGACAATGCCAAGCTTGGGCTAGTGACTAACGGCAACAACCCGGTGAATACCGGCTTAATACTTCGGAGGAGTGACTGACATTATTTCAATATTGAGAAATATACGGTGAGTGAATTATATTCAAGCTCGGCAGCTGCACGGAAGTATTTACAATACCTCTTCCGTGCGTACGACCTTATGCGTGTCGCCATTGTGACTCAATCGTACTTGATTGCTCGTGCTTGCCATAACTTAAAGACCATCAAGCTAAGAGTCGCGCTTCCACCATAAGTGTGGTGCGCGGTTATGATATTTTGCATCGTTCCAAGTCGGCGTGGTTAAGTCCGGCAGACTATTTAAAGCTGTAGTTAGGAGGCCTTTTCTCAACAAACGCAGTTACTGCCTCACGATGCTCTGCCGACTTATGCGCAATCGCCTGAAAACTCGCCGATGTTTCCAGTAGTGCATCCAAACTGCTGCCCTCACCCTCGCGTAACAAGCGCTTAGTCATTCTCAAAGCCTGTCCGGGGTTCTCTGCAATAGAGGCTGCTAACTCATTCGCTTCAGCCAACAACTGTTCATGCGGCACTACACGCGACACTAGCCCGCAGCGAAGCGCATCGTCAGCACTCAGCATGCCGCCCGTAAACGCCATTTCTGCCGCTTTAGACGCGCCAACCACTCGCGGTAACAACCACGCACCGCCGTCACCCGGTACAATACCCAGCTTGACAAAACTCTCTGCAAATTTAGCTCTCTCAGAGGCAATGCGGATATCTGCCATGCAAGTCAGATCACACCCCGCCCCTACTGCTGCACCATTCACCGCCGCAATAACAGGCACCTCTAAGCTATACAAAGCCTTGGCTAAACGCTGGATACCATTACGGTATTCGTGTCGAATATCAGCAGGATCAATATCGTCCATAAAGTAACGCTGCATATGTTTAACGTTACCGCCCGCACAAAACACCGGATCTGCGGCCGTTAAAATAACCACTTTGACCGATAAATCCTGGGTAATACGCTCACAAGCGGCAAGAAACTCAGGAATAGCTGTGTTGCCGGTCAGCGGATTGCGCTGCTCCGGCTGATTCATAGTCAGAGTAACCACAGCCCCTGATTGCTCGTACAATAAAAAATCACTCATAAATTCGTTTCCATTATCAATTAACTGGTTGGCAAACGGTCAAATACAAGCCCAGCATTCCAACCGCCATCAGCCACAAACTCTGCACCCGTGGTATAAGTTGCCTCATCAGCCGCCAAAAAGGCGCTAATATTAGCTACTTCATGCGGCATGCCCATCCTTGCCAAAGGCAGATTAGCAAAGGGGAGATTGTCTTCTTCGGTCGGCTCCGATGTCGTTGCACCACTCATTGGTGTATGAATACCACCAGGGTGAACACTATTAACGCGAATGTTATAACGCCCCAGCTCGATGGCTGCGGTTTTAGTCATGCCTCGCAACGCCCATTTAGAGGCTACATACGCCACCAAACCATTTTTAGCCTGTAAGCCTTCAAAAGAAGAAATGTTAATGATAGACCCTGACCCGGCGCGCTTCATTGAGGGCAACACTGTCTGCATGCCCAGCAAAGGCCCCAACTGATTGATTTGAGTTACTCGCATAAAATCTTCGGGACTGGTATCTGCAATCGTTGATACATGTAAGATCCCAGCATTATTCACCAGCACATTAACTGGTCCATACGCCTGTTCCGCGAACTCAACAACTGCTCGCCAATCTTCCGGTCGTGAAACATCCAAATGTACATACTTTACTGCATCGCCAAGAGAATCCGCCAAACATATACCCTTCTCATCGAGAATATCGCCGATAACTACTTTGGCGCCCTCTTCAACAAACTTTCTTACCGTGGACTCACCCATGCCTTGAGAGCCACCTGTAATGATTGCTACTTTTCCTGCTAATCGTCCCATAACAGCAATTACCTTGTTATTACATTTATAGTTATAACTTTCTGCATACAAAAACGGCAGCTTTCATATTGAAAGCCGCCGTTAAATAAAGAGCTATGCTAACAAACTAAAAAGCTTAAATAAGCGCATCATCACGTTTGCCTTCCAGCAACCCTTTCAAGTTACTATGCATGATCATTTTAATATGCTCTTCAGGCATCCCCTCTAAATCTTTAACATAACTTAGTGGGTTTTTCAGACCTTCAGGGTGTGGCCAGTCGCTGCCAAACAATACCCGATTGGGACCCAACAGTTCAACGATGCGAGGAATCGGATCTTCATAAAACGGCGCTACGAATACATGCTGGCGCAACTGTTGAACCGGATCACATTTGAACAACTGCGGCATTTTATCGTAAGAATGTTTCAAACGACCCATCAACGGCTCCAACCAGGTTGAGCCATTTTCAATCGAAGCGATACGTACACCAGGGAAGCGATCAAATACACCATGACAAATCAATGCAGCTAGCGCATCAGAAATTGCGCGCCCCATTACATCTAATGACTCAAAAAAAGTATCTTTTTCAAAGGGACGCCACTCACCAGCACCACCTTCAGTCCACTTCATAAAGGTATCGCCATAACCGGAGTCAGAAACATGGTGAACAACAAAAATTCCACTCTCCTCAATCCGCTTCCAAAATGGATCAAACTCTTCAAACCCGTGTGAACGACTGCCCTGCAGACCCGCTACTGGCGCAGGACGAACTAAAACTGAGCGCGCACCCGCTTCGATTAAAAAATCCAGCTCTTTACAGGCAGCATCAACATCCGAAAGATTAATTGCCCCTACTGGAAACTGACGACCATTGGTGAATCCATACTCATCGGCAACCCAGCGATTTAATGCAGACATCAATGCCTGGATCGCTTTAGGCTTATGCGCCAAACGTTCTTCAATAACTGACGCTAATGTTGGTAGTATGACGGCTGCATGAATACCTTCCTGATCCAGGATTTTCAAATGCGCCGCACCATTATGAAATTCTGGACGAGATTTTACCGGCTTGCCGGAAAATTCACGCAGACTTAAACCCTCTGGATTATTACCGCGATACCAATCTTCATGAGAGCCAACCTCTGCCACAACCGCAAAGTCTGGATTAGGTATGTAGTCACTAAGAACACCACCTACCACCAATTTAGTACGACCCTTTACAGTGACGTACTGAAATTCGCGATGAAACTCCTTAGGTAAATACTTTAGAAAAGCCTCGGGCGGTTCATAGTAATGGTGATCGCAATCATAAACGAGATAATCAAGCTTGGTGGCTGACATAGCAAACCTCTGTATTTTCAATAGTTCGTTGGCACGACATTGGTTAAAAGCCCATAACTCCCATGTCCAGGTAACCCAGATATGACAATAACTGACTATATGACAGTTATTATACGGACAACCTCAGTAGTTGCAAGTCACAAAATGCGGGTAAAAATCAAAAAAGTTAGGTGCCATTAAAGATAATAGGACGAAAAATACCACACTGACATTTTGCCGATTACACTTAAAAGCCACTGTAAATGTGGCTCTTAGGTAGTCTGCTATCGGAAAATATAAGCGGGGGACAAACTGAAAATTAACTTTCAGCCTTTAAGTACTCCATCAAAACCTCATGAAAATGAGATACTTGAATCTCCTGCACTGGATTTGGGCGCAACCCTTTTAGCGCTATTGAATGCATCCCTTTCTGCACGTCCTCCATATTCATCAAATCCTGAATCAACAACGGCGGAACAACACCGCGCGCCTGAGATCGCCAGTCAGTCAAGTGAACCCGCTCAGGCTTTGGTTCTTTTCCTGGCCCATAGGTCAACAAGCTGATCATCTCTATGGTGCACTTATCAGGGTTATTATCAGCTGTCGGCATGGCACGGAAAATTAAAGTGCCATCAAAGCTTGGCACAACCGATAAATTAGGGAATATATTCCAATCATTTCCCATCACTTCATGCTGCTCTGGTGTCATTAATGGAAAAAATGCTCCCTCTGCATCGGCAGCCTCTTTCATAGCCATGATCGTAGCACCCATCACTTCGTCAACCGGCGTACCAGAAGGCAACTCCTCAAACGCCCGGCGAGCCGCATTCATGGATCGCGCTGACAATTGACCATCGCCAACCTTGTTGCCCACCTGGTCACCTAAAGCCTCAATAAACTTTACAAATGCCTCTCCCATCGCCGCATGCGGCATCGGCGGTTTATTCAACCGACGCGAAGGCACACCGGCTGGCAATTCATTCGCATAGTAATGACGGCCATGCTTACCTTTCGCTTCCGACGTGTTTTTCTCATCAATGACTTGCAAAAACTGCGGGTGCGTACCCCAAACATGGTAGCTTTCCATAAAAGCTTCCTGAGCTACCTTCCAGTTAGATTCAACGTCAATCAGCACGCGCCAACAATAACGCATTTTATCCATACCTAAAGGATCTAACGCCTCCCGCGCACTGCCAATAAACTCATCAAAAGGCTCTGGTTTTTCTGACATATTAATAAAGACAAAACCCGCCCATTCTGCTGTATGCACTGATGAAAGACCCAGGTCTTCCGACGCCATCTCCGGGCACCCTTCCCACTGCTCTTGATCTAACACACGAATGTTATTGCCATTTAAATCCCACTGCCAAGCATGAAAAATGCAATGAAACCTTGCCATCCGTCCAGACCCGGAATATAGACGGCGACCACGGTGCGGGCACACATTATGAAAGGCTTTAATTTCCGTTTCACTGACACGTACCACGATAACAGACTGATCAACCACATCATGGACTACATAGTCACCAACACTGGGGATTTCTTCCAGGCGACACGCCCAATGCCAGGTTTTCTGCCACATTCTTGAACTTTCTAATCCAGCAATATCTGCCGACAGATAGCTTTCTTTAGGGATGAAGTCCGGACGAACTTCATAGGTATTTATAAAATCAACATTCTTAGTCATGACTCCGGCACCCTCATTTTTCGCTATTATAATTACGCCTGCAAAAGCTCGTCGCTAATTTTAGCGTTCGTTTTATTGGCAGCGCAGCATTCAATCAAGGACAACATATTGGCAGCTAAAACAATTCTTGATAGCAACGTCCGCTCTAAACAACTGACTGATTATTAGTTTTCTTAACATAACTCAAGTATATTATAGTTTCAAGTATTTGAGTGCTTCATAAGCACACTTTCGATACAATAATATTTATAATGAACAAACCACTTTACAATAACAAAACTTCCCACTATGCACACAGAGTCTCAACAGCTATAAAAATTCTAAGCAGACACTTGGACGCCCCGCTTTATGAAGACGTCCAGGAAGTTTGGCGAAGAACAGGGCATCCAAGCTTTACAGGTTCCGGAGTTGGTTTGGCTGTGGTTTCCGGCACACTCGTCAACACTTTAACAATACCTCGCGAAGCCAATATGGATATGATAGAAATAAGAAGTGCCTATTGATTATGCAATCATAAATAGATCAGCAAAATAATAACGGATAAATCATCATTTTTATAACTAAAGGGGATCTCTGTGAAAAATTCAGACTCTATAATTAATCATATTTTCCAGCCTATTCAAATAGGAAGCCTTACTGTTCCCAACCGCATTGTTATGGCACCAATGACTCGTGGGTTTTCACCTAATGGTATCCCCGGACAGGATGTATCAAGCTACTATAGGCGCCGAGCGGAAGGTAACGTTGGCTTGATTATTACCGAAGGTATAGGCATAGACCACCCCGCTGCCATCGGCGACTCAGGTCTTGGAGACGGCAATCAACCAATTCTTCACGGCGAAGCTGCCTTAAATCAATGGAAAACTATTGTCGATAATGTTCACGCCGCTGGAGGGTTAATCGCCCCTCAGCTGTGGCACCAAGGACCACTACGAATAAATGACACAGGCTTACATCCAGACGCGCTTTCTTGCAGACCATCCCCCAGCGGAGGTCCAGCAGACCGCACCACGTCCTTCTCCCCCGAGGTAGTCGCCAAACTCAACTCACCGACAAAAGCCATGAGCGACTCAGATATTGCTGATACCATTGCAGCTTATACTCGTAGTGCAGCCAACGCGAAAGCCGTTGGCTTTGATGCCATAGCCCTTCACGGTGCACATAGCTATTTGATTGATGCCTTTTTATGGGCCGACACCAACCAAAGAACCGATCGATGGGGCGGAGATCTTCGTAATCGCACTCGTTATGGCACGGAAGTTGTAAAAAGTATTCGAGCAGAGATTGGGCCGGACATGCCGATAATTTTTCGTTTTTCTCAGTGGAAGCAATCTGATTTTTTGGCGCAAATAGCAAAAAATCCATCTGAACTTGAAATTATTCTTGATGCCTTATCCGGTGCAGGAGTGGACATTTTTGATGCTAGCACGCGGCGCTATGAAAAAGCTGCTTTTCCTGATATAGACAAATATTTAACCTTGGCAGGCTGGGCAAAAAAAATTACCGGAAAGCCAGCCATAGCTGTAGGCGGCATTGGCCTCGATGGCGACCTTTACGATTCAATGAAAACGGGCGGCAGCGCAAGCTCGGACAATATTTACGATGTAGCAAAAAGAATTGAAAAAGGTGAATTTGATTTTGCAGCTGTAGGTCGAGCACTAATATCTGACCCAGATTGGGTAAAAAAATTAAAGTCTGATGAAAATCCTAACCCCTTTAATCTTACCGACCTTGCCGAGTTGGTTTAATTATTAACTTGCTATAACTTACTAATGTCAGCAACCACAAAATAGAAAACGCTCATGTGACCCACGAGCGCTTTCTGCTTGAAGCTGAGCGTATATTAAGGGGTTTAAAATAACTAGTGAATATCATTTCATCGACTAAGAAGCCCAAATGATCTAGCAAGGTCGATAGCCTGTCCTCGCCGTCTGGTACCGAGCTTGTCGTATATTTGCCGAAAGTACCACTTAACAGTACCTTCCGTCAGGCCTAATCGACTGCCAATTTCCTTGTTTTTTAAACCATCCCCAGCCAAATGAAGTATTTCTGTTTCGCGAACAGTAATACTAGAGAGATGCAGGCCTGCTTTATATTCAGGTTGAGTTTGTATCAGCAAGGAATCCTTATCATTGCAAATATTTTTAACGAAACTATCAACAGATCCAGAGGCGTCAAAGTTGGAAAAAGTCATTGTCAATAAGCTACGAACTTGCGGACCTTCATCGAGTAAGCTGCGGACAAACCCCCCTTTCGCAGCGAGCGCTACCGCTTTCCGCAGTGCTCGTTGAGCATCGTTGATATTATCCATCGCGAGGTGGCAGCGGACTATTATCAACTCCCAATGAAGCTCTGATTTTACCGCATTACGCTGGCCACAAATTTTTCGCCAGTGTCTGGCTACACTCAGTGCAACGCCCGCGTTATTCTGCGCAATCGCCAACCGCACCCAAACAGTTGCATTATTTTGATCGAACGATGAAATGTCTACACCCGGAATAACGCTATCCGGAAGGTGTGATATACCGATTTTTAATCGCTGATATTCAGCTTGCTTTAAGCGGTTTTCGTCAATTAGAATTTTGATTCGCTCAGCTATCAATGCCACTTTAAATCGAGAGAAACCCGAACCGGGTACCTGAGCAAGCCCCTCATCTAGTATAGTGTGGGCCGCCTCACTGTTACCAGCCGCTATTTTTAACCGAGCATGAGTAATATAACCATCGATTAATTGATCAGTCAGGGTAAATTTACTCGCCAGTGGTAGATAGGTATCGATGAGTAATTGGCTGGAAGCCAGATTATTAGTTTCGTAGCGTAATCGCGCCAATGGAAGCGCCGGAGCAGCCGCTGCTCCAGATGAAGCGCCACTGAGTTTAATACTAAGCTTAAGTGCTGCTGATAATACTTCGTCGGCTTTTTCCGTTCGGCCAAGCTCCATTAACGTCGGCCCCACTATTGTATCCTGTGCTATATGCAAGCTTTGACAATTGAGTTTATTGGCAAGATTACTTGCCGTTAATCGCAGCTGATCAAAATCGTCATAATTAAGTCGCTCACGCTCCACCGCCATAATGGGCTCATACAGTGTGCATTTCAAAAAATCACTATCAATACTCGTTAACAACTCACCGGCGGTGGCACCGACCTCAGCCAGCTCATCTTCTGCATAGGCGAGCATGACGCGACTATGTTTAAGCTGTAAAAATAGTTGCTGTGAGAAACCTGCTTTCGCATTATCACTTTCTTTTTTAGAGGTATATTGCTCAACGCTTAATAACAATGCTCGGGCCTCAGTAAAACATAGCGAGCGTATTTTAAGCCAAGCTAAATACATCAACGTAGCCGGCATTTTTGCTAATATCTCTGGGGCGATAGCAGCGGCGTACTCACCAATACGCCAAGTGACTCCAGCGTGATTCAGAGCTTCACAATGCTGCTCTAATTTTTCTGCCAGCAACTTGGCATCGGTGCTTTCCGCAGCATGATAAACAGCTTTAACGCCATTGCCATTAGCGCTATACCATTGGCTAGCATCGATATGTAAATTGACAAATTGTTCAGGTTTTTTACGCTTGAACCAATCCGCCAAAAAACGTCTAAACACAGGATGAAGCTGCCATTTTTCATTGTTCTCATCTGTTGTTTCAAATAAAAAATAACCTTTTTTTTCTGCCTCTCTTAGTAATTCGCTGTTAAAATCAGCTACCAGTACGGCGGCCACATCCGGAGTTATTTCCTCTAAAATGGCAAGCTGTGTGATAAGCGGCCGAAACGACGGGTGCCATGAATTAAACACTTCTTCTTCAAAAAAACGATGCAGAGCTTTATTGGCTGTATCGCAACATGGGTTACCGTTAGCGATGTCACTAAGAGCCAAACGGATACCTGGTAACCACCCACCAAAATCTGCTAACAGTATATCCAATGTGTCATCTAATATATTCACACCAAGATTGTTTGCAAGGGCTTGTATTTCGCCATGAGAGCACGCCAAATCAACCCAAGTTATGGTGTATAGCGATCCGTACACCTTGAGCCGGGCCCAGTGGTTATTACCTTGGCCTCGAGCGGATAGTATCCAGTGAATAGTTGGCGGTGAGGAGGCAATAATATGCTCCAGTAATTCACTGGCCGATGTATCTAGATGGTCTACATCATCAAAAATAAGATAAGTTGTATTCTGTATCTCAGCCAGTTGATTCATCAGTTTCAGCAACTGCACCTGCTCTCCCTGAGCTGGTGAAAAAGGAACTGGTAGTAAAGGGCTCGTTTGAGCATCCTCCGTTACCGGTAACACAGTGATAATCTGCTGAATAATACTGATGGGATTGTTGATGACTCGAGCCGTACCGATCTGCCTAATGTAGGCATTGCTCTCTTTAAAGTATTTCTCCAACAATACCAACAGAGAGGTTTTTCCGTAACCGGCAGGCGCCTCGATAAGCGTGACAGGAAACCTTTGGATGCCCTTGACAGCAGTATTTAAACAATCTCGATCAATCAGGGACATACCATTGGAGGACTGCTCTTTTGGCTTTTTCATTGAGATTGGCCTGTTATTATTAATTAGTTTTAGCAGTTTTAGCGATCGATAAATGACCCTAAACATATCGAACAAAATACTGAGCCCTCCAAGACAACTTGTCAAACAAGTACAGCATGATTTATCACAGACAAAGCTGACTATAAGTTGCAAACCTGATCGCAGTTATCGGATTGTTGGCCGCTCTTCGTTTTTCGGCGTTTAAAAATACACCGGGAAACTATAAAAATACGAATAAAAATTATCTAGAGGCTATAGCAATGGAAATGAGTTTTTCATACAAGAAATTAATTCGATATCTATTGTCCAACGCCGATATGGTTTTTGATCGTTTTCATGCCATGGAAAACCGTGATGAAACACTTACTAACCAACCGTAAATTTAATTCATAAAATCTGCTACGGCTAATAAATATTTATTAAAAGCATATGAAAACTATATTTGCCTGTCGTAAGACAGGTAACCACTGATCAATAACTGCCATCAACGCCATGCTGGAGGTTAATCGGTTTGTTTTTAGCCTCTCTAGAGATAGGTGACACCGATTATTGGTATGCCTATAGTTTAGTTGCTTTAAATAGCTAAAAATAATAGCAAGCACGCTCCACGCTCACAGCATAAAGTCGATAACCATTCGTTTAATGTTTGTGAAATTTACTCTTAATAAAAAAAATATCTGAGGGAATTATATGTTAAACCGCTCACCTTGCTTTTCTACCCCGTTAGTTTCAGGCTCTGCATTGGCGCTGGCTATAGCAACATCTATCTTAAGTCTGGCAGCAACGGCACAAGAGTCAAAACCTCGAACCCTTGAAGAAATCATTATCACCGCACGCAAAGATGTGACTATGGCACAATCAACTGCAGTGGCAGTTTCCGCGGTAACTGAAGACCAAATGAGATTATCCCAGATTGTAGATTTGAGTGATCTGCAACGCACAGCGCCAAACCTGACCATCTCCACCGGTGGACCGGGTGCATCCACCGTTGTTGCGGTGGGCTTACGAGGCCAAACCAGCCTCAACGGTACTATGACTAGCGACCCCGCCATTGCTACTTATGTAGACGGTGTGTATATCGCCCGCCCTCATGCTTCACTGGCTGAAATGATCGATATGCAACGTGTAGAAGTTCTACGCGGTCCGCAGGGTACCCTTTTCGGCCGCAATACTACTGGGGGGGCTTTACTGCTAACAACCAATCAACCCAGCAATACGCTAGGAGGATCGATTGAAGCACAGCTAGGTAATTTTGATCATCGCGAAGTGACCGGCGTCATAAACATCCCTTTAACCGATGACATCGCTACACGCTTGGTGTATCAGCACTCTGAACATGGTGGATATGGTGATAACGACTTCCTCGATACGGAAGTGAATGATAAAGAAAATGATTTTATTCGCGGCACCTTTCAGTACCATGACCCCAGTGGCGTGTGGGAGCTGACGTTAAAAGAGCTGATTACACAAAAACAAAGAGCAATGGCCAGTTAGCAGTATTAGCCGGCTCTCCTGGCAATCCGGATGAAGCTTCAGCGGGTTTCCCTTTATTGGTACCAAACGGATCGTCTCTCGCTCGTGAGTTTTTTACCTTTAATGGCCTTGACCTGAATGATTATCTGAATGCCAACAATGATTTTTGGACTAATTTTTCCAATGAAGATGAGTTCTTTGAATTTGAAGGACGCGGTTTCTCGGCCAGCTTTAGTGCTGATCTGGATTGGGCAGAGTTTAAATATATAGGCGCTTGGCGCGATGTTGATAATAAGGGGCTAAATGATAGTGATGGTACCCCATTAAGATTACTGACCACCACGCTGCACAATGAACAAGATCAATGGTCCCATGAATTCCAGCTGAACGGCAGTGGCGATATTATATCCTGGATTGCAGGTGCCAGCTGGTTTCAGGAAGAAGCTACAGAGCTAACCAACTCCATTAACTATGCAGGATCCTTTGGCACATTGCGCGCCGTAGCTGCTGGCGTCCCGATTCCCGGTTTGGCTTATGACCCATCCTTCATTTCGTTGTTAGAAGCCGCCTCTGAGAATAATGGGGATGCCACCAACACCTCTAAAGGAGTGTTTGGACAGATCTATATCGACCTCACTGATACTGTTAAATTAACCACAGGAGCCCGCTATACACTCGACACCCGTGAGGTAGTACTGAAAAACCTTGATAACAAAGGGAATTGTATAAACGCGTCCAACGATACTGTCGGTGTTTGTCGACAAAGCAGAAAAACTGACTTTGATTACTGGTCCTACCTGGTGGGTATTGATTGGCAGGCAACGGAAGATGTGTTTCTGTATGCTAAAACCAGCCAGTCCTACTTAGCCGGTGGTTTTAATAACCGAGGGGGGGCCGAACCTGCATTTGATCCTGAGAAGGTTAGGGATGTCGAGCTAGGCGCCAAACTTGACTGGCTTAATGGGCGCTTGCGCACCAACATTACGCTATTCAAAGCTGAGCAAGAAGCCATTCAAAGACCCATCAGCGTATTTGTTAATGGGCAGCCGTCTACATTTATTTCCAATGCAGGCTCCACTACCATTCAAGGTGCCGAGTTTGAGCTTGAAGCACTGTTATGGGAAGGCATGACAGTCAGTACCACTATAGGAATGATGGATTCTGAATACGATAAGTTTACTGAAACTCGCGGCACTGTCGATGCTCCAATTATTGTCGACCGCTCCAATGAAGAAGTTATTCAGGCTCCCGATCTTACCTATTCAATTAGTGCGACACAGGAAATCCCTTTGGCAATAGGATTACTGACACTGCATGCTGATTATTCCTACAGTGATGATGTCGTGCTTGTTACCCAAACAGCCACACCAGGATCATCCGCAGAAATCACGCAAATTTATGCAGACAGTAATAAAGCTGCAACAATAGAGAGCTATAGTTTAATCAATGCTAAAGCAAGTCTGGCGATCAGGGACTCCGGCTGGACGGTCGATATTTGGGGTCGCAACCTCGGCGGCGAAGAATATTATGCTCGTACCTTTGCTGATCTTTACACGACGCCATTATCTTTTGCAGTATCTTACCCTGCCGATCCCCGCACCTATGGTATAACTGCTCGTTACGAATTTTAATTACGTAAGTAGAGTAACCTCACCCATCCAAATTCCACTTTAAAGTGAGGTTTGGATGGGTACTATATAATTAGTTTATGAAAACTCTTCCTTATGTCCTACACTTAAATTTCACTACGTGTAGCAGTAACTAGATTATAATCGACGGGCTTTATTTACTGACAGCTTAGATTTATTGCGCACTGCAATGCAGCTTTCTATCGCTGTTATCTTCGATATTAAATTTCAAGTTGAAATAAAATAGAAACATTGAACTAATTAATTTTTCGGTATAAACGTGTCAGTTTCAACTTTGCTATTTTCCACTCTCCATCTATACATTTATATATTTCATGATAATGCCCGTAACCTTCCAATGACTGGATTGTAGGGTCAGGGGGCGTAACACCTTCAGGCCAAACGACAACATCTGACATCGCCCAAATCACATCGGCCGTCGAGTTAGAACTGAAATCTATTTCCGGTGAATGCACTTGATGTACAGTAATTGCATTGCCCACCATTCCACTAACTAGTGCTACAACCGCATCACGACCCGCTACTATTGGGTTACCTAGATCAGATGTAACGTCATCCGAAACGTCCATATAAATATCTTCTGCAAATAATTTTCCCCAATCCTGCCACTGCTTGGTGTCCATAAGACGGCAGTATTTCGACTTTACTTCTTGTATAGCTTTATAAGATTCAATATTAATAATACCCATACGGTGTTCCTTATCCCTGTTAACAAATATTAATCGTGCACATACTTGAAAATACCCTTATTTATCCAACATCTTCCATAAAACTACCCTCTTATATCAGGCCTATATTTGATGTAGGTTTTCATCTCGTACTCGTCTAGCCACAGCAACAGACTCCATTGAGGCCTGCTCGAAAATATTAATAATTAATGCTGTATCACCTACTTTAAGCGCACTAATTATTTGCTGGTGCTGCTTTAATACCGTGGCCGAAACTAATTCAGGCGCATATAGACGTACAAACCGCTGCACTAAACCCATTCGATCGAGGGTGACTCGCAGTAGCTCCCTATTCTTCGAGGCATTAATAAATACGCAATCAAAAGCGAGGCCAGCCGCAAGCGCTGCATCCAGATCACCGTAGGCAATAGCCTCTGCGTGCTCACTGTAAATACGCTCTAAGTCTGTAAGTTCATTTAAACCAATGCGTGCTGCCCCCCAAATATAACCCAGCCTCCATAGTTGTTGCTGCACCTCAAATAACTCGACAATCATATCAAAACAAATTGGCGCAACGCGTTTAACGCAATTAGGTTTTATTTCAACTAACCCTTCACCGGCCAATTGCACCAGAGCTTCACGCACCGGAGTTGCACTCAAACCAAGCGATGCCGTCAACTCAGCTTCTTTTAGTGCAGCACCTGGCTTAAGACTACCGTTTATAATCGCTACTCTTAGCTGTTCTACAACCGCTTCTCGTAGTGTGGGTAATGAGGGAAGGCGATGCTCGATGTTTGCTGACCGCTTACTAATAAAGTTTTCCATAGCAATCCAAACTAAATGGTTTAAACGGTTCATTAACCTGTGCTTTACTTACCCACTCTGGGTCTATAAGTAAGGATCGGCCAACACCCAGCAAGTCATATTCGCCACGCTCAAGAAACTCTGCGGCCTCATCGAGATTATTTATTGATATTGTGCCGCCGGAAAATGAACTTTGTAGATCCTTGCTAAGACCAATACCTCCCACTGCCATGGAGGGTTTTCCGGTAACTTTTCGGGTCCAGCCAGCAAGTGTCATACTGGACCCAGTAAACGCGGGCTTGGAGTAAATTCGAGTGGATGTATCAAATAAATCAACCCCAGCCTCAGCCAAAGGACTAAGCAATATTTCCAGCTCTGTCGGTGTTGTTACCAATTGTGCATCGTAGTCCTGCTGTTTCCATTGCGACCAGCGCATTGAAATAGGCATGTCAGCACCGATGGCTTTGCGTACTGCCTTAACAACCTCGACACCAAATCTTGTCCGGCCCGCCAGATCACCGCCCCAGCTATCATTGCGTTTATTAGTTTCTGACCAGAAAAATGTATCAATAAGGTAACCGTGTGCCGCATGAATGGCAATGCCATCAAAACCGACGGCTTTCGCATTGGCAGCACTGCGTGCATAAGCCGCAATAATATCGGCTATATCGGACTCACTCATTGGAGATGTTGTTTCTCGCTGAAGCAGCAGGTAATCCTCCGGCAACATCGCTTTGGCATCCGGCCCCCATATTCCCGATGGTCGCATCGACGGCGCTGTTTTATGAAGCCCTGTTCCAGGTGTACGCATAACCCCCATATGCCAAAGTTGCGGCATAATTAATCCACCCGCCGCGTGTACTGAGTCAACGACATTTCTCCAGCCTGCCAAGGCATCATCGCCATGCATCATCGGTATATTTTCCTCCCCCAAGGCCCCCGGCCCTCCGCCGATGGCTGAAGCATGGTCAATACCAACACCCTCTGTCATGATTAACCCAACCCCACCTCTAGCCCGGCGCTGATAATAATCCGCGACATTTTGGCCAGGTACTCCTTGTGGAGAAAAACTTCGAGTCATCGGCGACATCACAATGCGATTGCGAAGTTTCAATTTACCTAAGGTGAATGGATCAAACAAAGAAGCCGTTGTGTTGTTCATAATCTATAAAACCTATAAAACGAAGACGCCAATTGACTATAAGCCCCTTATCTTGAGTTGTGGCAAAAATCAGCAACTAATGCCCTCCTGCCCAGGAACTGTGGAAGCCACATATTATATATAATATATATAATAAAAAGCTGTTTTTTAGATAAAAACGCGAAATATGAGCATAATTTAAGCTGTTTTTAGAGGAAAACTAAAAATAGCTACCATTTATTATATATAATCTTCACTATCATATGAATTTAACCACTTAATCAAGGTAATGAACGGTAAGCGATCAACAAAACCCGTCTAGCTTTTTATAATAGATTCGATCTCAATATTCCAAGGTAGTAACGCCTCGAAGTTTTCTACCGTTTCGCAACGGGGCAGCCGAGTAAATAACGTACGCA
>Ga0172382_10000749_pt1 | contig 60347 bp, 62 predicted proteins | sample Leawel138RmetaG_FD_122245 | JGI IMG/M metagenome (GOLD analysis project Ga0172382, IMG submission 122245) | Leachate microbial communities from a municipal landfill in Southern Ontario, Canada - Leachate well 138R metaG | ecosystem: Engineered > Solid waste > Landfill > Unclassified | place...
CGGCGCAGGTCGGGATGCCCTTCGAACACGATACCGAACAGGTCGAAGGCCTCGCGCTCGTACCAGTTGGCGGAACTCCATACGGCGACCACCGAGTCCACCAGCGGCACCTCGCCGTCGGTGAACACCTTGAGACGGATGCGGTGGTTGTTGCGCACCGACAGCAGGTGATAGGCCACCGCATAGCGCGGGCCGTTCCAGCCGCCGTTGCCGTACTCGGAATAGTCCAGCCCGCACAGATCGATGAGCTGCTCGCAGGCGAAGTCCGCCTCATCGCGCAGCACACGGCACACCTCGAGCAGGTGTGCCTTGGGCACCTCGACGGTGAGCTCGCCCAGCGCCACGCTGCACTGGCCGATACGCCCCTGCAACCTTTGCTGCACGCGCGTTGAAAGATTCTGATAGTAATCAGACATGCCGCAGGACTCTCGCTGTTTAACGGGCTATGGTGCTGGTGCGCCGGATCTTGTTCTGCAATTGCAGAATGCCGTACAGCAGCGCCTCCGCCGTCGGCGGGCAGCCGGGCACGTAGATATCGACCGGCACGATGCGGTCACAACCGCGCACCACGGAGTAGGAATAGTGGTAGTAACCACCGCCGTTGGCACAGGACCCCATGGAGATCACCCAGCGCGGCTCCGGCATCTGGTCATACACCTTGCGCAGCGGCGCCGCCATCTTGTTGCACAGGGTGCCGGCGACGATCATCACGTCGGACTGGCGCGGGCTGGGACGGAAGATGATGCCGAAGCGGTCCAGGTCGTAGCGCGAGGCGCCGGCATGCATCATCTCCACCGCGCAGCAGGCCAGACCGAAGGTCATCGGCCACATGGAGCCGGTACGCGCCCAGTTGATCAGTTTGTCGGCGGAGGTGGTGACGAAGCCCTTTTCGAGAATACCTTCTATTCCCATTGCAGGGCCCCCTTCTTCCATTCATAGATGAAGCCGATGACCAGCAGGCCGAGGAACAGCATCATGGCCATGAAGCCGAACATGCCGATTTCGCGCAGGGCCACGGCCCAGGGAAACAGAAAGGCGATTTCCAGATCGAAGATGATGAACAGGATGGCAACGAGGTAATAGCGCACGTCGAATTTCATGCGCGCATCTTCGAAGGCCTCGAAGCCGCACTCGTAGGCAGAGAGTTTTTCCGCATCCGGCTTGCGCGGACCGAGGATGAAACCGAGGACGATGAAGAAGGTACCGAACAGCAGGCCGACGACCACGAAGACGAGTATCGGCAGGTAATTTTCCAGCATGCTTGCCTACGCTCCAAGAAGCGAAATTCGCATTACACCCCTGCAAATTCCGACAGAATAATTATGTTGTTTTACTGGTTATTAGAGTCCACGGAGTCTAGGCTAGGGGCTGATCCAGTGTCAAGTTTGCGTTATGACATTTCTCTTTTTGTTTCATGATGTTATGCAGTCATTAATTTTTTTAGGGAACAGCACGCATCACGCTGTCGACAGGCAATCCACATCACTTGTGCAACAACGCTGCAACACCGCTGGCAGCGACCGACGCAGCGCCAAAATCACACCGCTTGTACCGCTGTGACAAAGCCGCAACAGGGCATGCCGCCAAGCACCCGCGGCCGCAAGACCACCAGGCGCACGTTGCAGAAGACGAAAAAAAAACCCGGCTCAGAACTGAACCGGGTTTCCGTTTGGTGCGGACGGTGGGACTCGAACCCACACGGCTTGCGCCACCACCCCCTCAAGATGGCGTGTCTACCAATTCCACCACGTCCGCGAAATCTGAAGTGTTACTGCTTGGGCGCCGGCAGATCCGGCTTGTCTTGCGCTGCAGGTGCATCAGCCGCTGCCGGAGCCGCCGGCGCGATGATCTCGGTCACGCTGGCGGGCGCAGCACTGCGCCCCGAAAAATAGGCCAGCGACAGGCTGGTCAGGAAGAATACCGTGGCCAGGATGGCCGTGGAGCGGGTCAGGAACGAGCCCGAACCGCGCGCACCGAACATGGTGGCCGATGCACCGCTGCCGAAGGCAGCGCCGGCGTCGGCGCCCTTGCCCTGCTGCAACAACACCAGGCCAACCACACCCATGGCCGCCAATACATGAACAATCACGATAACCGTCTGCATATTCTCTTATCCGGCGCAGCCTAGTTGGCGGCGCGGCAAATGGTCAAAAAGTCTTCCGCCTTCAACGAAGCGCCGCCGATGAGGCCACCGTCGATATCGGCCTGCGCCAGCAGCGAAGACGCGTTGGCGGCGTTCATGCTGCCGCCGTACAGAATCTGCACCTTGTCCGCCACGGCGGCATCACGAGCGGCGATGCTGCCACGGATGAAGGCATGCACCTCCTGCGCCTGCTCGGGACTGGCGGTCTTGCCGGTACCGATGGCCCATACCGGCTCATAGGCAATCACGCCGGCAGCCAGGGCGGCGACCCCTTCCAGGTCGATCACGGCCTGCAACTGGCGCGCCACCACCTGCTCGGTGATGCCCTGCTCGCGCTCCGTCAGGGTCTCGCCCACACACAGAATGGGGACCAGACCGGCGGCACGTGCCACGGCAAACTTCTTCGCCACCACCGCATCGTCCTCGCCATACAGCGAGCGGCGTTCGGAATGGCCGACAATCACGTAGCGGCAGTGGAAATCCAGCAGCATCGCGGCGGCGACCTCGCCGGTGAAGGCGCCGGAGGCCTCGGTGCTCAGGTTCTGCGCACCCCAGGCGATGGGGCTGCCGCCCAGCTGTGCCTCGACGTCGGGCAGGTAGATATAGGGGGCACATACCACGACTTCCGCCTTGGTCACGGTGCCGATACCCTGTTTGATGCCGTCCAGCAGCGCCTTGATACTGGCCCTGGAGCCGTTCATCTTCCAGTTACCGGCCACGAGCGGTCGTCGCATCAGCCCTATCTCCCCAAATCGGTGCAAAAACAGCGCGGAAGCTTACCCGCTGACGGCGCATAAATCAATCATTGTCCCACGGCGAGAGCGCCGCACAACGGGATGCCTGCCCCCCTTCCCTCCCGCGGCACACCACCGTCCCGGGCCACTAACTTACTGCACCTTCGCCGGTACGCATTCACCGACGGAACCCGGCATGCATACCACTCCGCCGCCCCATACCGCATAGTCGAGCCTCGCCCCGGTGAGGATGGCACTGGCCAAATCAACGGTGCTGAGATCGGCGTAGGACAGGTCGGCGTACTCCAGATTGGCGTGGCTGAGATCGGTGTTGCGCAGCGTTGCCCCCTTCAGGCTGCCCTGGCGCAGGTTGGCGCCGCGCAGATTGGCGAGGGTCAGGTTGGCATAGGCCAGGTCGGCGGCGGCCAGATTGGCGGCGCGGAGCACCGCGCCGGTGAGATTGGCGTTGCGCAGATTGGCGGCGGCCAGATTGGCATTGGGATACTGACGGCCTTCCAGGCGGCAGTTGCTCCAGTTGACGCCCGGACTGGGGGCAGCCTCGCACTGGGGGTCGCTCGGCTTGTCTCCGGAAGGCAGCAGGAAGGGAAGCGCCACCAAGGCGGTCAGGATAACGGCGACGACTAGATAATCGCGCCGGCCGATCAGGGCCGCCGGCCGCTCCTCGGCATCGCGTGCAGGGTGACTGAACATCGGGCCACCGCGGCTGCGTCGCTCGCCGTCCTGCGGCGGCGGCCCCTTCGCCTCGCGTCGCTCATCGGCCCAGCGCCGTGCCGCCGCCAGATGTTGTTGCGCCTCTTCATCATCGGGATTGGCGCGGGCAATGCGCACCACATCCGGGATCAGCTCGGGCACGGCGGTAACACGTACCCACTCCTGACGATCACGACTTACTTCATCGCGCTCCGTGATGCGTTGCAGCAGGATGTAGCGGGACACCAGGCCAGCCGGGAACGGCCCCTTGACCTCCTTGCCGCGCCGCACATACCAGTTCTGCGTTTCCTTCATGGCCGAGCGCACCCATTGTTGTGGTTGGCAATGACTTATACTGCATCATGGCAACACCGCCAAGCCACCCGACCCGTCCTGTCGCCCCATGCATATCGGCCATCCCAGCAGCGGCATTCCCCTGACCCTCGCCCTCAACAACACGGCGACGGCCAACCTGCAGTGGCAAAGCGGCCAGATCCTCGATGCCCGGGTGCTGGGGGTCCAGAAGGACGGCACCCTGCTGCTGCAACTGGAAGGCCAGAACAAGCCGCTGCAGGTACGCAGCCCCTTGCCTCTTGCAGCAGGCCAGCAGGTCAAGCTGCTGGTGGCCGTCGAGGCGGACCGTGTCGCCCTGCGTCTGCTCGATACCCCCGCGGAAGAGACGGCGCTGCAGCAGGCCTGGCGCAGCGCGCTGCCGCGGCAACAGCCGCTGATCACCGTGCTGCAGCACATTGCGCGCCTGGTACAACTTCCGCCCGCCCCGCCGGCAACCGCACCGGCTGCCAGTGCGCCAGCCACTGCACCCGCCACCACGCTGGCGGCCGGCATCCCCATGCCGGAGCTGCCGTTGCCCACGCCGCCATTGCAGCCACCACCGGCCGCAACCGCGGTGCCGCCCGCCACCGCGAATTCCACCCCGGCAACAACGACAGCATCGCCCGCAGAACAACTCCACACCCTGGCGAAGGAGCTGCTGAGCCGCCTCGCCGATCCACAGCGGCTCACCACGGCCGATGGCCTGCGTCAGGCCATCAGCCAGTCCGGCCTGTTTCTCGAGGCCCGCCTTGCGCGCGGCGACACCAGCGTCCTGCAACAGGATTTTCACGCCGGACTGCTGCGCCTGCTCGGTGCGGTAAAGGAACAGATCGCCGCGCCCGCCACGGCGACGCCACGCAGCGGTAGCGTGCCGGTGGCGCCATTGAATCCCGACCTGTTGCTGGAACTGAGCCAGCACATCGAAGGCGCCCTGGCACGGGTCAAGGTGCAGCAGTTGCAGACGCTGAGTGCGCAGAGCAGCCCTGATCCGGCCTGGCTGCTGGAACTGCCGCTGCGCCATGGCGCCGAGCAGGAGGTCATGCGCCTGCGCATCCAGCGCGAGGGTGGCAACAGTCATGGCCATGGCGCCCCGGGCTGGTCGGTGCGCCTGCACTTCGACAGCGCACGGCATGGCAGCGTCGACAGCATCATCACCCTGCTCGGCGGCAAGGTGGGCGTGAGCTTCTGGGCGGAGCAGTCAGATACGGCTGCGCGCTTTCAGCAGCGCCTGGAGGAGTTGCGCGGCCAGCTGCAACATGCCGGCCTGGAGGTGGAGCACCTGCGCAGCATTGCGGGCCGCGCCACCGTGAACGACGAGCCCGCCCCCAGCGGCCTGCTGAACCTGAGCGTATGAACCAGCGACACACGCCACCGAAAAATGCTGTCGCCCTGCACTACGACGGCAAGGGCGCGCCACGCATCACTGCCAAGGGACGCGGGACGGTAGCCGAGGAGATCATCGAGCTGGCACGCCAGCATGGCGTGCCGCTGCACGAGGATCGCGAGCTGGTGGCGCTGCTGGCGCAGCTGGAGCTGAACGACGAGATACCGCGCGAACTGTATCTGGCGGTGGCGGAGGTGATTGCCTTTGCTTACATGGTGACGGAGAAATTCCCGCCCGGCTGGGGACCAGAGGGAAAACGGTAGGAGCGAATCGCATTCGCGATGGGTGTGGCTTCGACCAGCAGTGGGGCACGGATACGATCCGCTCCTACGAATGCCGCGCCTCTTATAAGAGCTCTATTCATTGAGCGATGGCAGCAGCGGACGGGGCGCATCACCCGGCGAACCGGGCTCCACAGTTGAATCCCATCTGTAGGATCGAATCGCATTCGCGATGGGTGTGGCTTCGACCAGCAGTGGGTCGCGGATACGATCCGCTCCTACGGATGCCGCGCCTCTTATGAGAGCTCTATTCATTGAGCGATGGCAGCAGCGGACGGGGCACATCACCCGGCGAACCGGGCTCCACAGTTGAATCCCATGTGCAGGAGCGAATCGCATTCGCGATGGGTGTGGCTGCGACCAGCAGTGGGTCGCGGATACGATCCGCTCCTGCGGATGCTGCGCTACTCCTTGCCGAGGCGATGCATCATCGCCACCAGCTCGGCCTCGCCGCGCGACAGGCCGCACACCTCGATGAGGTCGTCCACACCAGCGCCCTTGTGCGCCAGCTTGATGGCCTGATTGTAGGAGCGCGCCTCCGGGTCTTCCTGGTTGAGCTGGTCCTGGCGCAGGCCCAGGGCCTCCTGCCGCTCGGACAGCTGGCGCAGGCGCCGTTCCATCTGGTTGACGCGGTCGCCCATGCCCACCGCCGCGTTGCACAGGGCGCGCATGTCATTCTGCAGCGTACGCAGGATGATGGCCTGGCGCGCCGCCATGCGCTGCAGTACGAACACCGCCAGGATGGCGACCACTGCCAGTGCAGCTGCCGCCGCCATCAGCCACAGATTGTCCATTACACACAGTCCTCAGACATACACATCGATATGCGGCTTGCCGTCGTCGCTGTCATCATCGCGGGGCGGCTGTTCCTCTCCCGGCGTATCCTCCGGCGGTGGCGGATTTTCCTCTTCCTCCGCCGGCGGGTGCCGCTGCTGCCGGTCGCGCTCCTCGGCGGGAACGCGATGCGGCCGAATCGACGGACTCGGCGGCGGCGGCGGGACCGGACCGATCTCAGCCATCGTCCTCGCTGCTGAGCAGCTTGTTGAGGTCCACCAGGATCAGCAGCCCGTCATCCAGATTGCTCACGCCCTGAATGAATTTGGCGCTCTCGTCATTGCCCACATTGGGTGCCGTCTCGATGGATGAGACACGCAGGTCGACCACCTCGGCCACGCTGTCCACCATCATCCCGACCACCTCGTCGCCGGCCTCGAGGATGACGATGCGGCTCGATTCATCAATGCCCTTCGGCGCCAGGCCGAAGCGCTTGCGCGTGTCGATCACCGTCACCACATTGCCACGCAGGTTGATGATGCCCAGCACAAATCCGGGCGCACCGGGCACCGGCGCGATCTCGGTGTTGCGCAACACCTCACGCACCCGCATCACATCGATGCCATATTTCTCCGCATCGAGACGGAAGGTCACCCACTCCGTCACCGGGTCGTTGCCGCTCTGCACCTTCTGATTCATCTCACTCATCCTCGTCCTGCACGCCGGCATCCGGCATGTCTTCCAACCCGCTGGCCAGCACATCCGCAAAGACCGGAGGATCCAGCAGGGCGCACATATGTTCGATCACGGTACCGGCCAGCCAGCGCCGTCGCGTGCGGCTGGTACGCCAGCGCACTTCATCCGGCCGCAGCGTGACGACCTGGGCCAGCTCATCGCAGGCGAGTCCCCAGGTCCCGTCGGCAATGAACACCACATGACGCAGGCGCTCCTGCCACGGCAGCAGACTCCCCTGCCGATCCTGCGGCATCACCAGCTGTGCAGTATCGACCACCGGCACATTGCGCTCGCGATACTGCATCAGGCCCAGATACCAGTGCACATGACCCGGCAGCGGCGTCACCTTGCCATCCTGCCACTCCTGCACGCCGGACAGTTCCACCAGCGGCACCGCCAGGGTCAATCCCCCCACCTTGAACAGCAGGGCCTGGAAGGTCTCATCGCCCCAGGCCGGGCGGCCTTCGCTGCGCAGCGGCACAACAACAGGCGTGGCGGCCGGGGCCGTGATGGCCTCGATATCCAGCTCCGGCGGCACCTCGCGCAACAATGCCTCGAAATAGACGCTGAGGGCGTCCTTTTCGGCTACCAGTACCTGAAGCTTGTCCGGTTCCATCGTCACAGCCCGCCCGGCGCCTGGCCGTTGTTGCCCAGCAGCGTACCCAGCAGGGCCGTATAGGCGACGACGCCGCGCGCGTGGGGATTGAGATAGGACAGCGGCATGCCTTCACGGCTGGCCTCGCGGAACTGGGTATCCACCGGAATAACCGATTTCCACAATACGTCCGCATAGTTATTGCGCAGATTCTGCAGGGTCTCCAGCGACGCGCGCGTGCGGCGATCGAACATGGTCGGCAGGATGAGGTAGTTGAGCGGGCGCTTGCGCGCGCGGGTCACCATGGTCAGCGTGCGCATCATGCGCTCCAGCCCCTTGAGGGCGAGGAATTCGGTCTGCACCGGCACCAGCAGGTGGCTGCTGGCGGCGAGGGCATTGATCATCAGCACGCCCAGCACCGGCGGGCAGTCGATGATCACGTAATCGAAACGGCTGGCCAGCTGTACCAGGGCACGGCCGATGACCAGGCCCATGCCCTCCTTGGCGCCGAGCTGGCGGTCCAGCGTGGCCAGGGCGGTGGAGGCCGGCAGCAGCGACAGGCGCTCAAAGCGCGTGTCGCGCACGATCTCCGCCACCGGCTGGCGGGCATCGTCCTGAAACAGCGAATACACGCTGTGTTCGATGCTGTCCGGGTCGTAACCGAAATAGCTGGTGAGCGACCCGTGCGGGTCGAGGTCCACCATCAGCGTATTGTGGCCGCGGGCCGCAAGCAGGCCGGCCAGGGTCACCGCCGTGGTGGTCTTGCCCACGCCGCCCTTCTGATTGGCTACCGACCAGACCTTCATGAATCACCTGCCGCCGTGTTGCGCTGAATATCGAGGGCGCGGCGCGCCTTTTCATCCGCCAGGATCACCAGCACCACGCGACGGTTCTTGCGCCGCCCATCGGCAGTGGCATTTTCGGCGATGGGCCGATATTCGCCATAACCGATGGCCGCCATGCGATCCGGCTGCACCCCCTTGTCCATGAACAGGTGCACCACGCTGGCGGCACGATGGGCCGACAGTTCCCAGTTGGAAGGAAAACCGTTGGTGGCAATGGGCACGTTATCGGTAAAGCCCTCCACCTGGATATAGTTGGGATACTTCTTGAGGATACCGGCCAGTTCGCTCAGCACCGGTGTGGCGTCGTCCTCCAGTTCGGCACTGCCACTGTCGAACAGGATGCTGGTGTTGATCTCGATCTCCACCCACAGCTCGTTGCGCGAGACATTGATCAGGTCCTGCTGAATCAGCGGCGCCATGGCACGCTCGAAATCCGTGGCGATCTGGCCCAGCTCGTTGGACTCCGCCATCTGCGCCAGTTGCTCGATGACGCCCGGCGACACCGCGGAAGAGGCCTTGTCCGGTTTGATCGGCGAGGGCTCGCCGCTCACGCCCTCCTCGCCCACCTGGATCGGCTGCAGGGTCTTGGGCGGGGTGTTGAAGGCGGCCACCATCGTATCGGACAGCACGCGGTACTTGCCCTCGTTGATGGAGGAGATGGAGTACATCACCACGAAAAAGGCAAACAGCAGCGTGATGAAGTCGGCATAGGAGATCAGCCAGCGCTCCAGGTTTTCGTGCTCTTCCGGGCGTTTTCTGCGCGCCATGCCGGCTCCTAATGCAGGTAGCCCTGCAGCTTGGTCTGGATGTTGCGCGGGTTCTCGCCCTCGGCGATGGAGACGATGCCTTCGATGATCATCAGGCGGAACTGGGTCTGGCCGTGAATGATGCTCTTCAGCTTGTTGGCGATGGGAATGAGCAGCAGGTTGGCGGCACCGACGCCATAGATGGTGGCGACAAAGGCCACGGCGATGCCGTGCCCCAGCTGGCTGGGATCGGCCAGGTTGTTCATCACCTGGATCAGCCCCATCACCGCGCCGATGATGCCGACCGTGGGGGTATAGCCGCCCATGCTGGCGTAGATGTTGGCCGCCTGCATGTCGTGGTGCTCCTTGGCATCCACTTCCACCTCCAGGATGCCGCGCATCACCTCCGGCTCGGAGCCATCCACCAGCAGTTGCAGGCCCTTGCGCGCGAACGGATCAGGCTCGGTCTCGGAGATCGCCTCCAGGCCGAGCAGGCCTTCCTTGCGCGCGATATTGCTCCAGGCAATCAGTTTTTCGATGGCCTCGTCGGCAGCCAGGGTGGGGGGGCGGAAGATCCAGCCCAGCACGTAGATGGCGCGCATGAACGTCGGCATCGGGGCCTGCAGCATGATGGCCCCCATGCTGCCGCCCAGCACGATCACCGCGGCCGGTCCGTTCAGCAGTGCGCTCGCCTGGCCGCCTTCCAGATACTGGCCCAGCAGCAGCGCACCGACACCGAAAATCAGACCGACCAGGGTGAGGATATCCATGTCACGCTCTCTGGCTTATCGCCGCGCCAATCTCGGACAGCGGCAGCACCGCATCGGCCAGCCCCGCCTCCACTATCGCGGCGGGCATGCCGTACACCACGCAGCTCGCCTCGTCCTGGGCCCACACGTTGGAGCCACCCTGCTTGAGCAGGCGGGCACCCTCACGGCCATCGGCCCCCATGCCGGTGAGCACCACGGCCAGGGTCTGACCGGGGAAGATGCGCGCCACCGAACTGAAGGTCACATCCACCGACGGCTTGTAGTTCTGGCCCGGATCGCTCTCGGTGATGCGTACCGTGGTGCGTCCGGCGCGCTGGTCCAGCACCATCTGCTTGCCGCCCGGCGCCAGCAGCGCCAGGCCCGGCTTGAGCTCATCGCCGTCCTGCGCCTCGCGCACCTCGATGGCACATTGCTGGTTGAGACGCTGGGCAAAGGCCGGGGTGAAGCTGCCGGGCATATGCTGGATCAGCACCAGCGGCAGCGGGAAATTGCCGGGCAGCTTGGTCAACACCTGTTGCAGCGCCACCGGCCCGCCGGTGGAAGTGCCGATGGCCACCAGGCGGTACTGGCCGCGTCGCGCCGCCGGCAGTGCCGTGGGGAGCGGGCGTGCCGCCGCCGGCGCGGTGGCCGCTGCAGGGCGCAGCGCAGCGGTCGGTGTGGCCGCCGGACGCGCCGGGCGCGCCGGACGCCGGTTGCTGCCGATGGAATAGACACGTTCGCAGAGCAGGCGTTTGGCCTCGTCCTGATCGCGCGAGATGTCCTCGAATTTCTTCGGCAGATAATCCACCGCCCCGGCATCCAGGGCATCCAGCGTGGCCTTGGCGCCATCGGTGGTGAGCGAGGAAAACATCAGAATCGGCGTCGGCGTGGCACTCATGATACGGCGCGTGGCGGCAATGCCGTCCATCACCGGCATCTCGATGTCCATGGTCACCACGTCGGGACGCAGCTTGGCGGCCTGCTCCACTGCCTCGGCGCCATTGGCCGCCGCCCCCACCACCTCCAGACGCGGATCGGCATTCAGCATCTCCGTCAGGCGGCGGCGGAAGAATCCCGAATCATCAACTATCAAGACCCGTACGGGCATCCACAACTCTCCTCAGATTGAATTCGTCTCAGGCCTGGCGCCGGCCATAGGCCTTCATCAGTCCCGGCACGTCCAGGATCAGGGCGATCTTGCCGTCGCCGGTGATGGTGGCGCCGGCGAGGCCGGGCGTACCATGCAGCATACTGCCCAGCGGCTTGATCACCACCTCTTCCTGGCCGATGAGATAGTCCACCACAAAGCCCACCAGCTGGGTACCGATGTGCACCACCACCACATGACCGGTTTCCGGCAGCGGCACGCCGCGGCAACCGCCCACCAGCCAGCGCGTCAGGTAATACAGCGGCAAGGCCTTGCCGCGCACCATCACCACCAGCTGGCCATCGACCACATTGGTCTTGGTCAGATCGAGATGGAAGATTTCGTTGACGCTCACCAGCGGCAGGGCGAAGGTCTGTTCGCGCAGCTTGATCATCAGCGTCGGCATGATGGCCAGGGTCAGCGGCACCTTGATGGACAGGCGCGTACCCTTGCCCCGCTGGGAGTCGATATCGATGCTGCCGTTGAGCTGGGCGATACGGGTCTTCACCACATCCATGCCCACGCCGCGGCCGGACACGTCGGAGATCTCGGTCTTGGTGGAGAAACCGGCGGCGAAGATCAGGTTGAAGGCCTCCTTGTCATCGAGGCGGGCGGCGGCATCGGCATCCATCATGCCCTTTTCCACCGCCTTGCGCCGCAACACTTCCGGGTCCATGCCGGCGCCGTCGTCCTCGATGATGAGCAGGATGTGATCGCCCTCCTGCTCGGCGGCGAGCAGCAGGGTGCCCTGGCGCGGCTTGCCGGCCTTTTCTCGCACCTCGGGCATCTCGACGCCGTGGTCCACGGCATTGCGCACCAGATGCACCATGGGGTCGGCCAGGGCCTCGACCAGATTCTTGTCCAGGTCGGTGTCCTCGCCCTGCATCACCAGGTTCACTTCCTTCTTCAGGGTGCGCGCCAGATCGCGCACCACGCGCGGGAAGCGGCCGAACACCTTCTTGATCGGCTGCATGCGCGTCTTCATGACCGAGGTCTGCAGATCGCCGGTGACCACGTCGAGGTTGGCCACCGCCTTGATCATCTCCTCGCGTGCCTGGTTGATGTCGCCGACATGGGCCAGGGTGGCGATGCGGTTGCGTACCAGCACCAGCTCGCCCACCATGTTCATGATGTCGTCCAGGCGCTTGGTGTCGACGCGCACCGTGGTCTCCGCCTGGGCCGCCGCCTTGTCGCCCGCAGGTTCGGCCGCCGCCGCCGCAACGGCGCGTACCGGCGCTGCTGCCGCGGCCGGAGCCGGGGCCGGGGCCGGAGCCGCAGCGGGGCTCGCCGCCGCCGGCGCCCCGGCCGCCGGTGCCGGGGCCTTGAACTGGCCCTTGCCGTGCAGCTCGTCGAGCAGGTTTTCGAACTCTTCTTCGGTGATCTCGTCGCCGGCCGGAGCCGGCGGTGCCGTCGCCTCCACGGCCGGGGCCTTGAACTGGCCCTTGCCGTGCAGTTCATCCAGCAGGGCCTCGAACTCTTCTTCCGTGATGTCGTCGCCGGCCGGGGTCGCCGCTGCCTCGGCTGCCGCAGCGGGCTGCGTGCTGGAGGGATGTTCGAGGGCATCGAGCAGGGCCTCGAACTCCTCGTCGGTGATGTCACCCATCTCCCCTTCCACCATCGCGGCCACCGAGGCCGGTGCAGCCGCCACCGGAACGGGTGTGGGCTCCGGGATCGGGGCTGGGGCCAGCGCAGCGGCGGGTGGCGGCGCGACGGCAGGCTGTTCGGCATCGGCTTGGGCCAGCGCCTCCAGTCCCTGCAACAGCTCCGCCGGCGCCGGACCCGGCTCCTCGGCGGCACGCAGCTGCTCGAACTGGGCATTGAGCACGTCCAGCACCGGCAGTACCGTATCCATCAGTTGCGCGGTCACCTGCTTCTGGCCATTGCGCAGCAGGTTGAAGACATCCTCGGAACGGTGGCACACGTCCACCATGTTGTTCAGGCCGAGAAAGCCGGCACCGCCCTTGATGGTATGAAAACCGCGAAATACCGCGTTGAGCAGGTCGTGATCGTCGGGGCTGCGCTCCAGTTCCACCAGCTGCTCGTTGAGCTGCTCGAGGATCTCGCCGGCCTCGACCATGAAGTCCTGCAGGATTTCATCATCCGCGTTCAGTGCCATCTGCGTGCTCCGTTAAAAGCCTAGGCTGGACAACAGATCGTCCACTTCATCCTGTCCGGCCACCGTGCCGGTATCCACGCCCGGCACCGGCGGACCGCTGGCGGCAATGCGATCCTCGTGCCTTTCTTCCTGGCGCTCGGCGGCCAGGCCCTGGCCGGAGATGCGGATCAGCTCCACCAGATTGCTCTCCACCTCGTCCACCAGTTGCACCACACGATGGATGATCTGGCCGGTGAGGTCCTGGAAATCCTGCGCCATCAGCACCTCCTGCAGGTTGGTGCGCAGTCGCGGGGCATCACTGCCGACGCTGTCGAGGAACTCACCCAGGCGGCGGCTCAGGTCACGGAACTCATCGGCACTCATCTTGCGCTGGGTAAAGCGCGCCCACTCCTGCTTCAATCCGGCGGCCTGCGTCTCCAGCGATTCGCAGATGGGCATGGACTCCTCCACCGCAGTCATGGTGCGGTTGGCGGACTGGGCGGTCATGCTGACCACATAATTGAGGCGCTCGCGCGCATCGGGAAAATCCTGCGCCGCCAGGGAGGCGATGCGGGAATCGAGGCGGAAGCTCTGCAAGGCCTCGTGGAATTCACGGGTCAGGCGCCCCAGTTCCTGAAACAGGGTCTTCTCACGCAGGCTGGTGAGCTCATCGAGCAGGCGTGCCGCCTCGTCGGTATTGCCCGAGTCGATGGTCTGGGCCAGGGTGCGCACCCGATCGATGTATTCTTCGCTCAGGGGGCCGGTCTCGTTATTCATTATCTGGGTCATCCTCTGCTGCTCATGCCGCCGGGCGGCCAAGGACCTACTGGCTGGCTTCGATGCGTTCGAAGATCTTTTCCAGTTTTTCCTTGAGGGTTTGCGCGGTGAACGGCTTGACGATGTAGCCGTTCACGCCGGCCTTGGCGGCCTCGATGATCTGTTCCTTCTTCTGCTCCGCAGTGACCATCAGTACCGGCAGGTGGGCCAGCTTGGGATCGGCGCGTACCGCCTTGAGCAGGTCGATGCCCTGCATGCCGGGCATGTTCCAGTCGGTGACCAGGAGTTCAAAACTGCCCGATTGCAGCATGGGCAGGGCCGTGGTGCCATCGTCCGCCTCGGCAGTGTTGGTGAAACCGAGGTCGCGCAGCAGGTTTTTGATGATGCGGCGCATCGTGGAGAAGTCGTCCACGATGAGTATCTTTATGTTTTTATTCAAGACTACCTCCTGACACAGGATTCCGGCCGAACCGCCCGAACCCGTCCGGCTAATGGTGTTTCGCCTATCTTAACCCGAACATTTCATAAATTGCGCGCACCCTCCGCCATTGCCGTGCGCAGACGCAGCAGGGCCCGGCTGTGGATCTGGCAGACACGGGATTCGCTCACCCCCAGCACGGCGCCGATCTCCTTGAGATTCAGCTCCTCGTCGTAGTAGAGGGACATCACCAGGCGCTCCCGTTCGGGCAGGTCGTCTATGGCGGACGCCAGGCGGCTGCGCAACTCCGTCGCCTGCAGGCCGTCCTCGACGCCGGGGCCGTCATCGGCCAGCCGTTCCAGGATCGACTCGTCATGGCCGGTGGCCATGTCATCCAGACTGAGCAGGCGGTGGCTGCTGGAGTCCAGCAGGATCTGGTGGTACTCCTCGCTGCTGATGCCGAGGGCGGCGATGATCTCCTGTTCGGTGGCCTCGCGCCCCTCGCGGTGTTCGATGGCACGCATCACCTGCCCCAGTTCGCGCGCCTTGCGGTGCACCGAGCGTGGCGTCCAGTCGGTGCGCCGCACCTCGTCCAGCATGGCGCCGCGGATGCGGATGCCGGCATAGGTCTCGAAACTGGCGCCCTGGCCGGTGCGGTAATTGCGCGCGGCCTCCAGCAGGCCAATCATGCCGGCCTGGATCAGGTCGTCGGCCAGGATATGCTCCGGCAACCGCCCCTGCAGGTGGTAGGCAATGCGCTTCACCAGGGGGGCATACTGTTCCACCAGATCATCGGACCAGGTGGTCTCGCGTTCGATGGCATACGCCGCCAGCCCGTTCATGGCCACATCCCCCAATCAGCCGTATCGCTGCGCACCAGCCGCTCGACGAAGAATTCCAGGTAGCCGCCGGCAGCGGTAGGCAGGGGCCAGGTGTCGGCCTTTTTTGCCAGGGCGGTAAAGGCCTGTGCCGCCTTGCTGCGCGGATAGGCCTCCACCACCGGACGCTGCTTCTGCACCGCCTTGCGCAGGTATTCGTCGTAGGGAACGCTGCCCATGAAGTCGAGCACCACGTCCTCGAGAAAACGGTCGGTCACCCGGACGATCTTGGCAAACAGTTCGCGTCCCTCCTGCGGGCTGTGGGCCATGTTGGCCAGCACGCGGAAACGGCGCACGTTGTGTTCCTTGTTGAGCAGCTTGATCAGGGCGTAGGCATCGGTGATGGAGGCCGGTTCGTCGCACACCACCACGATCACCTCCTGCGCCGCCTTGCTGAAGCTGACCACGCTGTCGGAAATGCCGGCGGCGGTGTCCACCAGCAATACATCCACTTCGGAACTCAGCTCGCTGAAGGCGCGGATCATGCCGGCGTGCTCCGCCGGGCTGAGCTCGGCCATGCGCTGAATGCCGGACGAGGCCGGGATGATGCGCACGCCTGCCGGCCCGTCCACCAGGATCTCTTCCAGGCTGCACTCGCCGGACAGCACGTGCGACAGGTTGTACTGCGGATGCAGCCCGAGCATCACATCGACGTTGGCCAGCCCCAGGTCGGCATCGAATACCAGCACCTTGCGCCCCATGTGTGCCAGGGCCACGGCCAGGTTCACCGAGACGTTGGTCTTGCCCACGCCGCCCTTGCCGCTGGCCACCGCCAGCACGCGCACCGGCCGGGGCCGGTTCATGCGGCGCAGGCCGGCAGCCTGATCGTTTGCGTTATCAGCCATCGTATTCGCTCGCTAGCTCACCCTGCGGCCAAAGGCCTCGGCCAGAATTTCTTCTCCGGGGGCCTCGCTGTTGTTGTTCTGCATCAAGGCCACGCTGCCGCTGACCAGCTTGTTGGCCCGCGCCTGATGCAGGTCCTCGGGGACGCGCTGACCGTCGCTGACATAGGCCACCGCCAGTTTCTGCTGCACTACCGCCGACAGCACCTCGCCCAGGCTGGCGGCCTCGTCCATCTTGGTCACGATGCAGCCGGCCAGGTCCAGGTGACGGAAGGTACGCACGGTCTCGTCCAGCGCGGCGCGCTGGGCCGTCGCGGACAATACCAGATAGTTCCTCACCCGCGGCGCGCCCTGGCGCAATACGCCCAGCTGCTCATTCAGGCGCATGTCGCGCTGGCTGACGCCGGCGGTGTCGATGAGCACCAGCTGTTTGTCGCGCAGGGTATCGAGAATGGTGCGCAGCTCGGCGGCATCGTTGGCCACATGCACCGGCACGCCGAGCAGACGGCCGTAGGTGCGCAGCTGCTGGTGGGCGCCGATGCGGTAGCTGTCAGTGGTCACCAGGGCGACGCGGTTCGGGCCGTGGCGCAGGATGAAGCGGGCGGCCAGCTTGGCCACGGTGGTGGTCTTGCCCACGCCGGCAGGACCGATCAGGGCCACCACGCCGCCGCGGCTCAGGATATCGTCGTCGGTAACCTGGACCTGACGCGCCAGCAGGCCGAGGGCATGACGCCAGTGGTGCTCATGGTCCTGCGCATAGGACACCTGGTCCGCCAGCTGACGGCACAGGGCCGGGGCCAGCCCCAGCTGCATCAGCCGCTGCAACAATTTGGCACGGGCCGGGTGATGCATGCTCTGTTCGCGCCAGGCCATGCCGGTGAGCTGGCTTTCCAGCATGCCGCGCAGGGTCTTGATCTCCTCGCGCATGCCGAGCAGGGCCGGGTCCTGGCTCCATTCAATCTGGCTCGCCGCCGAAGGAGACGGCTTGAGGCGGGCGGGGTCCGCAACGGGCGCCGCGGCAGTCTGGCGCTGCAGGGCCTCGGCCACGGCACCGGCGAACTGCTCGGAGCTGCCCGGCATCTCCACCCTGCGGGGCGGCACGGATGGCTCGCTTGCCGAAAAACGCGGCGTGGCGGCGGGCTCCGGGGCAACCCGGGGCTGCGGGGCGCTGGCCGGACGGGTCTCTTCCCCGGCCATCTTGCGCACCAGTGCCTCGTCATAATCCACGGCCGCGACAATCTCGACGCCGCCATTGACCTTGCGGTTGGAGAGGATGACCGCGTCCGGTCCCTGTTCCTCGCGCACCAGACGAATGGCCTGGCGCATATCGGCGGCAAAGTAGCGTTTGATTTTCATCCCATCGACCCTCGCGCAGAGCTGCCGCGCGGTCGCGGCTAGCCTGCCTGGTTACCTACCGTAGCCACGATACGCAGCTGCTTGCTGTCCGGGACCTCGTTGTAGGCGAGGACGTGCATGCCCGGAATCGTGTGCCGTACAAACCGCGCCAGCAGTTCGCGCAGGGGGGCGGATACCAGCAGGACCGCCGGCTGCCCGGCCATTTCCTGCTTCTGGCTGCTCTGCGCCAGGCCGCGGTGGATACGCTCCGCCAGCCCCGGCTCGATGCCCGCGCCCCCTTCGTCTGACGCTCGAATACTCTTAAGCAATATCTGTTCCAACTCTGGCGCCAGCGTAATCACCGGCAATTCGCTAGCCAACCCATTGATTTTCTGGACGATCATGCGTCCGAGGGCAACACGGATGGCGCTCGTCAAAATCCCGGCATCCTGGGTACGGGGGGCGTGCTCGGCCAGGGTCTCGGCGATGCTGCGCATATCGCGGATGGGGATGCCCTCCGCCAGCAGGTTCTGCAGCACCTTGACCACCACCGACATGGGCAGCAGCTTGGGTACCAGGTCCTCGACCAGTTTGGGGGCGCCCTTGCCGAGCTGGCCGAGGAGGTGCTGCACCTCCTCGTGACCGAGCAGTTCGTGGGCATGGGTCTGCAGCAGCTGGCTCAGGTGGGTGGCCACCACGGTGTTGGGGTCCACCACGGTATAGCCCAGCCCCTGTGCCTCCTCCCGGCGCCCCGGCTCGATCCACACCGCCTCCAGGCCAAAGGCCGGGTCGGTGGTCTTGATGCCGGTGAGCTGGCCGTAGACCTGACCGGGATTGATGGCCATCTCGCGGTCCGGGTAGATCTCCGCCTCCCCCACCGTGACCCCGAGCAGGGTGACCCGGTAGGCGGTAGGCGAGAGGTCGAGGTTGTCGCGGATGTGCACCGCCGGGACCAGAAACCCCAGTTCCTGCGACAGCTTCTTGCGCACGCCCTTGATGCGGGCCATGAGCTGACCGCCCTGGGTCTTGTCCACCAGCGGGATCAGGCGGTAACCCACCTCCAGGCCGATAGGGTCGACCAGCGGCACGTCGTCCCAGGTCAGTTCCTTCAATTCGGTGCCACCTTCCGCGGCGGGCGCTGCAACCGGCGGCGGCGCTGCGGCGGCCAGCGCTGCCGCCTTCTGCTGACGGGACAACCACCAGGCAGCAGCACCCAGGGCGGAGGCCAGCAGCAGAAACGGCAGGTTGGGCATGCCGGGAATCACGCCGACCAGCATCAATACGCCAGAGGTGACCGCCAGTACGCGCGGATTGGAAAACACCTGGGCCACCAGCATCTCGCCCATGTCACGGGACGCGGAGACGCGGGTGATGATGATGCCGGCGGCGGTGGACAGCACCAGTGCCGGGATCTGCGCCACCAGGCCATCACCGATGGTGAGCAGGGCGTAGACCTGGGCGGCATCGGTAAAGGCCATGTCGTGCTGGGCAACACCGATGACGAGGCCGCCGATGATATTGATGACGGTGATCAGGATGCCGGCCACGGCATCGCCGCGCACGAACTTGCTGGCACCATCCATGGAGCCGTAGAAATCCGCCTCGCGCGCGATCTCCTCGCGCCGGGTGCGAGCGGTATCGGCATCGATGAGGCCGGCATTGAGATCGGCGTCGATGGCCATCTGCTTGCCGGGCATGGCGTCCAGGGTGAAACGGGCGCTCACTTCCGAGATACGCCCGGCACCCTTGGTCACCACCGCGAAGTTGATGATCACCAGGATGATGAAGACCACCAGGCCGACGGCATAGTTGCCGCCCACCACGAACTCGCCGAAGGACTCGATCACCTGGCCGGCGGCACCGGTGCCGTTGTGGCCTTCCAGCAGCACCACGCGGGTGGACGCCACGTTGAGCGCCAGGCGCAACAGCGTGGCGATGAGCAACACGGTGGGAAATACGGTGAAGTCCAGCGGGCGCAGGGCATAGACCGTCACCAGCAGGATGACCAGGGACAGCGCGATGTTGAAGGTGAAGAAGATATCGAGCAGGAACGGCGGCAGCGGCAGCACCACCATCGACAGCAGGATCAGTACGATGATCGGCGCGCCCAGGCCAGAGGCCAGCAGCATGCGCGTGGTATGGAGAACTCGGCCAAATTGCGCCATCGTCAGTACCTAGTCAGAAATCTCGTTCATCATTCGTCCCGCCGCAGGTCGTCCGGGATCGGCAGGTCGGGCATGGTCACCACGCCCTCGCGGTTGTACATCGGCCCCTGGCGCAGGTGGTAGACATAGGCCAGCACCATGGCTACGGCACGGTACAGGCCGACCGGGATCGGCTGCTCCAGCTCGGTGCTGTGATACAGGGCCCGCGCCAGCGGCGCCGCCTCCAGTACCGGCACATCGTTTTCCTGCGCCACATTGCGGATCTTCAAGGCAATGAGATCCGTACCCTTGGCCACCACCACCGGCGCTTCACCGCGCGTCTGATCGTAGCGCAATGCCACCGCGTAGTGAGTCGGGTTGGTCACCACCACGTCGGCCTTGGGTACCTCGGCCATCATGCGCCGCTGCGCGATCTCCATCTGCATGCGGCGGATACGCCCCTTCACCTCCGGGCTACCCTCGGTCTGCTTGTACTCGTCACGCACTTCCTGTTTGGTCATGCGTAACTGGCGCTGGTGATCCCACAGCTGGAAGGGCACATCGATGAACGCCACCACCAGCAAGGTGGCGCTCAACAGCAAAAAGGCCCAGGCCAGCAGGTCACCGGCATGGGCCAGCCCCTGCGGCAGGGACTCGCGGCCCAGGCCAAGAAACTGCGCGCCCATCGCCTTCAGCAACAGCAGGGCCGCCAGCGCCACCAACAGGAACTTGGCCATTCCCTTGAACATCTCGACCAGACCACGCCAGGCGAACACCCGCCCCATGCCCGTGATGGGGTCGAGCTTCTCCCACTTGAAGCTGATGGCGGTAAATGCCCAGCCCCCCAGCACCGCCGAGGCGGCAATGGCCACCACCATCATCAGCACGAAGAACGGCATGAAGGTCCACAAGGCCTCGACCACCGCAGCGAGAAAGTGCGCTGGCATGCCGGTGACATCGAACACCTGCTCCCGACTCAGGCTCAGGCCCTTCTGCATCTGCGCCGCCAGTGCGCGGGTGAGCGAATCACCCATGGCAATCATGGCGCCGGCCGCAACCAGCAAGGCCGCCACGGTACTCAGTTCGCGCGAGCGGGGTACCTGCCCCTTCTCCCGCGCCTCCTGCTCACGCTTGGGCGTTGCCTGTTCTGTACGTTCCTGGCCGTCGCTCTCCGCCATGGATTACTCCCGGGACAGCAGACGGACGATGAGCCCGAAGCCGTCGGTAACCAACGACTCGAACTGTGGCACTACCGCAGGCAGGGTGAACAGGATCACCACAAAACCCATCATCAGCGCCACCGGAAAACCGATGGCAAAAATATTCAGCTGCGGCGCCGCGCGCGCCATCACACCGAAGGCGATGTTCACCACCAGCAACGAGGCCACCGCCGGCAAGGCCAGCCACAGCGCACCGGCGAACATCTGGCTCCCCCACCCCGCCAGCAGCCACAGGCCGTTGCGGGTCAGGCCATCCGCCCCCACCGGCAACACCGTAAAGCTCTCCGCCACCATTTCTATCATCACCAGATGGCCGTTGAGACCGAGAAACAGCAGCGTCACCAGCAACAGATAGAGCTGGGACAGCACCGGCACCTGGGTGCCATTCTGCGGGTCCACCATGGAGGCAAAGCCGAGGCCCATCTGCATGGCGATAATCTGGCCGCCGGTGGTCACCGCGTTGAACACCAGCTGCATGGCAAGTCCCATCGCCACACCGATGATGATCTGCTGCAGGATGATCAGTACCGCCTCCAGGCTGAGGGGGTCCACCGCCGGGGTGGCCGGCAGCACCGGGGCCACGATGGAGGTAATCGCCAGCGCCAGCATCAGCCGCACCCGCACCGGGATCAGAATCGAGCCAAAGATGGGCATCGCCACAATCATGGCAGCGATGCGAAACAGCGGCCACAGATAGCTGCCGAGCCAGGCTGCGATTTCAGCGCCGCTCAGGTGCATGCCGCACCTAGCCCAGCAGCGACGGGATGCTGTCCACCAGCCGCCGCGTGTAGTCGATGAGCAGTTGCAGCATCCACGGCCCGGCGATCATCAGCACCGCCAGCGTGACGAGAATCTTGGGGATAAAGCTGAGGGTCATTTCATTGATCTGGGTCGCCGCCTGGAACATCGCCACCAGCAGACCCACCAGCAGCGCCGGCACCAGCAACACCAGGATCAGCACCGTCATCACCTCCAGTGCCTGCTGAAAAACCGTCAGTACCGACTCGGGAGTCATGGCAGCTCACCGCTAGACATAGAAGCTGGCGGCCAGGGTGCCGACCACCAGTGCCCAGCCATCCACCAGCACGAACAGCATCAGCTTGAACGGCAGCGAGATAATCATCGGCGACAGCATCATCATACCCATGGACATCAGCACACTGGCCACCACCAGGTCGATGATGAGGAAGGGGATAAACAGCAGGAAGCCGATCTGGAAGGCCGTCTTCAGCTCGCTGGTGACGAAGGCCGGCACGATCACCGACAAGGGCACGTCGTCGGGGGAGGCGAAGCCCTCGCTGCCGGACAGACGGCCGAACAGTTGAATATCGCTGTCGCGCGTCTGTGCCAGCATGAACCCGCGCAGCGGCACGCTGGCCTTCTGCAGTCCTTCCTGGAAATTGATCTTGTTGTCCATGTACGGCTGGAAGGCCTCGGTATGGATGCGGTCGAACACCGGTGCCATGATGAAGAAGGTGAGGAACAGCGCCATACCGATGAGCACCTGGCCGGAGGGTGCCTGCATCAGGCCCACCGCCTGGCGCAGGATCGCCAGCACGATGATGATGCGGGTGAAGGCCGTCATCATCATCACGGCCGCCGGCAGGAAGGTCAGCGCCGTCATCAGCAACAACACCTGAATGCTCAGGCTGTAGGTCTGACCACCTGCAGGATTGGTCGTGACCGTCACTGCCTCCAGACCGCTCTGCGCCATGGCGCCGAACGGCAGCAATGCAGCCAGGACAAACAGCAGAAAACGGCCGCGGCTCATGAACGACCGCCCTTCTTCAGCGCCGAGCTCAGGCGCGCGGCAAAGGTTTCGCCGCCATCGGTCGCCGGGGTCATGCTGATCGGTTCATCCAGCACGTGCAGGGTCTGTACCCGCCCCGGCGCCACACCGAGCAACAACTGTTTGCCGCCGACCTGAATCAGCACCACGCGTTCGCGCTGCCCGACCGGAACTCCGCCGAGCACACGCACCACACCGCCGCCCACCTGGGTCAGTCCACCCATGCGCCGCATCAGCCAGGCCATGCCGGCGATCAGGGCCAAGACCAGGACCAGGGCCAGCAGCACCTGCAACAAATTGGTCGCCGCCACCGGCTCCACCGCGGCAGGTGCCGGGCGGCCGATGTCCGCCGCCTGCGCCGGCCAGGCCCACAGCGAAGCCGCTAAATACACCAGCATCAGGCGGCCTGTGTTCATTTCAGTTTCTTTACCCGCTCCACCGGACTGATCACGTCAGTCAGGCGGATGCCGTATTTTTCGTTGACCACCACCACTTCGCCATGGGCGATGAGGGTGCCGTTGACCATCACGTCGAGCGGTTCACCGGCCAGGCGATCCAGCTCCACCACCGAGCCCTGATTGAGCTGCAGCAGGTTGCGGATGCTGATCTTGGTGCGGCCGATCTCCAGCGAGATGGTTACCGGCACGTCAAGGATGACGTCCAGGTTCACCTCGTCGGACGGCGGCGGCCGGTGTTCGTCGTGCAGATCCTTGAGCGGCGCCTTCCTGACATCGGCCTTGGGCTGCTCCTCCTCCACGCCGGCCTCGGCCATTGCCGCGGCCCACTCGTCCATCACGTCGCTGTCTTTGTCGGTCGTGTCGTTCATGATTTACTCCGTCCACTTTCGGTGCGCCCCTTGCCGGGCCGCTCCACCTGCTTGACGATCTTGATCGCCATGTTGTCGTTGGCAACACCCAGCGTGCCGCGAAATATCGGTATCCCCTCGGCACGCAACGTCACCAGCTCCGGCATCTCGATGGGAATGATGTCTCCCGCCTTCATGTGCATGATGTCGCGCAGGGTCAGTTCCACCTCGGTCAGTCCGCTCTCCAGTTCCACCTCGGTGGAGCGGATCTCCTCGCGCAGGGCCACCATCCAGCGCTCGTCGGTATCGGTACGGTCGCTCTGCACGCCGGCATCGAGCATCTCGCGGATCGGCTCCAGCATCGAATAGGGCATGGTCATGTGCAGGTCGCCACCACCGCCTTCCAGCTCGATATGGAACTTGGATGCCACCACCACCTCGGTGGGGCTGACGATGTTGGCAAACTGCGGATTGACCTCGGAATTGATGTATTCAAAGTCCACGTCCATCACCGGCGCCCAGGCCTCGCGCAGATCCTTGAAGGCGAGGTTGAGCAGCATCTGGATCACGCGCTGCTCGGTGGGGGTGAACTCGCGGCCTTCGATCTTGGCGTGGTAGCGGCCATCGCCGCCGAAGAAGTTGTCCACCACGATGAACACCAGCTTGGGGTCGAGCACCAGCAGGGCCGTGCCGCGCAGCGGCCGGATCTTGATCATGTTCAGGCTGGTGGGCACATACAGGGTGTGGACGTATTCGGCGAACTTCATCATCTCCACGCCGCCGACGGAGATCTCCGCCGAGCGGCGCAGCATGTTGAACAGGCTGATGCGGAAGTGACGCGAGAAGCGCTCGTTGATCATCTCCAGCGTCGGCATGCGGCCGCGGACGATACGTTCCTCGCTGGCGAAGTCGTAGGTGCGCGCCTCGCCTTCCGCCAGGCCCTCGTCGGTCTCGGTCTCGATATCGCCACCCGACACCCCGTGCAGCAGGGCGTCGATTTCGTCTTGCGATAACAGGTCGTTGATGGCCATGGCGTCTACTGCATCACGAATTCGGTGAAATAGACGGCCTCGACCTTGCGTTCCTTTTCATAGGTGTCGAGGATGCCCTGCACCTTCGCCAGGATCGCACCGCGCAGCAGCTCCTTGCCCTGCGGCGTGCTCACTTCTTCGTATTTCTGCCCACCAAGCAGCAGCAGGATGTCGTTGCGGATGGCCGGCATGTGGGTCTCCATGGCCTTGAGCGCCGCCGGATCGTGGCTCATCACCTGCAGATTGACCTGCAGGAAGCGCACCGGTGCCCCCGGACCGAAATTGACCACCAGCTTGTCCAGCGCCAGGTAATGGACCGGCTTCACCTCGGCCACCTTGCTGTCGGCCTCCGCGCCGCCGGTCTTGCCCTCGCCCCCCTTCATCAGGAAGAACGCAGCCCCCATGCCGGCGAGGGCCAGCACCAGCAGCCCGATGACGATATACAGAATCAGCTGCTTTTTGCCTGCCGGCTTCTGCTGTACGTCGAGATCCAGTTCGTCTTTGTTCGCCATAGCCTTCTCCCCCACTGCGTTTAGCGCACTCAAGCAAGCTATATGCCAGCGTCAGAAGACGCAATTATTATCTTTTATTACAACAAGTTAAACAAAACACAAAAAACCCGTCGCGGCCTATGCAACGCCCCGCCGGAAAATTGGCGCGTGCTAGCGAAACAGCTTTTCCCGGTAATACTGCAATTCGGCGATGGATTCGCGGATATCGTCCAGGGCCAGATGGGCTCCATTCTTCTTCAGGCCGGCGGCCACCTCCGGATACCAGCGGCGCGACAATTCCTTGATCGTGCTGACATCCATGTTGCGGTAGTGGAAGAAGGCCTCCAGCTCCGGCATCCAGCGGGCCAGGAAACGGCGATCCTGGCAGATGCTGTTGCCGCACATGGGCGACTTGCCCGCGGGGACATACGACTGCAGGAACTCGATGGTGGCCCGGGCGGCCGCACTCTCGTCATGGCCGCTGGCGCGCACCCGCTCCACCAGCCCCGACGCGGTATGGGTGCGGGTGTTCCACTCGTCCATTCCCTGCAGGATGGCGGCAGGTTGATGCACCGCCAGTACCGGTCCCTCGGCGAGGACATTGAGCTGGCTGTCGGTGACGATGGTGGCGATCTCGATGATGCGGTCGGACAGGGGTTCCAGTCCGGTCATTTCCAGATCGATCCAGATGAGATTGTCGGGATTGGCGGCCATGGGCGCGGCAGGCTCCGTGTGGTAGGTCAGGTTGCGGGCTATTCTATCAGAAGCTAACCTGCCGCCCGCCGCTCACTGCATGACGATCCCCGCCATGAATGGATTTACCCTGCTGTTTCTTGCCGCCCTGGCCCTGATGGTTGCGGTGCAATGGTGGCTGGCGCGACGCCAGCTGCGCCATGTGGCGAAGCACCGCACCAGCGTGCCCCCGGCCTTCCGCGGACAGATATCCCTGGACGACCACCAGCGTGCCGCCGCCTACACCCTGGCCCGCACCCGCCTCGGCCGCTGGGAACTGCTGTACGGCAGCGCCCTCCTCCTGCTGTGGACCCTCGGCGGCGGCATCGATCTGCTCGACCGCCTGTGGCGCATGGCGGAGCTGCCGCCCCTAGCCGCAGGTGTCGGCCTGCTGCTCAGCGCCCTACTGCTGATGGGGCTGCTGGAACTGCCCTTCGCCTGGTACCGCACCTTCCGTCTGGAGCAGCGCTTCGGCTTCAATCGCAGCACACCGGCGCTGTTCATCGGCGACCTGCTCAAGCAGGGCCTGCTGGTAGTGCTGCTGGGCGGCCCGCTGGCCGCCGTGGTGCTGTGGCTGATGGCCGCTGCCGCGACCTGGTGGTGGCTGTACGTGTGGCTGGTATGGCTGGGATTCGGCCTGCTGGTGCTGTGGGCCTACCCCGCCGTCATCGCACCGCTGTTCAACAAATTCGAACCACTGGACGATGCCGCCCTGCGCCGCCGCATCGAACGGCTGCTGCAGCGCAGCGGCTTTGCCGCCTCCGGCGTATTCGTGATGGACGGCTCGCGCCGCTCCGCCCACGGCAACGCCTACTTCACCGGCCTCGGCCGCAACAAGCGCATCGTGTTTTTCGATACCCTGCTGCGCAGCCTGGACGAAAACGAGATCGAGGCCGTGCTGGCCCATGAACTGGGACATTTCCGCCACCGTCATGTGCGGCAGCGGCTGCTGCTCAGTGCCGCATTCAGCCTGACCGGGCTGGCGCTGCTGGGCTGGCTGGCAGAGACACCCTGGTTCTATCACGGCCTCGGCGTCAGCCAGCCCGCGCGACCTGTTGCCCTGTTGTTGTTCCTGTTGGTGGTGCCGGTATTCACCTTTTTCCTGCACCCCCTGCTCACCCGGCGCATGCGCCGGCAGGAGTTCGAGGCCGACGACTTCGCGGTGAGCCAGAGCGATGCCGCCCACCTGGTGCGGGCACTGGTCAAGCTGTACCAGGACAATGCCAGCACGCTTACCCCCGATCCGCTGTACTCGGCCTTTCACGATACGCATCCGCCGGCCCCGGTGCGCATCGCCCGCCTCACCCGGTGAACCGCCATGCCTGCCTCCCTCGCCACCCTGACATGCCAACCCATCCCGCACGGTACCGCCGCCCTCGAGCCGGCAGCCATCGCCGGCTGGCTGCCGCAGCTGCCGCAGTGGACCCTCAATGCCGACAGCACCGCCCTGCAGCGTGAATTCCGCTTCCGCGATTTCTACGCCACCATGGCCTTCGTCAACGCCCTGGCCTGGGTGGCGCATCAACAGGATCACCACCCCGATCTGCAGGTGGGCTACAATCGCTGCCTGGTCACCTGGCACACGCACGCCGTCGGCGGGCTGTCCCGCAACGACTTCATCTGTGCCGCGCGCACTGACGCACTGGAACCCACCGCATGAACCGCGCCCCCCTGCTCCATCGCCAATGAGCAAACGCAAGCTGACACGCCAACAGGCCTGGCGCATCGAAAAGATTCAGGAAGAACGCCGGCAACGCGCCCAGCGCAAGGCCGTCGATCTGGAACAGTGCAACGGTGAACCGCTGGGGCCGGAGCAGGAAGGGCTGGTGATCGCCAACTATGGGGCGGCGCTGGAGGTGGAGGATGCCGGCGGCGGCGTGCACCGCTGCCGCCTGCGGCAGAACCTGGAACTGCTGGTGCCGGGCGACCGTGTCATCTGGCAGGGCATCGGCCAGGAGGCTGCCGGGGTGGTGGTCGCCCTGCTGCCGCGCCGCACCCTGCTTGCCCGCCCGGATGCCCTCGGCGCGCTGCGCCCGCTGGCAGCCAACATCGATCAAATCCTGGTGGTTGCCGCCCCCCGCCCCGCCTACAGCACCGACCTCATCGACCAATACCTGGTCGCGGCGGAAAACACCGGCATCACCCCGCTGATCGTCTTCAACAAGGTGGACCTGATCAGCGACGCGGCGGAACAGGACCGGATCGAGCATGACCTGCAGCGTTACCGGCGCATTGGCTACCGGGTGATACGCGCCAGCACCCTTGCCCAGCACGGCCTTGATGAGGTCATTGCCGCTCTGCACGACAGGAGCAGCGTATTTGTCGGCCAATCCGGCGTCGGCAAGTCATCCCTGGTACACGCCCTGCTGCCGCAGCAGGACATCAAGGTCGGCGCCCTGGGCGAGCGCAGCGGCCTCGGCCGCCACACCACCAGCGCGGCGCACTATTACGCGCTGCCCGGCGGCGGCGCCATCATCGACTCGCCGGGGGTGCGCGAATTCAGCCTGTGGCACATGGAGGCCCCCGAGCTCGCGCGCGGCTTCATCGAATTCCGGCCCTACCTTGGCCGTTGCCGCTTCCGCGACTGCAGCCACCGCCACGAACCCGGTTGTGCCCTGCGCCAGGCGGTCGGCGACGGCGCGATCAGCGCCGAACGGCTGGACAGTTTTCACCGCATGGTGGATGAGGAAAGAGGATAGGGCGAAGGCCGGGGATATCGGACAGGAATGCGCAGCGCACTACCCGCGCCCTGAGAAGATCACACCTTATCTGCCACCGGCCGGGCGTCCGAGCACGCCTTCAATGGCGCTTTCCACGCTGGAACCGTTGCTGCGCGGCGGGGCTGGACGCGGCGTGATGGCCGGGGCGATGGCCGGGGCCGCAGGGGCCACGGGGGACGGCGGCGTGACTACCGGTGCTTCCTCATCAAGGCCGATGGCCCGCTCGGTGGCCTTGTTCAGCACCACGATACTGATGCGGCGATTGACCGGATTGAAGCGGTTTTCCTTGTCGAACATCACCGAGTCGGCGAGGCCGACCACACGGCCGAATTTCTTTTCCGGCATACCCGCCACCACCATCTCGCGCCGTGCCGCATTGGCGCGATCGGCCGAGAGTTCCCAGTTGCTGTAGTCCTGCCGTTCCCGGCTATAGGGCGTGGCATCGGTGTGTCCGGTGAGGCTGACGTGGTTGGGCACCTCATTGATGGTACGGGTCAGCTCGCGCAGGATCTCCCGGGTATACGGCTTCAGCCGGGTGCCGCCCAGATCGAACATCGGGCGGTTTTCGCGATCGACGATCTGAATGCGCAGACCCTCGCTGGTGATGTCCAGCAGCAGCTGGTCCTTGAAATCCTTCAGAGTCGGATTGGCCTCGATCTGTTCCTTCAGCTTCTGCATCAGCTCATCGAGGCGCGCCTGGTCTTCGATGATCTCGGCGATCTCCTCCGGCGTCGGCTTGGCCGTTTCGCTGGCCGCATCGCGCAGCGGCTCCTTCTCGCCGCGCGGTACCTCCAGCGCGCCACCCAGCTTGATCATGGAGGTGGAGGCACCGCCCGGCCCCTGAATGGCGCTGGGATTCTGGAAATATTCGGAAATGGCGGTACGCTCTTCCTGGGTGGTGGAACCGAGCAGCCACATCAGCAGGAAAAAGGCCATCATCGCCGTCACGAAGTCGGCATAGGCCACCTTCCAGGCGCCGCCATGGTGACCATGGCCGCCCTTCTTGATCTTCTTGACGACGATCGGCTGTTTTTTGTCTTCCAACGCCATGGGCCACCGGCTGCGTGCTTATTTTTTCTTGACGTGTTCTTCCAGTTCGACAAAACCGGGGCGCACGGTGGAGGGCAATGCCTTGCGGCCGAACTCGACGGCGATCTGCGGGGTATAGCCGTTCAGGGTGGCCATGATGCACACCTTGATGCAGCCGAGAAACTTGCCCTCCTCCTCGGCGCGGTGCTTGAGCGCACTGGCCATCGGACCGACGAAACCGTAGGCGAGCAGGATACCGAGGAAGGTGCCGACCAGGGCGGCGGCGATCTTGGCGCCCAGCACCTCGGGGGGCTCGCCCACCGAGGCCATGGTGATCACCACGCCCATGACCGCCGCCACGATACCGAAACCGGGCAGGCCATCGGATACGGTAGTGACGGACTCGCCGGGCAGCAGGGCCTCGTGATGATGAATCTCCAGCTCCAGATCCATCAGGTTTTCCAGCTCGAAGGGATTCATGCTGCCGCCCACCATCAGACGCATGTAGTCGGTGATGAAATCCAGCGCGTGATGGTCGGCGAGAAGCTTGGGATACTTCTTGAAGATTTCGCTCTGCTGCGGTTCCTCGATGTCGTTTTCCAACGCCATCAGGCCTTCCTTGCGCGCCTTGGCGAACAGGTCGTACATCAGGGCCAGCAGGTCCATGTAGGACTGCTTGCTGTACTTGGCGCCACCAAACAGCTTGGGCAGCCCTTTGAGAACAGCCTTGATCACATGCGGCGGATTGGCCACCACGAAGGCACCCAGGGCACCGCCGGCGATGATGATGATTTCGGACGGATGCCACAGGGCCAGCAGCTGGCCACCCGCCATCAGAAAGCCGCCAAACACGCACAGGGTTACGATCAGGAGGCCGACGATCAGCTTCATCCTTTGTCCGTCCTTAAACTGAACTCATTCATGAATGGCTTCGGGGCTTATCGGCAGAGACGCCTGGTCCTTTATCCCGCATGGAACGGAACCAGGGGCGGCCGCATCCCCTCATGGGATACGCGAAAGCCGGCAGTTTACCAGCACCCTGCACCGAAAACACCCCGCGATGCGGCTATAATCCGCGGCCTGCCACATGCCTCTGCCTTGCTCCCCCCGAAGGCAGAGGGCACACTCCGTCAGGGAACGTGATTAGGGAAGCTTCATGCACAACACACTGAACGCCTGGGCCGACAAGCTCCAGCATGCCGTCCTGCCGGCCCTGCCGCAGACGGTGGCGGAGCTGACCCGCCTCAGCGCCGACGACAACGTGAACATGTGGCATCTGGCGCGGGTGGTGGAAAAGGATCCGGGGCTGTGCATCGCCCTGCTGCGCCGCGTCAATACCGGCGGCCAGAAACGGCTGCGCACCGAGGTGACCACGGTGGAACACGCCATGATGATGCTGGGCCTGACCCAGCTGCGTACCCTGCCCAAGGCGGTCCCCCTGATCCAGCGTGCCGGCGATGCCATGGGACGGGAACGCGCCCTGCGCCTGATGGCGCAGAGCTACCATGCAGGCTGGCAGGCACGCGAGCTGGCCCGGGTGCGCAAGGACCTGGAACCGGACGAGGTGTTGCTGCCCGCGTTGCTGCATCACCTGGGCGAGATCCTGCTGTGGCTGTACGCCCCGGCCAAGATGGTCCAGATCGAGGAGCTGGCCGCCCAGCAGCAGATGGAACCGGAAGAGGCGCAGTACGTGGTGCTGGGCTTCGGCCTCGACCACCTCACCCTGATGCTGGCACGACGCTGGGGCCTGCCCACCCTGCTGCAGGACAGCCTCAAGTCGGAAAATGCGCAGCAGCCGCGTGTCTATGGCGTGATGCTGGCGGTGCAGCTGGCACGCGCCGCCGAGCAGGGCTGGTACCGCGCCGCCACCACTGCCGTACTGGAGCAGTTGGCCGACTACCTGGGCCATGATTTCGGCCACACCGCCGCCGAGTGCCACCGCTACGCCGCCGAGGCCGCGCGCCAGGCCGACTGCTATCCCGCGGCCCCCGCTGCCATCCGCCTGCTCTATCCGAGCCAGCCCGAGGCCGCCCCCGGCTGGACGCCCGCCCCCGTCCCCACGGCCGACTCGACCAGCGGCACGGCACCGCCGCCTCCCGCCGCGGCAGCAGCCGAAGGTGCCGCCTTCTGTCTGGCGCCGCAGCTGCACATCCTGCACCGCTCGCTGCAGGAGTTGCAGGCCGGCATGAAGGCCGGCAACCTGACGCTGCAAAAGGTCCTCTCGCTCACCATGGACGGCATGCATGACGGCATGGGGCTCAACCGCGTGGTCTTCGCCCTGCTCACCCAGGAACGCCACCAGCTGCGTGCACGCGCCATTGCCGGTGCCGACAATGACCCGAACTTCAACCGCTTCCTCATCGAGCTGAACGGCGCCCACCTGTTCACGCGCCTGCTGGAAAAACCGCAGGCGCTGTGGATCAACGACACCAACCGGGTGAAGTTCTGGCCCCTCGTGCCCAAACCGTTCCAGCGCATCATCCGCGGCAACAGCTTCTTCGTCCTGTCGGTGTTCGTGAAGGAACGGCCGGTGGGCCTGTTCTACGCCGACCGCCACAGCGGCGACTGCGCCCTGGACGGGCACGCCTATCACCGCTTCAAGCAACTCGGCCTGCTGGCGGCCCAGGCGATGGGGATGGTATCGGGGGAAAAGGAGTAGGACTCAGGACTCAGGACTCAGGAGTAGGACTCAGGACTCAGGACTCAGGACTCAGGACTCAGGACTCAGCAACAGCGTGCTGCGACTCCGAAGAATCTTAAATCTTGAATCTCGAATTAAACCTCGCGCCGCCCGTGAAAGGCATGCGACAGCGTGCCGCCGTCGACATACTCCAGCTCGCCGCCCAGCGGCACACCATGGGCGATGCGCGTGGCGCGGATGCCGCGGCTGTGCACCATCTCGCCGATGTAGTGCGCGGTGGCCTCGCCCTCCACGGTGGGGTTGGTGGCCAGGATCACCTCCTGCACCTCGCCGGCGTCGAGCCGCGCCGCCAGGCGATCAAGCCCGATGTCCTCCGGGCCGATGCCATCCAGCGGCGACAGGTGACCGAGCAGCACGAAGTACAGGCCCTGATAGCCGGTGGACTGCTCCAGTGCCTGCACGTCGGTGGGAGACTCCACGATGCACAGCAGGGAACGATCGCGGCGCGGGCTGCTGCACACCGGACAGACCTCAGCCTCGGTCAACGTGCGGCAGTCGCGGCAATGGCCCACCTTCTCCACCGCCTCGACCAGGGCCTCCGCCAGCCTGCGCGCCCCATCGCGGTTGCGCTCCAGCAGGTGATAGGCCATGCGCTGCGCCGACTTGGGTCCGACACCGGGCAGGCAACGCAGCGCCTCGATGAGGCGGCCAATGAGGGGACTATGCGACACGAAGAAAATCCCGACTCTTACTCAAAGGTACGAGATACAAGGGACCAAGGTACGAAGAATGAACTCACTGCGCGCGCGCCGTTTCAAACCGGACAGCCGTGCGCGCAGCGCACTCCCTCTCCTGTACCTTTGCCCTTGTATCTGCTTTTTAGAACGGCAGCTTCATGCCGCCGGGCAGGTTCATGCCGGCGGTCACGCCGGCCATGCGCTCCTGGCTGGTCTTTTCGATCTGGCGCACGGCATCGTTCACCGCGGCCGCGATCAGGTCTTCCAGCATGTCCTTGTCATCCTGCATCAGGCTGGGGTCGATGCTGACCCGCTTGACGTCGTGACGGCCGTTCATCACCACCGACACCATGCCGCCACCGGACTGGCCGGTCACTTCCATATTGGCCAGCTCTTCCTGCATGCGCTGCATGTCGGCCTGCATCTTCTGCGCCTGGCGCATGAGATTGCCCAATCCGCCTTTCATCGTTTCTCGTTCCTCAACAGGTTTGCGGTGAAAAATTCAGTGACTCATTCCAGCGGCCGCACCGAGCCCGGCTCGATGCGGCCGCCGAAACGCTCCAGGATGGACTGCACATTGGCATCCCCCTCGATGGCGGCCTGCGCCTCGGCCTGGCGCGCCTGCTCACGGCGCTGCTGCGCCGCCATCGGCGTCTCGCCGCTGCCGCCGCCCAGCTGGATGGTGAGCCGCATCGGGCGGCCCAGGTGCGCGGACAGGGCCGTGGCCAGGGCGTCCTCCCACTTCTTGTTGTGCAGGGCGCGCTGGCTCGGCTCCAGTGCCAGTTCGACGCTGTCGCCGTCGTGGCGCAGCAGTGCGCAGTTGAGGGCCAGCTGGCGCGCCAGCCCCCCCAGCGGCAGGGTCGCGGCCAGCTCGGTCCAGTTGAAGCTGGACGCCTGGGCCGATGCGGGCGCCGCGGCGGAAACAGCGGGCGGAGTCGGGGCAGCCGGTGCCGGTGCCGCAGACAGCGCTTGCGGTGCCGGTTCTGCCACGGCATTGACCGGGGCAAGCGCCGCGGCTGCCGGTCGGACCGCTGCGGCAGGCTTTGCCGTCCCCTGCCCCGCCCCGCCGGCCGGGCGGAAGGCCAGCATGCGCAGCAGGATCATCTCGAAGCCGCCGCGCGGCTCGGGTGCCAGCGGCAGGTCACGCCGGCCGGTCAGTCCAATCTGGTAATACAGCTGCACGTCTTCCGGGCTGATTTGCTGCGCCAGTTCGGCCAGGGCCTCGCGCTGCTCCACCTCCTCGCCCAGCGCGTCCGGCACCGCCTGTGTCAGGGCGATGCGAGTCAGCGCGCTGTTCAGTTCGTTGAGTACGCCAGCGTAGTCGGGCGACAACTCCGCCAGTGCCGCTGCCTCGGCCAGCAGCCGCGCCGGCTCACCGGCGGCCAGGGCATGCAGCAGGGCGATGACCCGCGTACGGTCGATGGTGCCGAGCATCGCACGCACGGCTTCCGCCGCCAGCGCCCCGCCGCCGTGGGCGATGGCCTGGTCGAGCAGGCTGAGGGCATCGCGCATGCTGCCGTCGGCAGCATGGGCGATCTCGCTCACCGCGGCCGCCTCGGCGCTGATCCCCTCCTGGTCCAGAATGTGCTGCAAATGGCCGCGGATCTGCTCCAGCGGCAGGCGCTTGAGGTTGAACTGCAGGCAGCGCGACAGGATGGTAACCGGCAGCTTCTGCGGGTCGGTGGTGGCGAGCAGGAACTTGACGTGCGGCGGCGGCTCTTCCAGCGTCTTCAACAGGGCGTTGAAGCTGTGGTTGGACAGCATGTGCACCTCGTCGATGAGGTACACCTTGTAGCGGCCGCGGCTGGGGGCGTACTGCACGTTGTCGAGGATCTCGCGCGTGTCCTCCACCTTGGTGCGGGAGGCCGCGTCCACCTCGATGAGGTCGACAAAGCGCCCCTCGTCGATCTCGCGGCAGGCGCTGCAGGTACCGCAGGGGTGGGAGGACATGCCCTGCTCGCAATTGAGCGACTTAGCCAGGATACGGGCGATGGTGGTCTTGCCGACGCCGCGGGTGCCGGTGAACAGGAAGGCGTGGTGCAGGCGGTCGTTATCCAGGGCGTTGATCAGGGCGCGCAACACGTGCTCCTGCCCCACCATCTCGGGGAAGGAACGGGGACGCCATTTGCGGGCCAGAACCTGATAACTCACGGACAAGCAGCTCTCTGATGCGGTGCAGCCGGACCATGCCGGCGAGGCGGGCAGTATAACCGATCAGGTGACGCTGGCATGACAGCGGGGAAATTGCATAGGGGTGGCGTCCCGTACCAGCCACACCCCGGCGCCCGAGTCCACTGTTACGGCTGCTCCCTTCCGGGCCTGACCGGGTTCACAGCTTGTCGTCGCGAGGGGACCGGCACGGTCCGCCATTGAACACTGGGGAAACTGCGCCTGCGGGGCGCATCATCAGAACAACAGATGAGGAAAGTGGCGGAGAGGAAGGGATTCGAACCCTTGATACGCTATTAACGTATACACACTTTCCAGGCGTGCTCCTTCAACCGCTCGGACACCTCTCCGGAAAGCGCGCAAGGTTAAACCAGATCGGCGGGCGGCGCAATACGAAGCTGCCGTCAGAAGCGATAGTTCAGGTAAAAACCTATGCTGTCCTGCTGGCTCTTGGGCTGGTATACGCTGTAGAGCGAACCCCCGCCACTGACCAGGGCGCTGTCCGACGGGCGGAAACGATAGCTGTCGTAATAGCCGCCCAGGTCCCAGCGCGAATTCAGGCGATAACTGACCGCGGCATACAGGCTGTAGTCAGGCTTGGGCTTGAGACTGGGATCGCTGTCGAAACCCAGGCGGGTCAGGCCAACGTCCTCACGGGTATAGAACGGCAGCTTTACCCCTCCCTGCAGCTGCCAGCCGTGATCGCCGCTGTATATCGCCCCCAGCCGCCCATAGCCCACATCATAGCGCTCGTCATACCCATAGACGTCGCCCTTGTCGTGCAATGAGCGCAGCCAGGAGTCATAGCCCAGGGAGACGGTGATGCCCCAGACATAGGGCTCTGCCGAGGCCGAGAGAAAGCGATGGGTAAAATCCAGCTCGGCCGTCCAGCCCAGATAATCGGTACGGGTGGCATGGGGGGCACCGGACTGGGTCTGGCCATCATAGGCCACCTGTCCCAGGTAGAGTCGGCTGCGCAGCCCGTAGCCCCAATCCGCTTGCGGCGTGGACTCCGCCGCCAGGCCGATGAAATGACGCAGGCCGGTCTCCTCCAGCAGCCTGCTGGCGCTATCGTATTCGCGCCAGGTGAAATACTCGCTGCCAAAGGTCACCCGCAGCTCCTCGGCCTGGGCCGGCAGCAGTGCGGCAAGCAACAACGCTGTGAAAAACCCCCGCCCCATCGGAGACTCCGCTGGCCGCACGGCGGTATGCCGTGCTCTCTAGCAAAAATGGATTTCAAAATGCCGAAAAGCAAGGAACCCGGACACACTATGCACTGACGCCGGAGGAACTTTCTTCCGCCGGGCGCTGACCAAGCGAGAGCCGAGACCGTGAACACGGTCACGTACCTCGCTCAACTTGTTGATATTTAAAACAAGCTACCCAGGATGCACAGCTTGGTGCAGGTGAGGAGAAAGTGGCGGAGGGAGAGGGATTCGAACCCTCGTGGGGCGGTAAAGCCCCAACTCGATTTCGAGTCGAGCCCGTTACGACCGCTTCGGTACCCCTCCGGAAGGGGGCTAAAGATACACTTCCCGTCGGATAACGACAACCGGCGGATGCTATATTTCAGAGCCACAGCGAACGCGGAGCCGCACCATGTACCGACAACGACAACGATGGCGTTACGCTGCCGCGCTCGGCGGACTGCTCCTGCTCCAACTCATTGGTGGTTGTTCCCAGCCGCGCAATGAACTGGAGCAGGTTCAGCACACGGGCGAACTGGTCGTGCTCACCAACAATACGGCGACCACCTATTACGAAGGACCGGACGGCCCCACCGGGATGGAATACGATCTGGTCCGCGGCTTCGCCGACGAACTGGGCGTACGTCTGCGCCTGGTGGTAGTGAATACCGTGGGGGAGGTACTGCGCCAGCTCGCCGAGGGCAAGGCCCATTTTGCGGCGGCCGGCCTCACGGTCACCGAACCGCGCAAGCAGTGGCTGCGCTTCACGCCCCCCTACCAGGAAATCAGCCAGCAACTGGTCTACCGGCGCGGCACCCCCCGCCCCGCCTCCATCAAGAAAATCAATGGACACCTGGAGGTGCTCGCCGCCAGCAGCCATGCCGAACACCTCACCCGGCTGAAGGCCAAACACAGCCAGCTGAACTGGACCGAAAACAGCGAACTCAACAGCGAGGAACTGCTGTCGCTACTGTATGACGGCGGTATCGCATATACCGTCGCCGACTCCCATGAGGTGGCCATCAACCAGCGTTTCATGCCGGAGCTGCGCGTGGCCTTCGACCTGACCGAACCCGAGCCCCTGGCCTGGGCCTTTCCGCGCTTCCGCGATGAAAGCCTGTATCAGGCGGCAGCGGAATACTTCCTGCGCCTGCGCGACAGTGGCCGCCTCGCCCAGCTGGCGGAAAGACATTATGGCCACGTCAATGACTTCGACTACGTCGGCACCCGCACCTTCGTGCTCCACATCGAGCAGCGGCTGCCTGAGTTTCGCCCACAGTTCGAGGCCGCCGGAAACAGCAACAGCCTGGACTGGCGCCTGCTGGCGGCGATGGCCTACCAGGAGTCGCACTGGAACCCGCTGGCAGTGTCCCCCACCGGGGTGCGCGGCATCATGATGCTGACCCAGCTCACCGCCCGCGACCTCGGCGTGGAACGACGGACCGACCCCGAACAGAGCATCGAGGGTGGCTCACGCTACTTCAAGGCGCTGCTCGACCGTTTGCCGGAACGCATCCAGGGCCGCGACCGCCTCTGGCTGGCGGTCGCGGCCTACAACATCGGTTACGGCCATCTGGAAGATGCCCGCATCATCACCCAGCAACGGGGCGGCGACCCGGACAAATGGATGGATGTGAAGGAAAACCTGCCGCTATTGCACAAGCGCAAGTGGTACAGCCAGACGCGCCACGGTTATGCACGGGGCAATGAGGCCGTACGCTATGTGGAAAACATCCGCAGCTACTATGACATTCTGGCCTGGACCATAGAGCGCAACACACCGAAACCCGCCCCGGTGACCTTGCCGGCAGCCCTGCTGCTGGCCAACCCGGCACTCTGACCACCGGACCAGGGCCGCCTGCAATTCATTTGCGCCGCGCCTGGAAGAATGCACGCAACAGCGCGCCGCTCTGTTCCGCCAGCACGCCGCCGCACACCTCGCTCTGATGATTGAGCTGCGCCGCCTGCAGCAGATTGAACACGCTGCCGGCCGCACCGGTACGCGGATCGGGCGCGCCGAACACCACCCGCCGCACGCGCGCATGCACCATGGCCCCGGCGCACATGGCACAGGGCTCCAGGGTGACATACAGGGTGGTATCCACCAGACGGTAATTGCCCACATGCCGCGCCGCGGCACGCAAGGCCTGAATCTCGGCATGGGCGGTGGGATCATGGGCGGCGATGGGACGATTCCAGCCCTCGCCGATCACCACCCCATCCTGCACCACCAGCGCCCCCACCGGCACCTCGCCCTCGGCAGCGGCACACTGCGCCAGCTCCAGCGCGCGCGTCATCCAGCGGATGTCGTCAGCGTCGCTCATCAGTCCAGGTCGGCGATGTCGCGCTCGCGCATGCCGAGCAGATAGAGAATGGCATCCAGACCAAGGGTGGCAATGGAATGCTGCGCCTGCTGCTTGACGATGGGCTTGGCGTGGAAGGCAATGCCAAGACCGGCGATGGACAGCATGGGCAAATCGTTGGCCCCGTCACCTACCGCGATCACCTGTTGCAGTGAAATCCCCTCCTTTGCCGCCAGCTCGCGCAGCAGTCGCGCCTTGGCCTGGCCGTCGATGATCTCGCCCTTCACCTCGCCGGTCAGCTTGCCGTCACGGAAATCGAGCTGATTGGCATGGATATAGTCGATGCCCAGTTTGCGTTGCAGGTGCTGGGCGAAATACGTGAAACCGCCGGACAGGATCGCCACCTTGTAGCCGAAGTGCTTGAGGGTGGCGATCAGTCGCTCCGCCCCCTCGGTGATGGGCAGGCGCTCGGCGATACCCTGCAGCACCGACTCGTCCATGCCGCGCAGCAGGGCGAGACGGCGGCGGAAACTCGCGGCAAAATCCAGTTCGCCGCGCATCGCTGCCTCGGTGATGGCCGCCACCTGGTCACCGACCCCCGCCGCCTTGGCCAGTTCGTCGATGACCTCGGCCTGGATCAGGGTCGAGTCCATGTCGAAGCACACCAGGCGGCGGCTGCGGCGGTAGATATCGTCCTCCTGGGTGGCGATGTCCACTTCCAGCTCCTGCGACACCTGCAGAAAGGCCGCGTGCAACCGCGTCAAATCCGGCGCAGCGCCACGCACCGACAGCTCGACGCAGGCGATGCGCTTCTGCTCGGGATGCTGTAGCGAGATGCGGCCGGACAGGCGCGTGATGTTGTCGATATTGAGGCCCTGCTCGGCCACCACCTCCGACACCCGCGCCAGATGGCGCGCGCTGATCTTGCGCCCCAGCAGCGTGATGATGTGGCGCGGCTGTCCCTGCGCCGCTACCCACTGCTCGTAGTCGGCGCTGCCGATGGGGGAAAAGCGGATGGTGAGATCGAGGCGGTGGGCGGCGAACAGCAGATCGCGAAACACGGCGCAACCGGCAGCCTCCTGCGGCATCTCCACCAGCAGCCCCAGCGCCAGGGTATCGTGGATCACCGATTGGCCAATATCCAGCACACTGACCTCGTAATGGGCCAGCACCGCAGTGAGTGCGGCAGTAATCCCCGGCTGGTCGCGACCGGACACGGTAATCAGGATGACTTCACGCATGTGGCAACTTCGAACTTGAGTAACGACTGACTATCTGCTCACCCGGAAGCGGAAAAGGGATGGCGCATCACACGCACCATCCCTTTTCACCACGGCCGGTCAGCACCCTGACCGGCGTTTATTCCCACTCGATGGTGGCGGGTGGTTTGCTGGAAATGTCGTAGGCGACACGGGCGATGCCCTTCACCTCGTTGATGATGCGGCGCGATACGGTTTCCAGGAACTCGTACGGCAGATGCGCCCAGCGCGCGGTCATGAAGTCGATGGTCTCCACCGCGCGCAGGGCCACTACGTATTCGTAGCGGCGGCCATCACCGGTGACGCCCACCGACTTGACCGGCAGGAACACGGTGAAGGCCTGCGAGGTCTTGTCATACAGGTCGGCCTTGCGCAGCTCCTCGATGAAGATGTGATCGGCCAGGCGCAGGATATCGGCGTATTCCTTCTTCACCTCGCCGAGGATGCGCACACCGAGACCGGGACCGGGGAAGGGATGACGGTAGACCATCTCGTAGGGCAGACCCAGCTCGACGCCGATCTTGCGCACCTCGTCCTTGAACAACTCGCGCAGCGGCTCCAGCAGCTTGAGCTTCATGTGTTCGGGCAGGCCGCCGACGTTGTGATGCGACTTGATCAGGTGGGCCTTGCCGCTCTTGGCGCCGGCCGATTCGATGACGTCGGGATAGATGGTGCCCTGGGCCAGCCACTTGGCGTTCTTCAGCTTGGCCGCCTCTTCCTCGAACACCTCGACAAACAGATTGCCGATGATCTTGCGCTTCTTCTCCGGGTCGGACACGCCGGCCAGCGCACTGAGGAAACGCTGTTCGGCATCGACGCGAATCACGCGCACTCCCATGTGCTCGGCGAAGGTGGCCATCACCTGATCGCCCTCACGGTAGCGCAGCATGCCGTTGTCGACGAACACGCAGGTGAGCTGGTCACCGATGGCCTTGTGCAGCAGCGCCGCCACCACCGACGAATCGACACCGCCGGACAGGCCGAGCAATACCTCGTCGCCGCCCACCTTCTCGCGTACCGTGCGGATGGCGTCGTCGATGATCTGGTCCGGCGTCCACAGGGCGGCGCAACCGCAGATGTCGTGCACGAAACGATTGATGATGCGCATGCCCTGGCGGGTATGGGTCACTTCCGGGTGGAACTGCACGCCGTAGAAGGCACGCGCCTCGTCGGCCATGCCGGCGATGGGGCAGGAATCGGTGCTCGCCATCAGCACGAAGCCGGGCGGCATGGCGTTGACCTGGTCGCCGTGGCTCATCCACACGTCCAGCAGACCATGGCCTTCCGGGCTAGTATGGTCCTCGATCTCCTTCAGCAGGCGGGTATGGCCGCGGGCACGCACCTGGGCGTAGCCGTATTCGTGATGAGCGGCCGGCATCACCGCGCCGCCCAGCTGCTGCGCCATGGTCTGCATGCCGTAGCAGATGCCGAGCACCGGCACGCCCAGCTCGAACACCACCTGCGGGGCGCGCGGCGTCCCCTCCACTGTCACCGTCTCCGGCCCGCCGGAGAGGATGATGCCGCGCGGATTGTAGGCACGGATCTCGGCCTCATCCATGTCGCAGGAGTGGAGCTCGCAATACACCCCGGCCTCGCGCACGCGGCGGGCGATGAGCTGGGTGTACTGGGACCCGAAATCGAGGATCAGGATGCGGTCGGCGTGGATATTGATGGACATGGAGGCGGTGTACCCGGACTGGAGAAAGACAAGGCGCCGATCATCCGTTATCTGGCCGTCCCGTTCAAGCGCACCGGGCCACCTGCGCTGTGTTCGCCCCGGCGCTGCGCTACAATCCCCGCCCACGCCTCCAACCGCAGCCCGCCGCATGTGTAGCGACCAGAGCAAAGACACCCTGTATTCCGAACCGCACGAGCCGCTGGCGGATTTCGCCTTCGATGCGCGCGTTGCGGCCGTATTTCCCGACATGATCCGCCGTTCGGTGCCGGGCTATGCCACCCTGTGCGGCTTTCTCGGCCTCATCGCCGGGGAATATGTGCAAGCCGACAGCCAGCTGTACGACCTGGGCTGCTCGCTCGGCGCCGCCACCCTGGCCATGCGCCGGCGCATCACCCGCCCCGGCTGCCGTCTCATCGCCGTCGACAACTCCCCGGCCATGGTCGAGGGCTGTCGCGAGAACATCGCGGCCGACAACGCCCCGACGCCGGTGGAGGTGGTCTGCGCCGACATCCGCGACATTGCCATCGCACGGGCCTCGGTGGTGACCATGAACTTCACCCTGCAGTTCATCGCCCCGGGGGAGCGCCTGGCGCTGCTGCGCCGCATCCGCGACGGTCTGCTGCCCGGCGGCGCACTGCTGCTGGCGGAAAAGCTGCGCTTCGCCGACGCCGCCGAGCAGGCCACCCTGGAACAGCTGCACCTCGCCTTCAAACGTGCCAACGGCTATTCCGAACTGGAGATCAGCCAGAAGCGCGCCGCGCTGGAAAAGGTGCTGGTACCCGATACGCTGGAGCAGCACCGCACCCGCCTGCGCGAGGCCGGATTCAGCCAGGTGCATCTGTGCTTCCAGGCCTTCAACTTTGCCGCCCTCATCGCCATCCGATGACCGACTATGACGGACTGTGGCACGCGCTGGCGGCGACGCCGCTTTCCGGCTGGCGCGCCGCGCTGGAACCTCGCGTCATGCAGGCCCTCGATCCCGCCAACCATGGCGATCTGCCGCACTGGTACACGGCATTGGCGGCACTGCCGCCGCTGACCGCGTCATCCATCGACCTGTCGGCCGACTGCCTGCACATCGGTTCTGCCGCCGACATCACCACGCAACCGCGGGAACAACTGGAACGGCAGCTGCGCGCCTTCCATCCCTGGCGCAAGGGACCGTTCTGCCTGTTCGGCATCCACCTCGACACCGAATGGCGCTCCGACTGGAAGTGGAACCGCCTCGCGCCGCACCTGGACCTGGGCGGCAAGACCGTGCTGGATGTGGGCTGCGGCAACGGCTATTACGGCTGGCGCATGTGTGGTGCCGGCGCCGCCCTGGTGTTCGGCGTCGACCCGACGCTGCGCTACGTCATGCAGTACGCCGCCCTGCGCCACTACATCGGCGATGTGGGCAACTACGTCCTGCCGCTCAAGTTCGAGGAGTTGCCCGAGCACAGCGCCGCCTTCGACCTGGCCTTTTCCATGGGGGTGCTGTATCACCGCCGCGACCCGCTCGAGCACCTGCACCGTCTGTACGGTCAGCTGAAACCCGGGGGGCAACTGGTGCTGGAAGGCCTGGTGCTGGCGGGAAACGACGCAGCCGTGCTGCGCCCGACGGGGCGCTACGCCAAGATGAAAAACGTGTATGCCGTTCCCACGGTGCCGCTGTTGCAGCAGTGGCTGGCAGAGGCCGGGTTTGGCGACATCACCGTGCTCGACGTGTCGCCCACCACGGTGGACGAACAGCGCCGCACCGCCTGGATGGAATTCGAATCGCTGGCCGATTTCCTCGACCCGCTAGACCCGACGCGTACCGTGGAGGGGCACCCGGCGCCGATCCGCGCCTGCCTGCGCGCCACCCGCCCATAAACGAACAGGCCGCCTTGCGGCGGCCTGTTGCGTACTGCGCGTGCTACGAGATTACACGCGGTAGTTGGGCGCTTCCTTGGTGATCTGTACGTCGTGCACGTGGCTCTCGCGGATGCCGGCGCCGGTGATGCGTACGAACTCCGGCTTGGTGCGCATCTCGTCAACGGTCTTGCACCCGGTGTAGCCCATGGAAGAGCGCAGGCCGCCCATCAACTGGTGGATCACCGGTGACAGCGGGCCCTTGAACGGCACACGGCCTTCGATGCCCTCCGGCACCAGCTTGTCGGCCTCGTTGCCCTCCTGGAAGTAGCGATCGGAGGAACCCTGCGAGGAGGCCATGGCGCCCAGCGAACCCATGCCGCGGTAGGACTTGTAGGAACGGCCCTGGAACAGCTCGACCTCGCCCGGGGCCTCTTCGGTGCCGGCGAACATGCCGCCCAGCATCACCGAGTAGGCGCCGGCGACGATGGCCTTGGCCAGGTCGCCGGAATAGCGGATGCCGCCGTCGGCGATGAGCGGCACACCGGTGCCGGCCAGCGCCTCGGCGACGTTGGCCACGGCGGTGATCTGCGGCACGCCGACGCCAGCGACGATGCGGGTGGTGCAGATGGAACCAGGGCCGATGCCGACCTTGACGCCATCGGCGCCGGCCTCGACCAGGGCCAGGGCAGCGGCGCCGGTAGCGATGTTGCCGCCGATCACCTGCAGCTCGGGGAAGTTCTGCTTGGCCCAGCGCACGCGGTCCAGCACACCCTGGGAGTGACCGTGGGCGGTATCGACCACGATCACGTCCACGCCAGCCTCGACCAGGGCGGCGATGCGCTCGTCGGTGCCGGCGCCGACGCCGACGGCGGCACCGACGCGCAGACGGCCCTGCTCATCCTTGCAGGCATTGGGCTTGTCGGTAGCCTTCTGGATGTCCTTGACGGTGACCATGCCCTTGAGGCGGAAGGCATCATCTACCACCAGGATCTTCTCGATGCGGTGCTCGTGCAGCAGGCGCTTGATCTCTTCCTTGTCGGCGCCTTCCTTGACGGTGACCAGCTTGGCCTTGGGGGTCATGATGGCGGAAACGGGGGCGTCGTAGCGGGTTTCGAAACGCACGTCGCGATGGGTGACGATACCCACCAGGCCGCTGTCGTCGACCACCGGCACGCCGGAGATGCCATAGGCGCGCGTCAGTTCCAGTACCTCGCGGATGGTGGCGGTGGGGGCAACGGTGATGGGGTCCTTGATCACGCCGCTCTCGAATTTCTTGACCTTGCGCACCTCGGTGGCCTGCTGCTCGGCGGTCATGTTCTTGTGGATGATGCCGATGCCGCCCTCCTGGGCCATGGCGATGGCGAGGCGCGCCTCGGTCACGGTATCCATGGCGGCGGAAACCAGCGGCAGGTTCAGGGTGATGCCGCGGGTCAGCCGGGTCTTGAGGTCCACTTCCTTGGGCAGGACGGTGGAGTGGGCCGGAACCAGCAATACGTCGTCGAACGTGAGGGCTTCCTGAACAATGCGCATAGACGATCCGCCTCGGGAGTGTGTCGGGAGATAAACGAGTGATTATACGTTTCCGCCCTGCCGCGGTAAACAGCTCGTTACCCGGCTGGCAAAAAGTGGAATAATCACCGCCATTAGCGCCACTTAATCCACGTCCATGCATAACAAAACCACTGGAGGAGACACGATGCGCAAGACGATCCTGGCCCTGGCCGCCGCTACCCTGTTCAGCGCCGGCTGCGCCACCCAGACCGCCAGCAAACCCGCCGATGCCGAACAGGCCGCCGCCGCCATTGCCGCCGCCGAGACCAGCCGCGCCGCCGCCGCGGCCGTCGGTTACGAGTGGCGCGATACCGCCAAGATGATTGCCGACGCCAAGAAGGCAGCGGAAGAAAAGGATTTTGGCAAGGCCGTGAAGCTGGCCCGAGAGGCCGAACAGCAGGGCAAAAACGGCGTCGCCCAGTACCAGCAGCAAATCGAGGCCGTCAAGGCCCAATAAGGCGGTACTGAGGCAAAGGCCACAGGCCTTTGCCTCATCGCTGCGCCAGCCACTCCAACACGCCCCGCCCCGCTGCCCGACCGCTGGCGAAACAGGCCGTCAGCAGATAGCCCCCGGTCGGCGCCTCCCAGTCCAGCATCTCGCCGGCACAGAACACACCCGGTAGCTCACGCAACATCAAGCGCTCATCCAGTGCCTCAAAGTGCACGCCTCCGGCACTGCTGATGGCCTCATCGAGCGGGCGTGTGGCATGCAACGGCAGCGGCAGTGCCTTGAGCGCCGCCGCCAGCCGCGCCGGATCATGGAGTACCTCAACCGGGGTCAGCTCACGCAGCAGGCTGGCCTTCACCCCGTCGATACCGGCATGGCGGCGCAGGTGCTTGGCGAGGCTGTCGCGTCCACGCGGCCGCGCCAGATCGGTCGCCAGCCGCGCCTGTTCCCGCCCGGGCACCAGATCGAGCAGCAGCACCGCCCGCCCCTCCGCCGCAATGGCCTCGCGCAGGGCCGCCGACAGGGCATACACCACGCCACCCTCCACACCGTATTCCGTCACCATCAATTCACCCTGGCGGCGCTCACCGGCGAAACTGACCACCACCGGCTTCACCGGCTGCCCGGCGAAACGGGAGCGGAAATGCTCGCTCCACCCCACCTCGAAGCCGCAATTGGACGGCCGCAGGGGGGCGACCGCGATGCCACGCCCCTGCAGCAGCGGGACCCAGGCGCCGTCGGAACCGAACCGCGCCCAGCTGCCGCCGCCCAGCGCCAGCACGACGGTGTCCGGCTGCACCTGAATCTCCCCTGACGGTGAGGCAAAACGCAGGGCACCCGCGGCATCCCACCCCAGCCAGCGATGACGCATGTGCAGACGCACCCCGGCGCTGCGCAAGCGGTGCAACCAGGCGCGCAGCAGCGGTGCTGCCTTCATGTCGGCGGGAAACACCCGCCCGGAGCTGCCGACGAAGGTGGCGATGCCGAGGTCATGGATCCATGCCCGCAGCGCGTCCGGGCCAAACCGGGTCAGCAGGGGGGCAATGTATTCACGGCGGGTGCCGTAGCGGTCGATGAAGCGTTCCAGGGGTTCGGAGTGGGTGATGTTCATGCCGCCCTTGCCGGCCATGAGAAACTTGCGCCCGACCGAGGGCATGGCGTCGTAGACATCGACCTGCATGCCGGCGGCGGCCAGCACCTCGGCCGCCATCAGGCCGGCCGGGCCACCGCCGATAACAGCAACAACATGGGAGGGGGCGCGGGAAGATGGCATGGGCGATTCCGGGATCAGGGCGATGATGGCATGGCGCAGACAACGGCCAGTGTACCTCATGCGACCGACGCGCCAGCCAGAGGCATTCCCCCCGTTGACAAGCCCCCGGCGGTCCGGGTAAAGTGCGCGCCTTCGCATCACCCGCCCAGGTGGTGAAATTGGTAGACACGCTAGCTTCAGGTGCTAGTGGGGGAAACTCCGTGGAGGTTCGAGTCCTCTCCTGGGCACCAAATCAAAAAAGGGGCTTCCCACCGGGAAGCCCCTTTTTTATTGCCGTTGTCCTGACGGGGGAAGACGCCCGCACGGCGCAGGCGTCTTCATTCCCCCACCCGCAATCAGCTGAACGGATGGCGCAGGACGATGGTTTCGTTGCGATCCGGACCGGTGGAGATGATGTCGATGGGCACGCCGGTGACCTCCTCGATACGCTTGAGGTAGTTGCGCGCCGCCAGCGGCAGCTTGTCGTACTCCTTCACGCCCACCGTCGAGTCCTTCCAGCCCGGCATTTCCTCGTACACCGGCTTGCAGGCGCTGAAGGCCTCGGCGCCCACCGGCGGGGTATTGCGGGCCACGCCGTCGCACTCGTAACCAACGCACAGGCGGATGGTGTCCAGACCGTCCAGCACGTCCAGTTTGGTGATGCACAGCCCGGTGACTGAGTTGATCTGGTTGGAACGGCGCAGGGCCACCGCATCGAACCAGCCGCACCGGCGCGGCCGGCCGGTGGTGGAACCGAACTCGTGGCCACGCTCGGCCATGTAGGCGCCGACGGTGTCCATCAGGTCCTTGCCGTCGTACAGCTCGGTGGGGAACGGACCGGCACCGACACGGGTGGTGTAGGCCTTGGTGATGCCCAGGATGTAGTCGAAATAGCGCGGCCCCACGCCGCTGCCGGTGGCGGCGCCGCCGGCGGTGGTGTTGGACGAGGTCACGAAGGGATAGGTGCCGTGATCGATGTCCAGCAGAGCGCCCTGGGCACCCTCGAACATCACGTTCTCGCCACGCTCGCGGTACTGGTGCAGCAGCTCGGTGACGTCGGCCACCAGCGGACGCAGCTCATCGGCCATGGCCATGCTCTCGTCCAGCACCTTCTGGAAGTCGACCGGGTCGGCCTTGAAATAGTGCTGCAGGCAGAAGTTGTGGTAATCCAGCACCTCGCCCAGCTTGGCGGCGAAGCGCTCGCGGTGGAACAGGTCACCGAGGCGCAGGCCGCGGCGGGACACCTTGTCCTCGTAGGCGGGACCGATGCCGCGACCGGTGGTGCCGATGGCGGCCTTGCCGCGGGCGCGCTCGCGGGCCTGATCGAGGGCGACGTGGTAGGGCAGGATCAGCGGGCAGGCCTCGCTGATGCGCAGGCGCTCGCGGGCCGGCACGCCGTTCTCTTCCAGCATGCGCAGTTCTTCGAGCAACGCAGAGGGGGACAGCACCACGCCGTTGCCGATGAGGCACATCACGCCCTCGCGCAGCACGCCGGAGGGGATCAGGTGGAGTACGGTCTTCTTGCCGTCGATGACCAGGGTATGGCCGGCATTGTGGCCACCCTGAAAGCGGGCCACTGCGCTGGCGCGGTCGGTGAGCAGATCCACCACCTTGCCCTTGCCTTCGTCACCCCACTGGGTGCCAATGATTACGACGTTCTTGCCCATTATTACCCCTAAAGTCCCGCCCGCACGCCTGCTTCCCCGGGCGCTGCGGGTGTTGTGATGAATTTAGATTTACGGGAAAACTCGAAAACGCGGCCCGCTAGCCCAGCGCCGCCACCTGCCAGTGGCCATCGCGCAGTACAAGCTGGCGGTCACACCCCATCGCCGCCGCATCGCCCTGTTGCCCCGGCAGGGCACAGACCACCCGTTCGCCGCGCGCGCGCAGTTCATCCACCTGCCGCGTCAGCGCCGGGTCGTCGGCGCAGGGCGCAAAGATACCACGAACCTCCGGCAGGGTGGCAGTGGACAGGGCCAGCAGGGTCTTGAGGTCGGCGGAAAAACCGGTGGCGGAGCGGGCCCGGCCAAATACCCGGCCGATATCGTCGTAACGCCCGCCCTGGGCCAGGGCCTGGCCGCTGCCCGGGGCATAGGCGGCGAACACCGCGCCGGTGTGGTAGTGATAACCGCGCAGCTCGGCCAGATCGAAGTGCAGCGGTAGCCCGGGCAGGGCACGACGCACGGCAGCGGCAATGGCCGCCAGGTTATCCAGGGCGGCGTGCACCTCGGGGCCGGCGCCGGCCAGCACTTTACGTGCTGTCGCCAGGGCCTCTTCGCCACCATTGAGGTCGGCCAGCTGCAGCAGCATGTCGCGCATGGCCGCGTTCAGGTCCAACCCGGCCAGCAAGGCCGCGATGTCCGGCCGTGACTTGCGCTGCAGGGCATTGAACAGCTGCGCCTCCTGTGCAGGCGTCAGAGCGGCCTGACGTGCCAGGCCGCGGAAGATGCCCACATGACCGAGGTCGAGGTAGAGCTGTTCGAGGCCGGCGGCATGCAGGGTCGCCAGCATCAGGCGCAGCACCTCCACATCGCTGTCGATGCCGCCATGACCGTACAGCTCGGCGCCCACCTGCAACGGGCTGCGGCTGCCACCGTGACCTTCCGGACGGGTACGCAGCACGGTGCCGAGGTAGCACAGGCGGGTCGGTGTCTCACGCTTGAGGTGGTGGGCGTCGATGCGCGCCACCTGCGGCGTCATGTCGGCACGCACCCCCATCAGACGGCCGCTGAGCTGATCGGTCAGCTTGAAGGTCTGCAGATCGAGGTCATTGCCGGTACCGATGAGCAGCGAGTCCAGGTACTCGATGAACGGCGGCAGCACCAGCTCATAACCCCAGGTGCTGAACAGGTCGAGCAGGCGGCGGCGCAACAGCTCCAGCCGCCATGCCCCCGCGGGCAGAACCTCTTCGACGCCTTCCGGCAATAACCAGCGTTCGTTTTCCATCAATGTTTCAACCCGTAGACCAGCACTGCGCCGATCACCATCAGGACCAGCCCCGCCGTACGTAGGGAGCGATCATCCAGCTGCACAAGGCTCAACATGGCCTTGCGGTAATTGCGGGGCGACAGCGCAGGCAGCACCCCCTCCAGCACCAGCAGCAGGGCCAGCGCAACCCACAGATCAGACCACATTGCCGCCTCTCAAAAAAAACCGGGTGGCATTTGCCACCCGGCATATGATTGCCGCGTTACTTGCGCGTGCCAGCCGCGTTGGTGAAGTACTGGAAGAACTCCGCACCCGGATCCAGCACCAGCATGTCCTGCGGTGAGCTGAAGGTGTTGCGGTAGGCATCCAGACTGCGATACAGCGCATAGAACTCGGCGTTGCGGCCATAGGCCTTGGCGTAGATCTCCGCCGCCCGGCCATCACCCTCACCGCGCGTGCGCTCGGCATCACGGTAGGCCTCGGCCAGGATCACGGTACGCTGACGATCGGCGTCGGCACGGATGCGCTCCGCCGCCTCGGCACCGCGTGAACGCAGGTCCTTGGCGACACGGGAGCGCTCGGCCTCCATGCGGTGATACACCGAGGTGGAAACCTCGGCCGGCAGCTCGATGCGCTTGATGCGCACGTCCACCACCTCGATGCCGAACTGATTGGCCTGCTCGCTCATCTGGCTGGTGATGATGTTCATGATCTCGGAGCGCTCACCGGAGATGGCCTCCTGCATGGTGCGCTTGCCGAACTCGCTGCGCAGCCCGTCCTTGATGATCTGGGCCAGCCGCAGGGCCGCCTGCCGCTCGTCACCACGCATGGTCACGTAATAGGTGCTGACGTCGCTGATGCGCCACTTGATGAAGGAGTCGACGATGACGTTCTTCTTCTCCTGGGTCAGATAACGCTCGGAGTCGACTTCCATCGTCATGATGCGCTTGTCGAAAAAGCGCACGTTGTTGACGAAGGGCAGCTTGAAATACAGGCCCGGCGTGTAATCCGCACGCACGAACTCACCCAGCCGGAACTTGATGGCCAGCTCGCGCTCGTTCACCACGAAGATCGACATGGAGCCCAGCCACAGCACGGCCAGCAGGGCGATGAGAGACATCATTCCGCGCGACATTAGCGCACCTCCCGTTGACGTACGTTGTCACGCAGACGGATATCCGTGCGCGGCGGCGCCGGTACCGCAGAGGATGCAGCGGCCGACTCACCTGCACCCATGGCGCCGAGCGGTACCTCACGCTGCATCAGCTTGTCCAGCGGCAGATACAACAGGTTATTGCCACCCTTGGTATCCACCAGCACCTTGCTGCTCTGCCCCAGCACCGACTCCATCGAATCCAGGTACAGGCGTTTGCGGGTTACCGCGGGCGCCTTTTCATATTGCGCCAATACGCTGAGGAAACGAGCCGTTTCACCTTCCGCCGCAGCGATCACCTGATCACGGTAGGCGTTGGCCTCCTCGATCAAACGCGCCGCCTGGCCACGGGCCTTGGGCAACACGTCGTTGGCGTAGGCCTCGGCTTCATTCTTGAAGCGTTGCTCGTCCTCACGCGCCTTGACCGCATCGGCAAAGGCCCCCTGCACCTGCTCCGGCGCCTGGGCGTCCTGCATGTTGAAGTTGACCACGGTCAGCCCGGCGCGGTAGCGGTCCAGGATCGATTGCACCAGTACCTTGATGCGCTCCACCACCTCGCTGCGGCCGCCGGTGATGACAAAATCCATCTCGCTCTGGCCGATCACCTCGCGAATGGCGCTCTCGGTGGCCTCGCGCAGGGTCTGGTCCGGGTCGCGCACATTGAACAGGTAATCACGCGCATCCTTCACCTGGTACTGCACGGTGAACTTGACGTCGATGATGTTCTCGTCCTGGGTCAGCATCAGCGCCTCGTCGGCACGGCGGCCCAGTTCCATGGAACGTACGCTGGAGATATCCACCTTCTCCACCGTCTGGATGAAACGCGGATACCAGTTGAGGCCGGGCATGGTGGTTTCCTTGTAGGAACCGAACTGCAGCACCACGCCACGCTGGCCCTCGTCGACAATGTAGATGCCGGACAGCGCCCACAGCGCCAGGGCGAGTACCAGCACCATGCCGGCGGAGCCGGCAGAGGCGCCACCGTTGCCGCGGCCCTTGCCCTGTCCGAACAGGCCGCCGAATTTGTCCTGCAGCTTGCGCACCACCTCGTCGAGGTCAGGCGGTCCCTGCTCGCTGTTACGGCCGCCCCAGGGGTCCTTGCCCCCGGAATTACCCGGTTCGTTCCAAGCCATAAGTGTCAATACCTGTCGTTTTCGTCAAAACCGTTAAGGAGCGAAGTTTAGCCCTCAGCCTGCAACGCGGGCAACAATGGGGCGAAATCCCGCTGCTTGCGCAACAGCGCCAGATCGTGCGCCTTGATCTCCACATCCAGCAACCACGCGCCGCTGTCTTCCACCTGTTCACGCCGCACCGCCTGGATGGCATACAGCGCCGCGCGCAGACGCCCGGCACTGGGCGGCAGGGATAGCCGGCTGTGCACCATTACTTCACGGAAGAAATCGGCAATCGCCTGCAACAAAAGTTCCACGCCGGCACCGCTGACAGCAGACAGATGCACACTCAGCGGTTGACCATCGCTGTTGCGCTCCAGCTGTGGCTGCCCCTGCTCCAGCAGGTCAATTTTGTTGTACACCGCGAGTTGCGGTACTTCATTGGCGCCGATTTCCGCCAATACCGCACGCACCTGCTCCATCTTCGCCTGCCGCTCCGGGTCATGGGCATCGATGACATGCAGCAGCAGATCCGCATCACGCGTCTCCTGCAGAGTGGAACGAAATGCCGCCACCAGATCATGGGGCAGATGACGGATGAAGCCGACGGTATCCGCCAGCACAATACCCTTGCCTCCCGGCAGGTCCACCCGGCGCAGGGTCGGATCGAGGGTGGCGAACAGCTGGTCGGCGGCATATACCTGCGCCGTCGTCAAACGGTTGAACAACGTGGACTTGCCGGCGTTGGTGTAGCCCACCAAAGATACCGTGGGCAATTCAGCGCGCTTGCGCGCACGCCGCCCCTGCTCGCGTTGCCGGTTCACCTTGTCCAGCCGCCGCTCCAGCAGGCGGATGCGATCGGCCAGCAGACGGCGGTCGGTTTCCAACTGGGTTTCACCCGGCCCGCGCAGGCCGATACCACCCTTTTGTCGCTCCAGATGGGTCCAGCCGCGTACCAGCCGCGTGGACAGATGGCGCAGCTGCGCCAGCTCCACCTGCAACTTGCCCTCATGGGAGCGCGCGCGCTGGGCGAATATATCGAGGATCAGGCCGGTGCGATCCAGGACGCGACACTGCAGCAAGCGCTCCAGGTTGCGCTCCTGCGCCGGACTCAGGGCGTGGTTGAACAGCACCAGTTCCGCCTCATGGGCCAGTATCGCGGCACGCACCTCCTCCGCCTTGCCGCTGCCGACGAACAGCTTGGCATCGGGGCTCTTGCGCGTACCGGTGACCACGGCCACCGGTACGGCGCCGGCCGATATCGCCAGTTCCTCGATCTCCTGCAAATCCTCCTGATCACCCTCCTGGGGCAACTCCAGGTGGACCAGAACTGCACGTTCGCCGCTCTTCGGTCGATCAAACACGATGGCGACTCCGCCGTGCAGGGGTCACGGCAGGCAGGAACGACTCTTCACCGCCGGGACGCGGCGCGCACAACAAAATCGGTGGCATAAACAAACCCGCTCCGGCCTTGGGCCTTGTGCGGCACTCCCTCTGCGTGATCGGCGTCGCGGCGGTGTAGGCTTTCAAGTCAGATGCGATTGCCCGGTTCGGGGGCTGCCGGCATCGGCATGTCGTCCGGACCAAGGTTCAGCTTGACGTTGCGCGCGGGCACAACGGTGGAAATGGCATGCTTGTACACCATCTGGCTGACGGAATTTTTCAGCAGCACGACAAACTGGTCAAAGGACTCGATCTGGCCTTGCAGCTTGATTCCGTTCACCAGATAGATAGAGACAGGGATACGCTCCTTGCGCAGGGCGTTCAGATACGGGTCCTGCAGGGCTTGCCCTTTGCTCATGGTGTTTCTCCTTTATTGTTATCCGCAACATGCGGTATAGCGGCCAAAGTCGGCCAAGTATCCCATTGTTTAAGTGAGACTTCCGTGTTGCAGCCCAGTGTAGCACAGGGCCGGAAGGTCAGTTAATGGCGTTCTGCGCCGCCAATTTCAATACCTTGTCCAGCAGGTGGGGCTGGCTGCTGTCGAGCCAGAGGCTATCCGGTTCACTGCGCAGCCAGGTGAACTGGCGCTTGGCCAGCTGGCGGGTGGCGCTGATGCCCTGTGCCACCATGGTGCCGTAATCCACTTCACCGGCCAGATAACCCCACACCTGGCGATAACCCACGCAGCGGATGGAGGGCTTGTCCGGCCCCAGGTCGCCACGGCGGTACAGCCCGTCGACCTCCGCCACCAGGCCCCGCTCCAGCATCAGATGGAAGCGCTCGTGGATGCGCGCATGCAGCAGTTCCCGCTCCGCCGGCGCCACGGCCAGGGCCAACACCCGGTAGGGCAAGGCCTCACCGCCGCCACGCTGCAGCTCGCTCAACGGCCGGCCGGCAAGCTCGTATACCTCCAGCGCCCGCTGCAGGCGCTGCGGGTCATTGGGATGGATGCGCGCGGCAGCGGCCGGGTCGACCTGACGCAGACGCTCATGCAACGCTGCCCAGCCCAGCTCCGCCGCCTCCCGCTCGAGGCGGGCGCGCACCACCGGGTCGGCCCCCGGCAGCTCGGACAGGCCGCGGCGCAGGGCACGAAAATACAGCCCGGTGCCGCCCACCAGCAGCGGGATGCGGCCGGCGGCGGTGATGTCGGCCATTTCGCGCAGGGCATCGGCACGGAAGCGCGCGGCCGAGTAGGCCTCGGCCGGGTCGAGGATATCGATGAGCCGGTGCGGCGCCCGTGCCAGCAACTCCGCGTCGGGTTTGGCGGTTCCGATATCCATGCCGCGGTACACCAGGGCCGAATCCACGCTGATGATCTCGCACGGCAGCCGCGCCACCAGTGCCGCCGCCAGATCGGTCTTGCCCGAGGCAGTCGGTCCCATCAACAGGATGGCGGGGGGAAGCCTGACGCTGGAAATAGACATGGGGCTCACTGCACCAGGCGGGCCAGGTCGGCCGGGCTGAGCATCACGCTCACCCCGGCGGGCTGCGCCACGGCCGCCGCGATCAGGCCATCCCACTCGCCCCGCTCCGGCAGCGGGCCACGGGCGGCCTCGGCCAGGGCCGAGGCCAGCCCGGCGGCATCGGCACCGCCGGCCAGTGCCTCCACCGCCGCCTGCAGCAGGCGCTCCGGCGCGGCATGGCGCAGCGGCGCCGGCACCTGGCGCAGCACCCACTGCTGCGGTCCCAGCCTGTCCAGGTCGAAACCGAGGCGCGCAAGCGTGCTGTGGTGTTCCTGCACCACGGCCTGCTGTTGCAGGGTCAGTGGCAACGTTAGCGGCAACAGCAGGGGTTGCCCCCGCACCGGCTCACCGGCCACCAGGGCCGCGCACATCGCCTGGGCGGCCTGGCGCGCACGCACTGCCGGCAGGTCCAGCAGGCGCAAACCCTGCTCACCTTCGTCCAGCAACAGATAGCGCCCCGCCACCACACCCAGCTGGCGGCTTGCCGAGGTGCCTGCTGCAAGCGGGGCGGCCTCCGGCTGATAGGTGGCCGTGGCCTCGCGCACACCCAGCACGGCCAGCGGTGCGGCCACTGCCTCGTCCACCGCCGCGCGCAGCGCACGGTAGAGAAAATCGTGTACCTGGCGTGTCTCGCGAAAGCGCACCTCATGCTTGGTGGGGTGCACATTCACATCCACCTGGGCCGGGTCCATCTCCAGATACAGCACATAGGCCGGATGACGCCCCGGATACAGCGCGTCACCGTAGGCCTGACGTACCGCATGCGTCACCACGCGATCGCGGATCACGCGGCCATTGATATAGAAATACTGCAGATCGGCCTGGGCGCGGGCCGCCTCGGGGCGCAACAGCCAGCCGCGCAACTGCAGCCCCGGCAGGGTGAAATCCACCGCTACCGCCTGCTGCACGAAGGGCCGGCCGCAGATGGCGGCCAGGCGCTGTTCGCGCTGGCGCGCATCCAGGGCAGGACGCACCGTCAGCACCTGCCTGCCGTTGTGACGCAAGGTCAGTGCCACATCGAAACGGCTCAGGGCCACACGCCGCACCACCTCGGCCAGATGCTCGAACTCCGTGCGCTCGGCACGCAGGAACTTGCGCCGTGCCGGGGTGTTGTAGAACAGGTCGCGCACCTCGACCGTCGTGCCGCGCGGGTGGGCGCAGGGCGCAGGCGCGCCGTGGGCATCGATACGGCAGCCGTGTTCATCCGTTGCACTGCGGCTGCTCAGGGTCAGGCGCGACACCGAGGCGATACTGGCCAGCGCCTCGCCGCGAAACCCCAGGCTCATCACCCGCATCAGTTCATCCTGGCTGTACACCTTGCTGGTCGCATGGCGCGCCAGGGCCAGCGGCATATCCGCCGCGGCGATGCCGCAACCATCGTCATGCACCCGCAGCAGCGCCACACCACCCTGCTCCACATCCACTTCTATGCTGGTGGCGCCGGCATCCAGGCTGTTTTCCAGCAACTCCTTCACCACGGAGGCCGGGCGCTCCACCACCTCGCCGGCGGCGATCTGGTTGGCCAACAGGGTATCAAGGGTGCGGATGCGCCGGGGCGCAAGAGGGCTGTTCATGGCGCGCAGATTAACCCGAACCGGGCTGGATGCAAACGGCATAACGCGCGAGAGCGCGCAGGGCATCAGAAGTTCAAAGACGACACGCGAGGATTATCGCCACGCGACGCCCATGGCGTGAGGGCGTCAGCCTCCGGTGGCGACTGGAATGCGCAGCACGTCACCGACGCGCAGTTGATCGCCGCTAAGCGCATTAGATGAGCGCAACAACTCCAGACTCACCTGATATTGACGGGCGATACCGGAAAGCGTCTCGCCACGGCCAATCACATGTTGCTGGCCGCTCGTCCCCTGTCGCATGGCCAGCAGGGTGCCGGGCGGCGGATTCTGGCGGAAGTAGGCCCGCACACCGTCCATGATGCTGCGTGCCAGGGCATACTGATGATTGGGGTCACGCAGCTTGCGCTCTTCATCCGGATTGGAAATGAAGGCGGTCTCCACCAGGATCGACGGCACGTTGGGCGACTTCAGCACCCGGAAGCCGGCCTGCTCCACCCGGGTACGGTGCAGATGCGCCACCCGCCCCATGCCCGACAGCACACGCCCCGCCACATCGGTGCTGGCCTCCATGGTGCCGGTGAGCGACAGATCCAGCAGCACCGAGGTAAGCAGATCGTCCTTGTCGTCCAGACTCACGCCACCGATGATGTCGGAGGCGTTTTCCTTGTCGGCAACGAGGCGCGCATGCTCGCTGGTAGCACCGCGCTCCGACAGCGTATATACCGATGCCCCCCGCGCACGTCGATCGGCAAAGGCATCGGCATGGATGGAGATGAACAGATCGGCACGGTGTTCACGCGCCATTTCGACACGGCGCCGCAACTGCACGAAGTAATCGCCGTCGCGCACCATCACCGCACGCATGCCCGGCTCACGGCTCACCAGTTCACGCAGGCGCTTGGCCACCGCCAGGGTCACATCCTTCTCCCGCGTGCCGCGCGGCCCGATGGCGCCGGGGTCTTCACCGCCGTGACCTGCATCGATGGCGATGACGATCTCGCGCGGGGCGCTGGGTGTCGCTGCAGGAGCGGACGGCGCAGCGGCTACCGCATCCGTGCCGGTCCTCGTATCGTACAAATCAATGACCAGTCGATGGCCGTACTCATTATTCGGCCGCAACACGAAACTCTTGGGCCGCACGGCCGCCTTCAGATCGAGCACCACGCGCAGATCGCCACCATTGCGCGGGGCGGAGCGGATGTCGCGGATCAGGCTGGGGCCGAGATCGAGTCCGACGAAGGGCTTGTTGAGATTGGTGTTCTTGAGGTCGATGACCAGGCGGTCAGGATTTTTCAGCACGAAGAGGCTGTGTTCGACATCGGCGGTGACATCGAAAACCAGGCGGGTATTGTCCGGGGCCGGCCACATGCGCACGCCACGGATGTTCACCGGGTCGGCGCAGACGGCGGAGACCAATGACAGCATCAGCAGCGCGGTTAAGGCCCGTATTGTCATTCCGCCCCCCTCGACAGCTTCAAACCATGGCTAAAAGAGCCATATTTATCATGTAGATATCAATCATTCCTTTGATCGTTTCTCATGATATAGGGGTAACTTAATACCGAGCAAGCAAAAAATCAACCTCTATCCCGCTTATGGCGGAGGCAGTCCAGCACTCTCTCACCACGTTCGGTCGCCGCGGCAAGACGCGCCAGACGCCCGTCAGGGCGGTAGTCGAGGTGCAGGTGCAGGTCCGGCGCCGGCAAGATGCCGTCCCCCCGCTCCGGCCACTCCACCAGACACTGGGCAGCGCTGCCGAGATAGTCGCGGATGCCGAGAAACTCCAGCTCCTCCGGGTCGCCCAGGCGGTAGAGATCAAAGTGATACACCATGGCGCCGGCCAGCTCATACGGCTCGACCAGGGTATAGGTAGGGCTTTTCACGGCACCGCGATGCCCCAGCCCATGCAGATAGCCGCGCACCAACGTGGTCTTGCCGGCGCCGAGATTGCCGTGCAGAAACAGCAGCAGGCCGCCACCCGCCGCACAGGCGGCCAGGGCGGCCCCCAGCGCCTCGGTCGCCGCGGTGTCGGCCAGCGGAAGTTCCCATTCAGGCAAGGACATGGCTAAGCCGGATTGACCAGCCGGCGCAGCCAGGGAAACAGGTCAGAGGCCAGCAGGCCGCGTTCCCCCTCCGCCGCCGCGGCCGCATCGGCCGCCGCAGCGTGCAGACAGACGCCTGCGCCGGCGGCCTCGCGCAGGTCGAGTCCCTGGGCGGCAAGCCCGCCGATGATGCCGCTGAGTACATCGCCCATGCCGCCGCTGGCCATGCCCGGATTGCCGCCACTGCAGATCCCCGGCATGCCGTCATCGCCCAGCACCAGGGTGCCCGGCCCCTTCAGCACCACCACCCCGCCGAAACTGGCCTGCAGGCCCGCCGCCGCGGCAAAGCGGCTTTGCTGCACCTGCGCCGCGGGCTCGCCAAGCAGGCGTCCGGCCTCGCCGGGGTGGGGCGTCAATACCCAATCCTTGCGATGCAGTGGGTCCTGCGCCAGCAGATTGAGGGCATCGGCATCCACCACCAGCGGCTGAGATGCCTGCAGCAGCCGTCCCAGCAGGCCTTGCCCCCACGCCCCCTGGCCCAGGCCGGGTCCCGCGACGATCACCGTGGCCCGGCGCAACAGGGGTTCCAGCTCCGCCACCGACTCCACGCCGTGGCACATCAGTTCCGGGCGCGCCGCGGTGATCGCCCCCACATGGTCGGCACGCGTCGCCACGCTGACCAAGCCGGCGCCGCAACGTGCCGCGGCCTCCGCTGCGAGACGCACCGCGCCGGCATAACCGTGGTCCCCGCCCACCACCAGCACATGACCGCAGTCGCCCTTGTGGGCATCGCGCGGGCGTGGCGCCAGCAAGGCGTGAAACTGCCCCAGGTCCAGCCGCCGCGCCGCTGCGGCCACCCGTCCATAGACCGGCGCCGGGATCCCCAGATCGGCAAAATGCAGCTCGCCGCCCAGGGCCGGGCCGGCGCCGGTGAGCAGGCCCTGCTTGACACCGATGAACGTGATGGTGGCTGCGGCCTGCACCGCACGGCCCTGCGGAGCACCCGTATCGGCATCGAGGCCGGAGGGAATATCCAGCGCCAGCACCGGGCGGCCGCAATCATTGAGGGCAGAGATCGCCTCGCCCCATACATCGCGTACTTCGCCGCAAAGTCCGGTACCCAGCAGGGCATCCACCACGACGTCGCAATGACGCAGGCCCCCGGCGGCCAGCGGCTGCGCCTGGATGCCGGCGGCCTGTGCTGCCGCCAGGGCGTCACCGCGCAGACGGGCCGCCTCACCCACCTGATACAACGCCACCTCCAACCCGGCCTCACGGGCCAGACGTGCCAGCACGAAGCCATCGCCGCCGTTGTTGCCGATGCCGCACACCACACCGACACGCCGTACCGCGGGCCAGCGCCGGCGCAACAGGTCGAAGGCCGCCTGTCCGGCACGCGCCATCAGAATGCCGCTGGCAAGGCCGCACTGCTCGGTGGCGAGGCGGTCCAGTTCACGCACCTGGGCGGCGCGGTAAAGATCGTGGGGCAAGGTTGGCATAGGCAGGTATCATACCGGCATGTCCGAACCGCACAACAGCGCCACCCGCGACTACCGCGCCCTGGCCGAGCAGATCCGCCAGTGGGGCGCAGCGCTGGGCTTTCAGCAGGTAGGTATCAGCCACACCGAACTGTCGAGTGCCGAGGCGGATTTCAACCACTGGCTCGCCGCCGGCCATCACGGTGAAATGGCCTATATGGCACAGCACGGCAGCAAGCGCAGCCGGCCGGCTGAGCTGGTGCCGGGCACACGGCGGGTCATCTCGGTGCGCATGGACTACCTGCCCACCGACACCCGCATGGCCAAGCGCCTGGCCGATCGCGACGCGGCGTATATCTCCCGTTACGCCCTAGGGCGCGATTATCACAAGCTGATACGCCGTCGCCTGCAACAACTGGCAGAACGCATCCAGGGGCTTATCGGTCCGTTCGGCTATCGTGCCTTTGTCGACAGCGCTCCTGTGATGGAGCGCGCGCTGGCCACCCGCTCCGGCCTCGGCTGGATAGGCAAGAACACCATGCTGCTGAACCGCAAGGCCGGCAGTTTCTTCTTCCTCGGCGAGCTGTACACCGATCTGCCGCTGCCCATC
>Ga0172382_10000750_pt1 | contig 60228 bp, 50 predicted proteins | sample Leawel138RmetaG_FD_122245 | JGI IMG/M metagenome (GOLD analysis project Ga0172382, IMG submission 122245) | Leachate microbial communities from a municipal landfill in Southern Ontario, Canada - Leachate well 138R metaG | ecosystem: Engineered > Solid waste > Landfill > Unclassified | place...
CACGAAGGCGTAGATGATGAGTTGCTAATAGGGAATGTTCAGGAACGAGGCCATGATGAAGGCCGCCGCCCCCATGACGGGGGGCATGAGCTGGCCATTGACCGACGCGGCGCATTCGGTGGCGCCCGCTTTCACCGCCGGATAGCCGACCCGTTTCATGAGCGGGATGGTGAATGTCCCGGTGGTGACCACATTGGCCGTGGAGGAACCCGAGATCACCCCGGTCAGCAGACTGGCGACCACCGCCGCCTTGGCGGGCCCGCCGCGATACGTGCCCAGTGCGCTGTAGGCGAGGTCGACGAAATATTGGCCTGCACCGGCCTTGTCGAGCAGAGCCCCGAAGAGCACGAACAGGAAGACGAAGGTGGCCGATACCTGAATGGGGGTGCCCCAGATGCCTTCGGCCGTGATGTACAGCTGCTGGATGATTTCGTTCCAGCTGTAGCCATTGTGCAGGTACAGCACGTCCGGTGGCGTCATCGGGATGATGCCTGCCGGGCCCATGGCGCCATAGAGGATGATGAGCCCGGCGATGGTTGGCAGCGCGTAGCCCACGATACGGGCGGCCGCGATGCACAGGATGATGAGCAGCGCCGTGCCCATCCAGACGTCGCGCTCGATGGGCACCCCGCCCTGGACGGCGATCAGGTTGTAGTAATCGACAAAAATGTACAGCGATGTAACGATGCCCCCAATGGCCAGCAGCCAGTCCGTCCAGGGGATGCGGTTCAGCGGCCCGGACTTGCCGGGATAGGCCAGGAAGGCCAGCGCGAAACCGAAGGCCAGGTGGATGGAACCCACTTTCTGGGGGTCCAGCGATCCGGTGTCGCTGGCATATACCTGGAACAGGGACCAGGCCACTGCGATGAGCACGATGAGCCAGCGCTGCCAGGCTTTGTCGGGTTCGCGCCCACCGGATTCGGCCTTGAGAATTTTTTCGGCATCGGTGACTCCAGGCTCGGCCATGATCGGGTCCTCCTCCATTTTCCTTGCATTATGGCATGGGTCCTGTGCGCTTCACGGGGCCGAAATGTCCTTTGCGGCGGGCGGGAGATGGCGGGCCGGCCGCTCAGGAAGGAATAGAATGAGTATTGTTCTCATGAACTTGTTTGCAGGAGTCTGATGATGTCACCCGACAAAGTACTGTATACCGCCCATGCGACCGCCACCGGCGGGCGCGAGGGCAGCGCAAAGACCGATGACGGGCGCCTGTCGGTCACCTTGTCCACGCCGACCGAGATCGGCGGGAGCGGTGGTCCGGGCACCAACCCCGAACAGCTGTTTGCCTGCGGCTATTCGGCGTGTTTTCTGGGGGCGCTCAAGTTGGTGGCCGGCCAGGAAAAGGTCAGCCTGCCCGATAGTGCGACCGTCAGCGCGGCCGTGGGGATCGGCCCGAATGCGACTGGCTTTGGCCTGGCGGTCGAGCTGACGATTGCCGCAGCGGGCGTAGACAAGGCTGTATTGGAAAGCCTGGTGCAAAAAGCCAATGTCGTGTGCCCATACTCGAATGCGACCCAGAACAACATCCGGGTCACCCTCGTCGTGCAATAGCGGGCGCCCGCGCCGGTTTCCTGCCGGGTGTCTGATGCAGGTCAAATAACGGCGCTCGCAGTGTGGTTATCATGGATCGGGACGTCTCCTTATCCATGAGGCCACCATGCCATCCAACCTTGCCGCATCGCTCGCGCCTGCCTCGCGTCAGGCACTGTCCGTCCTTTTTTCCAGTACCTTCGCCTTCACGGTCTGCTTCGCCATCTGGACGATGTTCTCGGTGCTCGGGGTTCCCCTGAAAACGGATCTCGATCTGAACGAGACGCAGTTCGGGCTGCTGATCGCCACCCCCGTCCTGACGGGTTCGCTGGTGCGCGTGCCGCTGGGCATACTCACAGATCGCTATGGCGGTCGCATCGTGTTCTTTCTGGTGCTGCTGGTGTGCGTGCCGCCGCTGTATCTGATGGCCTATGCAGACAGCTACCTGCAGTTCCTGGTGCTGGCGCTGTTCGTCGGCCTGGCTGGCGGCACGTTCTCCGTGGGCACACCCTACGTGGCACGCTGGTTTGCACCCGGGCAGCGCGGCTTTGCCATGGGCGTGTTCGGGGCAGGCAATTCGGGCTCCGCCCTGAACCTGTTCGTGGCCCCCTTGATCATTGCCGCGTTTGGCTGGACCATGCTGCCCAAAGTCTATGCCGGCCTGATGCTGGGCACGGCCCTGTTGTTCTGGCTGTTCAGCCATTCGGATCCCGCCCATCGCTCGCCGGGCGGGGTCACCATGCTGGAGCAGCTCAAGGTGCTCAAGGATCCCCGCGTATGGCGCTATTGCCAGTATTATTCGGTGGTCTTCGGCGGTTATGTCGCCTTGGCGCTGTGGATCACCAAATATTATGTGTCTGAATATGGCTTCGACCTCACGCTGGCGGCCTTCCTGGCCATGGTGTTCTCGCTGCCTGGCGGGGTCCTGAGGGCCCTGGGCGGCTGGTTCTCAGACCGCTATGGGGCGTATCCCGTGACCTGGTGGGTCATGTGGGTGTGCTGGGTCTGCTTTTTCATCCTGTCCTACCCGCAGACCCGGATGACGGTAGAGACGCTTCATGGCCCCCTGTCCCTCAATATTGGGCTCAATGCGGGCCTGTTCACCGTGCTGTTGTTCATCGTCGGCGTGGCCATGGCGATCGGCAAGGCGTCGGTGTTCAAATTCATCAGCGACGACTACGTCGACAACATCGGGGCCGTCTCGGGGGTCGTGGGCCTGGCTGGCGGGCTGGGGGGCTTCATCCTGCCGATCCTGTTCGGCATTCTGCTGGACCTGACCGGGGTGTATTCCAGCGCCTTCATGTTGCTTTATGGCACGGTTTGCGTGTCGCTGGTGTTCATGCATTACTCGTATCGCCGCAGCCCGAGGGCGGGCACCGAACTGGTGGGCGAAATCTGAAGAGACCACGCCAGCAGGGGGTGTCCGGGCGCCAAAAGCGTATGATGCAGGTTTTACCGCCCGCAGGCGGCTGGAGTGTGGATGCCCCTCAGAGATATCTTGGCGGCCCTGATCCTGATCGTGGTCTGGGGCGCCAACTTCGTCGTCATGAAACTGGGGTTGGAAGAATTCCCTCCGCTATTGCTGGGGGGGTTGCGCTTTCTGTTCGTGGCATTCCCGGCGGTGTTGTTCGTGCCGCGCCCGGTGCTCGCATGGCGTCACGTGCTGCTGTATGGCGCCACCATCTGCGTGGGCCAGTTCATGCTGCTGTTTCTGGGCCTTTGGCTGGGCATGCCGGCCGGGCTGGCGTCGATCGTCATGCAGATGCAGGCCTTCATGACGGTGGGCATTGCGGCGGTCGTGCTGCGCGAAGCCCTGTTGCCCCAGCATGTGCTGGGCATGCTGCTGGCCATCGCGGGCCTCGTCTTTTTGTATCCTTGGGGCGAAGGGGCGGCACCCGTGCCTCTGGTCGGATTTCTGCTGACGCTCATGGGCGCATTCAGCTGGGCCGTGGGCAATGTGGCGCTCAAGTGCGCGGGCCCGGTGAGCATGCTGTCGCTGGTGGTGTGGGGGGCCTTGGTCGCGCCGGTGCCCTTCGGCCTGCTGTCGCTGTTGTTCGAGGGCCGGGAACAGATCATGGTCAGTCTCACGCACGTGAGCCTGCAAGGGGTGCTGGTGGTCGCCTACCTGTCGGTCCTGGCCACCCTGGTGGGTTATGTGCTGTGGGGGCAGCTGCTGGCGCGCCATCCGGTGGCCCGTGTGGCACCGCTCAGTTTGCTGATCCCCATCGTCGGGCTGCTGTGTGCCAACTGGTTCCTGGGTGAACGCCTGGTGCTGTTGCAGTGGCTGGGCGGGCTCGTGGTCCTGTTGGGGCTGGCCGTCAACTTGTTTGGCTGGCGCTGGCTGAAGCTGGGATTTTTTACAAAACACTGATATGAGGTTGCCATGCCGATCAATCGTACAGGGCTCGACGCCCTGATGGAAATCACTGCCCGCCCGGAGCAGATATTCGTGCGGGGGCACGGGTCCTGGCTCGAAGACCACACCGGCAAGCGCTACCTGGACTTCGTTCAGGGCTGGGCCGTGAACAGCCTGGGGCACGGCGCGCCGGAAATCATCGCGGCGCTCGAGCGGCAGGCGCACTTGCTCATCCATCCGTCGGCGGCATTCTACAATCAGCCTTCCATCGATCTGGCACTGCGCCTGGTACAGGCATCGTGCTTCGATCGGATATTCTTTGCCAACAGTGGCGCCGAAGCCAACGAAGGCGCCATCAAACTGGCGCGCAAATGGGGGCAGAAGCATCGCGATGGCGCGTACAAGATCATCACCTTCGAGCACGCCTTTCATGGACGCACGCTGGCCACCATGTCGGCGTCCGGGAAGGAAGGCTGGGATCGCAAGTTTCCGCCTCAAGTCGAAGGCTTTCCCAAGGCCAGGCTCAACGATCTGGATTCCGTGCGCGCGCTGATCGATGCGCAGACCGTGGCCGTGATGCTCGAACCGGTGCAGGGCGAAGGCGGGGTCATACCGGCCACGGCTGCGTTCATGCAAGGCCTGCGCGTGCTCACGCGTGAGCACGGCCTGCTGCTCATCGTCGATGAAGTGCAGACGGGCATGGGCCGCACCGGCCGGCTGTTTGCCTACCAGCATGCCGACATCGAGCCCGACATCATGACCCTGGGCAAGGGGATCGGCGGCGGCGTACCGCTGGCGGCCCTGTGCGCGCGCGAATCGGTCAGCTGTTTCGAACACGGCGACCAGGGCGGCACCTATAACGGCAACCCCCTGATGACGGCGGTCGGTGTGGCCGTATTCGATGCCTTGACGGCGCCAGGATTCCTGGACGACGTCAACGCGCGCGCCCAGCAATTGTCCACCGGGCTGCTGTCGTTGTGCGAAAAGTGGGGCCTGCCGGGCGAACGGGGCCAGGGCCTGTTGCGCGTACTCGAGCTGGATGGCGACCACGGCCCCGCGCTGGTCGAGGCGGCTCGCGAACGCAGCCCCGAGGGCCTGCTGTTGAACAGCCCGCGCAGCGGGCTGTTGCGGTTCATGCCGGCCCTGAATGTCACGGCCGAAGAAGTGGACACCCTGCTGATCTGGCTGGACCGGCTGATTGGGCAGGTGTGCACGCGGTAGTGTCGTCGTGCCGGCGGGCCTGCCCCGGGTGGCGGGCCGCGGTCAGCGATGGGCGGCCAGCTCGGCCTGTTCGGCCTTCTTGACCTGGCGCCAGTGGTGCAGCAGCGGCTCTGTGTAGCCGTTGGGCTGCGCCAGCCCCTTGAAGATCAGGTCGCTGGCTGCGCGGAATGCGCATGACGTATCGAAGTGGCCGTCCATGGGTTCATAGAGCGGATCGCCCGCGTTCTGATGATCGACGACCGTCGCCATGCGACGCAGGGTGGCTTCGACCTGTTCGCGCGAAACCACGCCATGCAGCAGCCAGTTGGCGATGTGCTGGCTCGAGATGCGCAGGGTGGCCCGGTCTTCCATGAGGCCCACGTCGTGGATGTCGGGCACTTTGGAGCACCCTACCCCCTGATCCACCCAGCGCACCACGTAGCCCAGAATGCCCTGACAGTTGTTGTCGAGTTCCTGCTGGCGCTCGGCGGCGGACCAGTCCGGGCGCGTGGCGACCGGTATGGTGAGGATGCGATCCGTGTAGTCTTCGTGCCGGCCCTCGAGTGCTTTTTGCACTTTGACCACGTCTACCTGGTGGTAGTGCAGCGCGTGCAGGGTCGCGGCAGTGGGTGACGGAACCCAGGCCGTGTTGCCGCCCGCCTTGACGTGGTCGATCTTCTGCTCGAGCATGGCGTGCATGAGATCGGGCATGGCCCACATGCCCTTGCCGATCTGGGCGTGGCCCCGCAGGCCGCATTCCAGGCCGGTCTGCACATTGTTCAGCTCGTAGGCGCGGATCCATTCCTGGGTTTTCATGTCGCCCTTGCGCACCATGGGGCCGGCGCGCATGGCGGTGTGCATTTCATCGCCGGTGCGGTCCAGGAAGCCGGTGTTGATGAACACTACGCGGTTGGCGGCCGCGCCGATGCAGGCCTTGAGATTGACGCTGGTGCGGCGTTCCTCGTCCATGATGCCCATCTTGATGGTGTGGTCGGGCAGGCCCAGCAGCTGTTCTACCCGGCCAAACAGCGTATCTGCGAATGCGACTTCGTCGGGGCCGTGCATTTTGGGCTTGACGATGTAGATGGAACCCGTGCGCGTGTTCTGGCGTGCCTCGAGGTCGTGCAGGGCGATCAGCACCGTGAAGGCGGCATCCAGGATGCCTTCGAAGACCTCGTCGCCGTTGGCGTCGAGGATGGCGGGGCTGGTCATCAGGTGGCCGACGTTGCGCACGAACATGAGCGAGCGGCCGTGCAGGCGGGCCGCGCTGCCGTCGCGGGCCGTATAGGGCCGATCGGCGTTCAGCGTGCGTGTGACGGTCTTGCCGTTCTTCTCGAGCTCGGCGCTGAGCGTGCCCTGCATCAGGCCCAGCCAGTTTCGATAGGCCTGCACCTTGTCTTCGGCGTCTACCGCGGTGATGGAGTCTTCGCAGTCCATGATGGTGGTCACTGCCGCTTCGAGGACCACATCCTTGATATGGGCGGCGTCCGTGCGGCCAATGGGGTGCGTGGCATCGAACTGGATTTCCACGTGCAAGCCGTGGTGGCGCAACAGGATGGCCTGGGGGGCGTCTGCGGGGCCCCGGTGGCCGATCAGGGCAGTGTCGTCCGCCAGCCCGGTCTGGCCGCCGCCGTCTTGCGTGACAATGAGCTGCCCGTCGGCCATCCGGTAGCCGGTTGCCCGGGCATGGGTGCCCTGCTGCAAGGGGAAATGGCTGTCGAGGAAGTTGCGTGCGAAGGCGATTACCCGGGCGCCGCGTACCGGGTTGTAGGTATCGCCGCGCTCGGCGCCGCCCGTGTCGGGGATGGCGTCTGTGCCGTACAGGGCATCGTACAGGCTGCCCCAGCGGGCGTTGGCGGCATTGAGCGCGTAACGCGCATTGGTGACCGGCACCACGAGCTGGGGGCCTGCCTGTTGGGTGATTTCGGTGTCCACCCCCGCCGAGTGTACGGTCACGTGTTCGGGGACAGGCCGCAGATAGCCGATTTCCGTCAGGAATTGGCGATAGGCGGCTGGATCGGCCACGGCACCGGGATGTTCGGTGTGCCAGGCATCCAGTGCGCTCTGCAGGCGGTCGCGTTCGGCCAGCAGGGCGCGGTTGGCTGGGGTCAGATCGCGTATCAGGGCTGCGAGGCCGGCCCAGAAAGCATCCGCCTGGATGCCGGTGCCTGGCAGGGCCTCTTGTTCGATGAATCGATGAAGTACGGTCGCCACTTGCAGCCCGTGGCAGGATATGCGATCAGTCATGGGGGTCCTTGCTCGAATGTTCCGGGAAGACCGGAAAATGGTCTTGCGTTTGATTATAGGGAGTCCAACAGAAGGGTAAAGCCTTTGCAACGCAGTGGCCAGTGCCTGTCGCGCCGGATTTTACAAGATCAGGATGGCACGGAAGTCATTTACGTTGGTCAGCGTCGGGCCGGTAACCAGCGCGTCGTCCAAGCGCTCGAAAAAGGTGTGCGCGTCGTTGTCGTCCAGAAACGCGCGGGGCGACCCGCCGGCCTGCCACGCGCGCGCCAGGGAGTCGGGGGCGAGCAGCGCCCCGGCGATGGCTTCCTGGCCATCGACCCCGTCGGTATCGCCCATCAGGGCATAAATGCCCGGGCAGCCGTCGAGTGCCAGGGCCATCGACAGCAGACATTCGACGTTGCGCCCACCCCGGCCGCGGCCGCGCACCGTCACGGTGGTTTCCCCTCCTGAGAGCAGTACGCAGGGCGGCGCCTCGGGTTGCGCATGGTGGCGGACCTGCAGGGCGATGCCGGCCAGCACCTTGCCCACCTCGCGGGCTTCGCCTTCGATGCGATCCCCGAGCAGCACGGGGGTGATGCCCGCCGAGCGGGCTACGCGGGCGGCAGCCTGGAGGGCCTGCTGGGGGGTGGCGATCAGATGGGTTTGGACATTGGCCAGGCGCGGGTCGCCGGGCTTGATCGTCTCCCCCGCGCCGGACTCGAGCCGCCCGATGGCGGCGGACGGCAAATGAATGCCGTAGCGCCGCACGATTTCGAGGGCGTCGGCGCAGGTGCTGGGGTCGGCCACGGTCGGGCCCGAGGCGATGTCCTCGGGCCGGTCTCCGGGGACATCTGAAATGAGCAGGTTGACGACCCGGGCGGGTGCGCAGGCGGCCGCCAGCCGCCCCCCCTTGATGGCCGACAGGTGGCGGCGCACGCAGTTCATCTCGCGAATGTTGGCGCCGGAGCGCAGCAGGGCCGTGCTGACGGCCTGCTTGTCGGCCAGCGTGATGCCGGGCGCCGGCAGCGGCAGCAGGGCGGAACCGCCGCCGGAGATGAGGCTGATCACCAGGTCATCCGGGCCCAGGCCCCGCACCTGGTCGAACAGCTGCCGCGCCGCCTGCTCGCCGGCTGCATCGGGGACGGGGTGGGCCGCCTCGAGGATGCGGATCTGGCGGCAGGGTACGGCATGGCCATAGCGGGTGACCACGGTGCCTTTCAGTGGGCCGGGCCAGGCGGCTTCGAGTGCCTGGGCCATGGCGGCCGATGCTTTGCCGGCGCCAATGACCACTGTGCGGCCCCGTGGGGGGGCGGGCAGGTGTGCGGCCAGCCCGTGCGCGGGCTGCGCCGACTGCACGGCGGCTGCAAACAGCTGGCGAAGCAGGCTGCGGGGATCTGGGCGCATGGTCTTCAGACGCCGGGAGAGCGGGTGGCGGCCCGCAGCCAGCCCAGGCCTTCCGTGGTCGTGCCCATCGGACGGTATTCGCAACCGACCCAGCCTGGATAGCCAATGGCATCCAGATGGCGGAACAGCCACGGGAAGTTGATTTCACCCGTGCCCGGCTCGTGACGCCCTGGATTGTCGGCCATCTGGATGTGGCCGATATGGGCCAGGTGCTGGCTCAGGGTATTGGCCAGTTCGCCTTCGGTGCGTTGGGCGTGGTAAATGTCGTACTGCAGTTTCAGGTTGTCCGAGCCCACCTCGGCGAGGATGCCCAGGGCATCGGCCGTGCGTGAAACGAAGAATCCCGGCATGTCGTACTGGTTGATGGCCTCCATGAGCAGCACGATGCCGGCTTTCTGCAGCTCGCCAGCCGCATGGCGCAGGTTGGCCACCAACGTGCGGCGCGCCTCGGCCCGGTCCAGCCCTTGCGGCACGATGCCCGCCAGGCAATTGACGCGCGGACAGCCCAGCGCCTGAGCGTATTCGATCCCCAGGGCCAGGAGGTCCCGAAACTCGGCTTCACGCCCGGGCAGGCAGGCAATGCCTCTTTCGCCCGCTTCCCAGTGCCCGGCCGGCAAGTTGTGCAGAACCTGGGTCAGCCCGTGCGCCTTCAGGCGATCTGCCAGGTCCGCCTTGTCCCATTCATAAGGAAACAGATATTCGACCCCCGTGAATCCGGCCTGGGCCGCCGCTTCGAAGCGGTCGAGGAAGCCGACCTCGGTGAACAACAAGGACAGATTGGCGGCGAAACGGGGCATTGGGGGTCTCCTTCGGACGGGCAGCGCACCGGCTGCATGACGACAATATACGGCAGATCGGACGCACGAGACCGGTGTGCGCTTCACGCGGCGTCTGGCGGATTCATTGATACACTGAAAGTTCTCTTACCAGAAGGCAAGCCTGGCACGGGCCGAATCCGGCCGGCAGCCCGGCCGCCGCACGCAGATATCTTGAAGCACATCGCCGGCGCTCCCACACCCCCTCCCCCGGATCCAGCTCCCCGCACTTCGCCATCCGCCCCGGTGCCCGGTACGCCACCATCCCGGCCCGCTGCCGCGGCCCGGCACAACCAGCGCCTGGCCTTGCTGGCGCTGGCGGCCATGGCGGTGACGTGGGGCTACAACTGGGTCATCATGAAAAAGGTGCTGCTCTACGTGGGCCCCATGGATTTCCAGGCCATGCGCAACTTGTTTGGCGCCCTGGTGCTGCTCGCCATCATGCTGGTGCGGCGCATGCCGCTGCGCATGACGTCCTGGCGCCGGGTGCTGCTGTTTGGCCTGCTGCAAACGACGGGGTTCTGTATCTTCGTGCAGCTGGCCCTGGTGTATGGGGGCGTGGGCAAATCATCCATGCTGACGTACACCATGCCATTTTGGGTGATCCCGATGGCCTGGATCAGCTTTGGCGAGCGTATCCGGGGCCTGCAATGGCTGGCGCTGGCCATCGCCGCAGCGGGTCTGGTACTGATCCTGGAGCCCTGGCACGGCCAGGCGTCCATCGTCAGCGAGGTCATGGCCCTGCTGGCAGGACTGTGCTGGGCACTGGCCATGATCACGACCAAATGGATCAAGCGCGACTGCCCCATGGACGTGCTGCCCCTGACCGCGTGGCAAATGCTGTTCGGCGCCCTTGCGCTGTGTGTCGTCGCCTGGCTGGTGCCCGAGCGGCCCGTCGACCCCACCCCGTATTTCTGGGGCGCCATCCTCTATAACGTGTTCATTTCCACGGCCCTGGCCTGGACGCTGTGGGTCTTTGCCCTGCAACACCTGTCAGCGGGGGTGGTCGGCCTGTCGGCACTGGGCGTGCCGGTGGTCGGAACCTTGTCGGCCTGGTTGCAGCTGGGCGAGCAGCCGGCCGGCATGGAACTGGCGGGCATGGTGCTCATTGTGCTGGCGCTGGTGGTGCTCAGCCTGCGCTCCCTGAACCATTGAGGGATCCATCGGGGATCAGCGCATACGGGGCCAATGTGACGATGTCGCAGTTTTCGCCGGGTCCGGCCCGGTCGATGATCAGGAAGTCACTGGTGTCCTGCAGCGCCAGCAGGGGGTGGTGCCAGACGCCGGGCGCGTAGTTGACCCCCTGGTGCGGCTGGCACAGAAACACGCGTAGGTCTTCTGCGCGCGGTGCGGCTTCGCGCGGCGCGACCACGGCCAGCCACGGGCGCCCCGACAGCGCAATGAAGGCCTGGCTGGCTTTGGGGTGGCGCTCCATCATGTGGATGGCGAAGGGCAGGCGGCGGGCCTGTCCGCGGAAAATCGAGACGATCGCCCGGCCTTCCGGGCCGGGGTCGATCTTGGCCAGGTCGTGAAAACGCACGGTGTTGCCTTCGTTGATGCTGTAATGGACCGACGCTTCATCGGCCTGTATGACGTCGCCAAACGGGGCGAAGGCGCTGCGGCTGAGGGGTTCGACGGCAAGAATGCGGGGCGTGGGCATATTGGATCTCGGGGCGGGTCTCAGGCGTTCAGCAGGGCCTGCAACCGAAAGAGGGCAATCTGCCCGATCTGTTCGAGGCAGGCGGCGTGTTCGGTCGCCGGGTCGTGGTTCAGGCGGGCTTCCATGGCGGCCAGGATCTGGCCGCGATCGCGCCCCCTGACGGCGATCACGAACGGAAACCCGAAGCGCGCCCGGTAGCGCGCGTTCAGGGTGCGCAGCCGTTGCAGCTCTTCGGCACTGCACTGATCCAGCCCGGCGCCACGCTGCTCGCCCGCGGAGGCCTGGGTCAGCATGCCGGCATCGGCTTCGCGCCCGGCCAGTTCGGGGTGGGCGCAAATCAGCGCCCGCTGTTCTTCCGGGCTGGCTTGCAGGACGACGTCCATCATGGCCCCGTGCAGGGCCGGCAGGTCTGCGAAGGGCCGCGCTTGCCAGGCGCGCTGCGGTATCCAGGGGGAATGCTCGAAGATTGCGTCGAGCTGGCGGGTGAAAGCGTCCTGGGGCAGTTCGGACAGTTCTTTCAGGGTCATGGCGGTATCGATGAAAACAAAGCGGAACGTCAGTCTACGGTCTGGCGTGGATCAAATGAAGGGCGCGATACGGTATAAGGACTATACGGCATGACGTATCCGTCGTTTCGGGCCGTCGCCGAACGGAGGGGTCGCCAGGATGAGGGGTCGCCATGAGTACTCGACGCAATCATGAGCATCTGAATACCTACCTGCTCAAGGTGTTCAGCATACTCATGGCCGAACGCAGCGTCTCGCGCACTGCGCTCAAGCTGAATCAATCGCAGCCGGCCATCAGCGTGGCGCTCAAGAACCTGCGCAATATCCTGGGCGATCCCCTGCTGGTTCGCGAAAAAGGCGGCATGGTACCGACCGAGCGCGCCCTCGCCATCCTGGCGCATGCCCGGTCCGCGCTCGACGCCATCGATGCGATGTTCGAATCGGGGGTCCATTTCGAGGCCGCCCATTCGCGTCAGGTGTTTCGCATCGGATCGCCGGATTATCTGGCCCCGGCCTTTGCGGCATCCGTGGTGACCCGTTTCAGGCGCGAGGCGCCGCAGGCGCGCCTGGTATTGCATGCGCTGGGGCCCGAATTCGACTTCGAGCGATCCCTGGCTGAGGGCGCCCTGGACGTGGTGATCGGCAACTGGCCCGAACCGCCCGATCGCATGCACTTGTCGATGTTGCTCGAAGACCGCATCGTGTGCCTGGTGGCCGCCGACCATCCATTGGCGCGACGCGGAATCACGCTGGAGGACTACCGCCGCATGCCGCACGTGGTGCCCACGCCGTACTCGATGACCCAGCGCGGCATGATCGATACGGTGCTGACGTCTTTGCGTGTGCAGCGGCTCGAGTGCGTCGAGGCGCAATCGTTCATGTTGGCGCCTTATCTGCTGCCGGGCACGGACCTGGTGTTCACCACGACACGGCATTTTGCGCAGTACTATTGCCGCCTGTTGCCGCTGGTGATGCTGGCTTCGCCCATCGGGTTCCCACCCATGCGGTTTTATCAGTTATGGCACGCTCGGCATCACCATGCGCCCGCCCACCAATGGCTGCGTCATTTGCTGGGGGCGTGCGGCCGGGCGATGCAGGTGCCTGACGGCTCTGTGCCCTGACGGGCGTCTGCCTGGCTGGCCTGCAGCATGGCCGCCACCCGGTTGATGCACTGGCGCAGCCAGGCGGCTTCGGGCGAGCCATGCGAGCGCCGGTGCCAGAGCAGGTAGAACCGCATGGGTGGAAATTCGAACGGCGATGGCAGCAAGGTGATGGGCAGGTAGCGGGCATAGTGCCGCGCGAATTGCCGGCCGGTGGTGAAAATCAGGTCGGTGCGCAGCAGCATGCCGGCCACCTGGCCGAAATACGGGATCGTCATCTGGATATTGCGCTGCAGGCCGCGAGCGGCCAGGCAGCCGTCGATGAAGCTCTGGCGCTCGGAGACATACGGATAGGGCGCCAGGTGGGGAAGCTGGAGATACTGCTGCAGCGTCAGGGGGCGATGGGCAATCGGATTCTGGCTGCCGACCATGCACACCACCTCGTCGTCGAACAGCCGCGACAGGTGCATTTGCGGCGGTGGCTGCAGCCAATTGCCGATCACCACGTCCAGGGTGCCGTTTTCCAGCGCGCTGGTGTAGTCGTGCTCTGCATGGATGGTATGGATGATGAAGCGCGAACAAGGGGCTTCGTGACGCAGGATGGCCGCAATATTGGGCAGGAACATGGCGTCCAGGTAATCGGGTGCCCCCAGGTGGAATACGCGCCGTGTGGTGCCTGGGTCGAAGATTTGCGGCGGGCTGGTGATGCGATCGATGGCGGCCAGGGCGTCGTTGGCGTGGGCCAGCAGCTCGAGCCCCCGTTCGGTGGGCACCATGCCGTTCTTGCTGCGGACCAGGATCGGATCGCCGGAGATATCGCGCAATTTGCGCAGCGCATTGCTGAGCGCGGGCTGCGACAGCCCCAGCCGCACGGCAGCGCGCGACACGCTTTGTTCGGTCAGCAGGGTCCGCAGGATGTGCAGCAGATGGGTGTCCATGAAGTTGCGTGGTCGGGGCATGGAGGCATTATTCATGTTTGTGTCTTGTGCGTCTATTGGCAGTGTCCGCAAGGGCCTAGCGCGCGCCAGCGGGCGGGCTGGTGGCGCGCTGGCGCGCATCCCTGATAAGCACCATCATTGCATTTGAATGGCTTTGCCCTGTATTGGTGCTATCTTCGACAGTAGGCGAATTCCAAGCAAGGCATGGCCATGGAGACACGACCCATCCGTTTTCATTTCCGCGGCAGAACGCAGGTGGTGGCCGACCAGCCCATCACACGCACGGTGCTGCAGTACCTGCGCGAAGACCTGGGCTGCACGGGCACCAAAGAAGGCTGTGCAGAAGGCGATTGCGGGGCCTGTACCGTGCTTGTGGCCGAGCCCGACGGGCGGGGGGGCGTCGCCTTGCGGGCAGTCAATTCATGCATCCAGTTTCTGCCCACGCTCGACGGCAAAGCGCTGTATACGGTCGAAGACCTGCGCCAGCCCGATGGCGCCCTGCATCCTGTGCAGCAGGCATTGGTGGATCATCACGGGTCGCAATGCGGGTTTTGTACGCCCGGTTTCGTGATGTCGCTGTGGGGCATGTACCTGGCGCACCCGCCGGGCGGGCCCGTGCCCGAGCGCGCGCAGATCGACGACACGCTGTCGGGCAATCTGTGTCGCTGCACGGGCTATCGGCCCATCATTCGTGCCGCAACCGAAATGTTCACCTATCCGGCCGTGCCCTTCGACCGGGCCGCCTTGGCCCGGGTGCTGGATACGCTGCAGGATGACCAGGTGTTCGTGTATGAATACGCCGGCCATCGGTTTCATGCGCCGCGCACGCTCGAACAGCTGGCCCGGTTGTATCAGGCGCTTCCGGATGCCCGCCTTCTGGCCGGCAGCACCGACGTGGGGCTGTGGGTCACGAAACAATACCGCGACCTGCCCGAACTGATTTATATCGGCCAGGTGGCCGAACTGCGCGCCATCCGTCCGGAAGGCGCCGATCTGGTCATCGGCGCCGGCGCTCTGCTCAATGACGCATTCGATGCCCTGGTGGCGCGCCTGCCCGAACTGGCCGAGATGCGCCAGCGGTTCGCGTCCTTTCCCATTCGCAATGCCGGCACGCTGGGTGGCAACGTCGCCAATGGGTCGCCCATTGGCGATTCGATGCCGGGCCTGATCGCCCTGGGCACGCGGATCATCCTGCGCCAGGGCGCGCGTGTGCGCGAAATGCCATTAGAAGATTTTTACCTGGCCTACCAGAAGACCGCGGCCGAGGCAGGCGAATTCGTACAGGGGCTGCGGGTGCCGATCGGCGTGCCCGGCCGGCATTTCCGCACGTACAAGCTGTCCAAGCGCTTCGACCAGGACATCTCTGCCGTGTGCGCCGCCTTTGCCGTCACGCTCGATGACGCAGGCCGGGTGCAGGCGGTGCGCACGGGCTTTGGCGGGGTCGCCGCCACGCCCGCGCGAGCCCGGGCCACCGAGGCCGCCTTGCTGGGGCAAGCCTGGACCGAGGCAACGGTACGGGCGGCCATGCGGCGCCTGGCCGATGATTTCGAACCCCTGAGCGACATGCGCGCCAGCAGCCAATACCGTTTGACGGCCGCGCGCAACCTGCTGTATCGCTTTTATCTCGAGACTGCGCCAGGCGGCGCGCTGGCATCCCGGCAGGTGCACGTGGCGGCATTGGCTGAAACACTGTAGGGCGCCGTGGCGCCCTGCCCGGCCACGGGCGGCGCCCCGCCCCGAGGAGACCGACATGGACATTCAAGTCAACGGACCGGCTGAGCTCGAACGCCTGGCCGTCAGCAATGACCACATCCCGCATCCGGTGGTGGGCGAGCCGGCGGCCGGTGCCGCCAGTCCGCATGAGTCCGCCAGCCTGCACGTCAGTGGCGAAGCGCTGTACACCGACGACATTCCGGAACTGCGCGGCACCCTGTATGCGGCGCTGGGGCTGTCCCAGCGGGCGCATGCGCGGATCACGGAGATGGACCTCGAGGCCGTGCGCCAGGCGCCGGGCGTCATCGACGTGCTGGTGGCCGGTGACATCCCGGGGGAGAACAATTGCGGCCCGGTGCTGCACGATGACCCCTTGCTGGCCGATGGCCGGGTCCAGTATCTGGGCCAGCCGGTCTTCATGGTCGTGGCCGAGAGCGTGGATGCGGCCCGGCGGGCGGCCCGGCTGGGCGTCTTGCAGTACGACAGCCTGCCGCATCGGCTCACCCCGCAAGAAGCCCGTGCGGCCAATGCCCGCACCACGCTGGGCGACTTGCGGCTGCAGCAGGGCGACGTACAGGCGGCGCTCGATGCTGCGCCGCACCATGCGCGTGGCACATTCCAGTGCGGCGATCAGGAACAGTTCTACCTCGAGGGGCAGATTTCCTATGCCATCCCGCAGGAAAAGGATGGCATGCTGGTCCTGTGCTCGACCCAGCACCCAAGCGAAATGCAGGCGGTGGTCGGTCACGCGCTGGGTTGGCAGGCGCACCAGGTGCGAGTAGAGTGCCGGCGCATAGGCGGTGGCTTTGGCGGCAAGGAGTCCCAATCCGCCCTGTTTGCCTGTCTGGCTTCCGTCGCCGCCCACCGGCTGGGGCGGCCGGTCAAGCTGCGCGTCGATCGGGACGACGATTTCATGATCACCGGCAAGCGGCACGGGTTCTGGTATGAATTCGACTACGGCTTCGATGACGATGGCCGCATCCTGGGCGTGCGCCTCGACATGACCCTGCGTTCGGGGTTTTCGGCGGATCTGTCCGAAGCGGTGGCCAGCCGGGCCCTGTGCCATTTCGACAATGCCTATTACATTCCGGCGGCCGACATCCATACCTTGTGCGGCAAGACCCACACCCAGTCGAATACCGCTTTTCGCGGGTTTGGCGGGCCGCAGGGGGCGCTGGTGACCGAGGTGGTCATCGAGCGGATCGCCCGGTTTCTGGGCAAGGACGCGCTGGATGTGCGCCGGCTCAATTTCTATGGCACAGACACGCGCAACGTCACCCCCTATGGCCAGGTGGTGGAAGGCAACCTGATCGGCCCCCTGGTCGATGAGCTCGAGCGCAGTTCCGACTACCGCGAACGGCGCCGGGCGGTCGCCGAGTTCAATGCCTGCAACCCGATCCTCAAAAAGGGTCTGGCACTCACACCGGTGAAATTCGGCATCTCGTTCAATGTGCCGGCCTTCAACCAGGCGGGGGCGCTGGTGCATATCTATCGGGATGGCTCCGTGCTGGTCAATCACGGCGGCACCGAAATGGGCCAGGGCCTGAATACGAAGGTGGCCCAGATCGTGGCGAACACGCTGGGTCTGGATCTGGACTGCGTACGCATCACGGCCACGGATACCTACAAAGTCGTCAATACGTCGGCGACCGCGGCATCCACGGGTACGGACCTGAACGGCAAGGCGGCCGAAGACGCGGCCCTGACGCTGCGGGCGCGTCTCGCGGGCTTTGCGGCGCGCCAGTACGGGGGTCAGCCCGAAGACGTGGTATTCGCCTGGCGCCAGGTGAGCGTCCAGGGCCGTACGATCCCGTTTGCGCAGCTGGTGGACGAAGCCTATTGGGATCGGGTCCAATTGTGGTCCGACGGCTTCTATGCCACGCCCGGCATCCACTGGGACAAGGCGACCAGTCATGGCAGCCCGTTCTATTACTTCGCCTTTGGTGCGGCGGTATCCGAAGTCGTCGTGGACACGCTCACGGGCGAATGGAAGCTGCTGCGCGCCGACATCCTGCACGATGCGGGCGCGTCCATCAATCCGGCCATCGACATCGGCCAGATCGAGGGCGGCTACATCCAGGGCATGGGCTGGCTGACCACCGAAGAGCTGGTCTGGCGCGCGGATGGCCGGCTGATGACCCACGCGCCGTCCACCTACAAGATCCCGGCGATCAGCGACTGCCCACGCGACTTCCGCGTACGCCTCTACACGGCGCGCAACCACAAGGACAGCGTGCACCACTCCAAGGCCGTGGGCGAGCCGCCCCTGCTGCACGGCATCAGCGTCTTCAACGCCATCACCGATGCGGTGGCTGCGGTGGGCGATGGCCGGCAGTCTCCCGACCTCTGCGCCCCGGCCACGCCGGAAGCCATCTTGCGGGCCATCGAGGGCGTGCGCCAGCACGGCGCGGCATAATGGCTGCCTGGATCGACCAGGCCTTGTGGTGCCTCGACAGGCGGCAGGCCGCGGTGCTGGTCAGCGTGGCCGCAGTCCGGGGTTCCGCGCCTCGCGAGGCGGGGGCCAAGATGCTGGTGTCGGCCGGCCATCAATGGCTGACGATTGGCGGTGGCCCCCTCGAATGGGTCGCCATGGCGCGCGCGCGCGCCATGCTCCAGGCGGCTGCGGGCACGGACCTGGCCATGGATCGGCACGTGTTCGAAGTGCCCCTGGCGGCGTCTTTGGGGCAATGCTGCGGCGGCCTGGTGCACCTGCTCTTCGAGCGCCTGCGCGAGGCCGATCGCGCCTGGCTCGAAGACGCGCGGGCCCGCCTGGCGAGCCTGGCCGCGTTCGAGCGCGAAGTCGGGCTGGGCGGCAGCGGGCGGCCGCCCTGGGTGCGCCTGCAGCCGCCGGGCGCCGCGTCACGGCCTGCAGACCGGTTTCGCGCAGCGCGCCTGCTGGATTGGCACGATGCCCGCGGCTGTCCCGTCTTTACCGAGCCGGTGTCGCCAGATGGGCAGAACGTCGTGGTATTTGGCGCCGGCCACGTGGGCCGCGCCCTTGTACGGATCCTGCAGACGCTGCCCTGCCGGGTGACCTGGGTGGATGCGCGCGAGGATCAGTTTCCCGATCAAGTCGGCCGCCAGGTCACCATCGAGGCCACCGACGTGCCCGAGGCGGTCATCGATGAAGCGCCGGCGGGCAGTTATTTCCTGATCATGACGCATGACCACGCGCTGGACCAGCGGCTGTGCGAGTATCTGATGCGACATCATGATTTTGCCTATTGCGGCCTGATCGGTTCGGCCACAAAATGGCACCGATTCCAGCAACGGTTCAACGCCAAGGGGATCCCGATCGAGCGCCAGCAACGCATTACCTGCCCAGTGGGCGAACCCGGCATCACCGGCAAGCAGCCCGAAGTCATCGCGGTGGCCGTGGCGGCGCAGCTGTTGCGCCTGCATGCCAGGCAGGCGGCTGCATCCACCCAGTCCCCGGAAACCCTTCTGCAGTCCTGACCACGGCCCTGCAAGGCATGCGTTTTGCAGGACCTCGAGCCGGACCGCCTGTTCAATCCGTATTCGATCCCACAGGAGACTTTTCATGCCTCAGCAGTATTCCCCGGATCCGGCGCAGGCCGCCTATCGCGCCCAGCTGCTTTATTTTCGCGATGATCCGCAGCGGGATGAGGAGGCCGTGGTGTGGATCCGGGACGGTCTGCTGATCGTGCAGGATGGCGAGGTGCTGGCCTGCGGCGAACACGCGCAGCTGGCGCGCACGCTGGCGCCCGGGGTCGTGGTGCACGACTGGCATGAACACCTGATCGTGCCTGGCTTTGTCGATGCCCACATTCATTACCCCCAGACCGACATGATCGCATCGCCGGCCGAAAGTCTGTTGCCCTGGCTGGAAACCTGGACGTATCCCACCGAGCGGCGCTTCGAGGATCCCGGGTACGCGCGCGAGGTGGCCGGCTTCTTTCTGGATGAGCTCGTACGCTGCGGCACGACCACGGCACTGGTGTACTGCAGCGTGCACCCGGGGTCGGCAGAGGCTTTCTTCGAGGCCAGTCACGCCCGCGGCCTGCGCATGATTGCCGGCAAAGTGATGATGGACCGGAACTGCCCGGATTATCTGCAGGACACGGCCGAACAGGGTGCGCGCGACAGCGAGGCGCTGCTGCGGCGCTGGCATGGCACGGGGCGCCAGCTGTATGCGCTGACGCCGCGCTTTGCGCCTACGTCGAGCGCCGGGCAGCTGGGCCGCTGCGGCGAGCTGGCACGGGCCTACCCGGATGCCTACATCCAGTCGCACGTGGCCGAGAGCCGGGCCGAGGTCGACTGGGCCATGGCGCTGTTTCCGGGCCATCGCAGCTATCTGGACATTTACGACCGCCATGGCCTGTTGCGCCCCGGAGCGGTCTATGGCCACTGCATCTGGCTCGATGACGACGACCGTTGCCGTCTGCGCGACAGCGGGGCCGTGGCGGCCCACTGTCCGACCTCCAATCTGTTCCTGGGCAGCGGTCTGTTCGATCACGCCACCGCCCGTGCACAGCGTGTCCCGGTGGCGCTGGGTACAGACGTGGGCGGCGGGACCTCGTTTTCGATGCTGTCGACCATGAATGAAGCGCACAAGGTGGCCCGGCTGACAGGGCATCACCTGACCGCGCAGCGCATGTTCTGGCTGGCGACGCAGGGGGCCGCCCGGCACCTGGGGCTGTCGGGGCGCATCGGCACGCTCGCGCCCGGCGCCGAGGCCGATTTCGTGGTCCTGGACCCGCGCGCCACGCCTTTGCTGGCCCGGCGCAGCGAACAGGCCGACGCTCTGGAAGAGCTATTGTTTGCGCTGGCGATGCTGGGGGATGATCGGGCCGTGGCCGCGACCTACGCCGCCGGGCGCGAGGTTCACCGGCGTGACTGAGCCCCCGGGCGCCGCCCCGCCTGCCCGCCCCCGCTCCGTGCCATAATCCTTGACATGGACCCGCAGCTCGAACTCAACCGCCCTACCCGGCTGCCGCCGCTGATTCCTTTTTCCAGCGTCGATGATGCCGACCAGGCGGTGGCGCGCCTCATCGAAATCTACCAGCGCAACACGGCCTTCATACGCGATGCCTTCCGTGAATACTGCACCCGGGGCCTCGAAACCGGGCAGCGCGTGCGGGCCTGTTACCCGGCTTTGCGCATCCGCATCCACACATACCAGGAAGTCGATAGCCGCCTTTCGTATGGGCACCTGGTCGAGCCCGGCATCTACATGACCACGATCACCCAGCCGCACCTGTTTCGCGACTACCTGCGCGAACAGGTGCGGCTGCTGCTGCGCAATCACCGCGTGCCGGTCGAGATCGGCGAGTCCGACCTGCCTATCCCATTGCACTTCGCGTTTCCCGAGGGCGAGTACGTCGAGGGCGAAGTCTCCGAAGTGCCGGGGCATACGTTGCGCGATCACTTCGACGTGCCCGACCTGGTGGTCACCGATGACGCCATCGTCAACGGCACCTGGCGCGGGCGCACCAACCAGCCCCGGCCGCTGGCGCCGTTCACGGCGCCCCGCATCGATTATTCGCTGCACCGGCTGCAGCACTATACGGCCACCTCGCCGGCGCACTTCCAGGATTTCGTGCTGTTCACCAACTATCCCTTCTATGTAGACGAGTTCGTGCGTTGGGCACGGCAGTCGCTGGCCCAGGGCACGGGGGGATACACCGAACTCATCGAGCCCGGCAACGTCGTGATCACGCCCGAACAGGCGCATGCGGCGCCGGCCGCGGCGGCGGCCCTGCCCCAAATGCCTTCCTATCACCTGAAGCGCCCGGGGCACTCGGGCATCACGCTCATCAACATTGGCGTGGGCCCTTCGAATGCAAAGACGATCACCGATCACGTGGCCGTGTTGCGGCCGTCGGCCTGGCTGATGCTGGGGCATTGCGCGGGCCTGCGCACCACCCAGCGCCTGGGCGACTACGTGCTCGCGCACGGTTATGTGCGCGAAGACCATGTGCTGGATGACGACCTGCCACTGTGGGTGCCGGTGCCGCCGCTGGCCGAGGTGCAGGTCGCGCTCGAACAGGCCGTGGCCGAGGTCGCCGGGCTGTCGGGCTGGGAGCTCAAGCGCATCATGCGCACCGGCACGGTGGCGACGATCGACAACCGCAACTGGGAGCTGCGCGACCAGCAGGAGCCCGTGCAGCGCCTGTCGCAATCGCGGGCCATCGCGCTGGACATGGAATCCGCCACCATCGCGGCCAATGGGTTCCGCTTCCGTGTCCCGTATGGCACCTTGCTGTGCGTATCCGACAAGCCCCTGCATGGCGAACTCAAGCTGCCCGGCATGGCCAGCGCCTTTTACCGCACGCAGGTCAACCAGCACCTGCACATCGGCATCCGGGCGCTCGAGCACTTGCGCGAAATGCCGCCCGAGCGGCTGCATTCGCGCAAGCTGCGCAGCTTCATCGAAACGGCCTTCAAGTAGGCGGGCCGGCCCGCTGCACTTCAGGCCGGCGCGGCCCGGCACTGGCACCCGGCCGGGCCGGGTGCGGGTTCAGTCGAGCAGGCCAACCAGGAACAGCGACAGATCGGGCCAGGCCGCCGCCGCAGCCAGGCCCAGCAGGGCCGTGAACAGGAAGGGCAGCGCCCCGCGGGCCACGGTCTCGATGGGCAATTTGGTGATGTTGGCCGCCACGTACAGGTTGATGCCCACCGGCGGCGTGATCAGCCCGATGGCCAGGTTGATGGTCACCACCACGCCGAACCAGATTGGATCCCAGCCCAATTGGTGGGCCACTGGCAGGAAGATCGGCAGGCTGATGAACATGATGGTGATGGCATCCATGAACATGCCGGCGATCAGCAGGATCACCATGATGACCAGCAGCACCACCCATTCGTTGCTGCTGACGCCCAGCAGCAGTGCGGAATACTGGCCGATGAGGTCATCGACGTTGACCACCCAGCCGAACAGGCTGGCGTAGGCCACCACGAACATGACGAACGCCGATGAGGACGAGGCTTCGACCAGCGCCTGGTACAGCCCCTTGAAGTCCATGGTGCGATAGATGGGGCCGCCAACAAACAGCGCGTAGACCGTGGCCACCAGCGCGGCCTCGGTGGGGGTGAACATGCCCGAGTAGATGCCGCCCAGGATGACCACCGGCGTCATCAGCCCCCAGAACGAGTCGCGGAATGCATACCACAGCCGTTTGAGATAGGCGTGGCCTGGATAGGGGTCGGGGCTGAGCCGGTCGAGCGAGGGGGTGCCGTGGATGGCGCGGTCTTTCTTGGCCAGGGGCAGGGTGAGCAGCATGAGCGCCCCCATGAACAGGCCCGGGATGATGGCCGCGATGAACAGCTTGGCGATAGAGGTTTCGGCGATCACGCCGTAAATGATCAGGCCGATGGAGGGCGGGATCACGATGGACAGGGCCGCCCCGGTGCAGACCAGACCGGCGGCGAAGGCGCGCGTATAGCCGTCTTCTTCCATGCTCTTGATGATCAGCGGGCCGATGGCGGCCACCGAGGCCGGGCCCGAGCCGCTGACGGCGCCCCAGAACAGGCAGACCACGGTGCCGACCACGCCCATGCCGCCGGGCAGGCGGCCGATCAGGACCCTGAAGAAACGGATCATGCGCTCGGCGATACCCAGTGAGCCCATGAGGGCGCCGGCCAGGATGAAGAAGGGGATGGCCAGCAGGGAAAATTTGGACACGCCGGTGGCGATCAGGTCGCCGACCAGATCCAGGCCGAAGCCCAGGTCCCACATGGCGTACATGGCCGACAGGCCCAGTGCAAAGGCGACCGGCACGCGCAGCGCGAGAAAGATGAAAAACAGGATGATCATCTGCGTGCCGGCACCCATGTCAAACATGGCGGATCTCCTGGTTCAGCGCGCGCCACATTTCGACGCTGTGCTGAAGAAAGCGCAGCAGTACGAACAGGAACGCGAACGGCACGCCGATGCTGTAGTACCAGGCGGGAATCTGCAGGGCGTATGAACGGATGCCGCTGGACATCTGGTTGAGCACGAGTTCCCAGCTGAACCAGGCCGAAAGTAGCAGCAGGAGGCAGGACAGGATGATCGAGAGGGCCAGCACGATTTTGCGGGGCCGGGCCGGCAACAGGTCGTAGACCAGCGTGACCGCCAGATGCTCGCCGGCGCGCGCGGCGATGGCTGCGCCGAAGACCGTCAGGAGCAGAAAGCCGTTGATGAGGATTTCTTCGGTGGAGGCGAACGAGTAGTTGGTGACGTAGCGCACGACCACGTTCACGAAGCCCAGAATGGTCATGAGGGAAAAGATGACGGCGCAGATGATCTTCTCGGCGTCACGCAACAGCAGGTGCATGGGGATCTCCCGGGGCATGACACGGGCCGGCCCGGTTGGACTGGCCCGTGGTGGTGGGCCGCGTTGGCTCGGCGCAGGCGCCAGGCCAGGGGCCCGTCAGGACTGGCTCAGGAGCCTTTGGCGGCCTTGATGCTGTCCTGGAAGGTCTTGACCAGATCGGCGCCGACCTTGGCGGCCCAGGTATCGAATGCGCCCTGGGTGGCTTCGCGGAACTGCTGCAGTTCTTCGGGCGTGGATTCATGGATTTCCATGCCTTTTTCGCGCAGGTAGGTGATGCCGTCATCCGTGGCCTTGCGGGTGATGTCCACCTGGTAGGTCATGGCATCTTCGGCCGCCTTGCGCATCTTTTGCTGGGTGTCGGCATCGAGGGAATCCCAGCGCTTCTTGCTGATGCCGATGAAGATCGGATCATACGAATAGTGCCAGGTGCTGAGGTATTTCTGTACCTCGTTGACGCGCTGCGGGATGATGACCGCGCCGATGGGGTTTTCTTGCCCATCGACCACGCCCTGCTGCAGGGCCGAGAAGGTTTCGGTCCATTGCATTTGTTGCGGATTGGCGCCCAGGTCTTTCATGACGTCGATGTACATGGGCCCGGCGACCCGCATTTTCAGGCCCTTGAGATCGGCCGGCGTCTTGATGGGATGCACGTTGTTGGTGACTTCGCGAAAGCCATTTTCGCCCCAGGCCAGCACGATGATGTCGTGATCGGCCATGATGTCGGCCATTTTCTTGCCGGCTTCGCCCTGGGTGGTGGCATCGACCTCGGCGTAGTCCGCATACAGGTAGGGCAGCGAGAACACGGCCATTTCAGGCACCATGGGCGTGACGTTGATGGCCGAGGTGACCACGAAATCGATGGCGCCGCGGCTGGTCATTTCGGCTTGTTTCATTTGGTCGCCACCGGCCAGGGTGGCATTGGGAAATATGCGCACCTTGTATTTGCCGTCGGTGGCCTGGTCGAGCAGTTCGGCGAATTTTTCGGAACCTTTCTGCCAGGTGGTGGTATCCGAGGTGTTGTGCGACAGGCGCAGCGTTTCGGCCGAGACCGAGCCGACCATGCCCAGACAGGCCACGGCCGAAGCCAGGGCGATCAGGCGCAAGCGGGATAGTTTCATGGGATCTCCTTCGTTTTGAGTGCCGTTTCCGGCCAACAGGGACATGACCGAGTTGGACATGATCGATTCTAACCATTAGTTTTACCTTGTGGAACGCTTGTCCTTATTGGGATTTATACCTACGCGTGGAATAATGAGTTTGATTTTTGTGCTCCTATGATAAATAATCACTTTGAAGAATATAGATGGTTCATATCGTGAAACGAAGGTCAGAATCCGACCCCACCCGTGCCGCGGGCACACAGGCCGTGCATCGTGCGCTCAGCGTGCTGCACGTGATTGCGCGCGGTCGCGATCAGGGCGTGGGGCTGTCGTCCATCTGCCGGCAGGCGGGGCTCAACAAGTCCACCGCACACCGCCTGGCCTCGGCTCTGGTGGCGGCCGGCATGGTCGAGCAGGATGCCCGCACGCGGCAGTATTTCCTGGGGGCCGAATGCCATGCGCTGGGCCTGGTGGCCGCTTCGCGCTTTGGCCTGCATCACGATGTGGACGCACCGGTGCGCCGGTTGGCCCAGCACACCGGCGATGCCGCCTTCTTTTCAGCGCGCCAGGGTGCCTGGTCATTGTGCCTGCTACGCCATGAAGGCCAGTATCCGCTCAAGTCGCATGTGCTGCAGGCCGGCGACCGACACCCGCTGGGGGTCGGGGGCGGCAGCCTGGCCATGCTGGCGGCGCTGCCGGATGCCGAGATCGAGCCCATGCTCGATGCCGTCATGGACGAAACCCGCCTGGCGTTTCCCGGCTATACGCGCGAATGCCTGCGGGCCGAAGTCGCGGCCACCCGGGCACGCGGCTTTGCCGTCAATCGCGGGCGTGTGCTCAAGGGCTCCTGGGGCTTCGGGATGCCGGTGCGCAACCCCGAAGGCCAGGTGATCGGCGCCTTCAGCATCGCCACCGTAGAAAGCCGCATGACACCCGAACGCGAGCAGATCCTGGGCGATCTGCTCGCGCAGGAAGCCCAGTCGCTAGAACAGATCCTCTGTGCGCGGGCGGGTGCGTCCAGTCTGGCGCCCGTTTTTCTCTCATCGGCCGCCACGGCGGCCACCCAATCCAAGAGGCACCACCATGACGCAAGCAGTCATTGCCGGATGGTCACACATTCCCTTCGGGAAACGGTCTGATCCGGACACTGAATCCCTGATGGCCCAGGTCACCGGGCCGGCCCTCGAGCACGCTGGCATCAGCGGCAAAGAGGTCGATGGCATCTATGTCGGGGTCATGAACAACGGCTTCCAGAAGCAAGACTTCCAGGGCGCCCTGGTGGCGCTGGCCGACCCCGATCTCACCCACGTGCCGGCCAACCGTCTCGAAAATGCCTGCGCGACGGGCAGCGCGGCCATCCACGCCGCGATGGATTTCATCGAGTCCGGCCGCGGGCGCATCGCCCTGGTGGTGGGGGCCGAGAAAATGACGGCGCGCTCCACGCCTGAAGTGGGCGATCTGCTGCTCAATGCCAGCTACCGCAAGGAAGAAGCCGACATCCTGGGCGGCTTTGCCGGTATTTTTGGCCAGATCGCGGGTCAGTATTTCGAGCGCTACGGTGACTACAGCCGCGAACTGGCCATGATTGCCGCCAAGAATCACAAGAATGGGGTCGACAACCCCTATGCCCAGATCCGCAAGGATCTGGGGGTCGACTTCTGCGATACGGTGTCCGAAAAAAACCCATATGTCGCACCGCCTCTGCGCCGGACCGATTGCTCCCTGGTGTCCGATGGGGCCGCCGCCCTGGTACTGGTGGCCGATTCGATGATGGATCAGTTTCCACGCGCCATCGGCTTCAAGGCGCGCCAGCAGGTCAACGATATCCTGCCGCTCAGCCGGCGCGATCCGCTCGCCTTCGAGGGGGCCGCCCGGGCCTGGCGCCAGGCGCTGCAGCAGGCGGGCATCACGCTCGATGACCTGAGCTTCGTCGAAACCCACGATTGCTTCACGATCGCCGAAATGATCGAATACGAAGCCATGGGTCTGGCGGCCCGTGGCGAGGGCTGGAAAGTGGTGCGCGAGGGCTTGACGCAAAAAGATGGCCGCCTGCCCGTCAACCCTTCCGGCGGCCTGAAGGCCAAGGGGCATCCAGTCGGTGCCACTGGTGTATCCATGCATGCCCTGGCCTGCATGCAGCTGGTCGGGGCGGCCGGCGACATGCAGATTCCCGATGCCCGGCTGGCCGGGGTGTTCAACATGGGCGGGGCGGCCGTGGCCAATTACGTGAGCATTCTCGAGCGGGTCAAATAATGGCCGGGCATGATTCGAACACGCCGCCGGGTGGCCTGGTGCCGGTGTCGCGCCGGGTGATGAACCTGGCCACGTTCGTCAGCCAGGCGGCGGCGCGTCTGCCCGATGAGCCCGCCCTGGTGGTCGACGGGCAGGTGACCAGCTGGCGCACGCTCGAGTCGCGGGTGGCGGCGCTGGCCGCCGTGTTTGCCGACGCCGGCCTGGGCAAGGGCGATCGCATCCTGACCCATTCTCCCAATGGCGTGGATCAAATCGAGGTCATGCTGGCCACGTTTCGCCTGGGCGCCGTCTGGGTGCCCACCAATTTTCGCATCGCGCCAGACGAGGCCGATTACCTGGCGCGCAGCGCCGGGGTGTCGGCATTCATCTGCCATGCCGCTTATCCACGGCACGCCGCCCTGGCCGAGGCGCTCGATGGCCTCAAGCTGGTGGCCGGGCTCGGGCCCGATGCGGGTGCCGACGGCATTGCCGCCCGCATCGACGCCGCGCTGGCGGCGGGCCGCAGCCGGGCGCCCGAGGCGGTGGAATACGATGATCCGTGCTGGTTCTTCTTTACCTCGGGTACGACGGGCAAGCCCAAGGCGGCCGTACTGACGCATGGCCAGATGGCCTTCGTCCTTACCAATCACCTGGCCGATCTCATGCCCGGCACGACGCACCGTGACCGCAGCCTGGTGGTGGCCCCCCTGTCGCACGGCGCGGGCATTCACTACCTGACGCAGGTGGCGCGCGGCGCCGCCACGGTCTTCAGCACCCAGTCGCGCTTTTCGCCCGAGGCCGCCTGGGAAACCGTCGAACGCCACCGGATCACCAATTTCTTCACGGTCCCCACGATCCTCAAGATGATGGTCGAGCACGACAGCGTGGATCACTACGACCACGCCTCGCTGCGCTACGTCATTTATGCGGGCGCGCCCATGTATCGGGCCGATCAGAAGCGGGCACTGGAAAAACTGGGCCCGGTGCTGGTGCAGTATTTCGGCCTGGGTGAGGTCACGGGCAACATCACCGTGCTGCCGCCCGAAGAGCACGCCGTCGATGATGCCCTGATGCCGCACGCAGGGTCCTGTGGGCGGCCACGCACCGGCATGGAGATCAGCATCCAGGACGCCGATGGCCACCCGCTGCCGGCGGGCGAGCAGGGCGAGATCTGCGTCTGCGGGCCCGCCGTGTTCGCCGGCTACTACAACAACCCGGACGCCAACCGCAAATCGTTCCGGGATGGCTGGTTTCGCACGGGCGACGTGGGTTTCCTGGATGCCCAGGGCTACCTGACCATCACCGGGCGCGAGTCCGACATGTATATCTCCGGGGGCTCCAATATCTACCCGCGCGAGATCGAAGAAAAGATCCTGGCGGCCGGGTGGGTGAAGGAAGTCTGCGTGCTGGGGGTGCCCGATCCCGTCTGGGGCGAGGTCGGCGTGATGGTCGCCGTGCTCGAAGAAGGTGCCGCCTGGGATCCAGACGCTTTCCAGCAATGGCTGGATGGGCACATCGCGCGCTACAAGCAACCGCGCCACTTCGTGATCTGGCCCGAACTGCCCAAGTCGGGCTATGGCAAGATCACCAAGAAGATCGTGCGCGAGGCGCTGGTGGAACGCGGCGTGTTTCCCGCACCCTGAGCCGGGTTGGGCGATATGGACAACATCATGCACCCAGCGCGCGCTTGGACGGGCTGGCCCGACAGCGATACCCGCCCGGATCCGGGGGTGCCCGTGCTGCGGCACCCGGGGCCCGTCGCGGCGGTGCGCCGCGATGTGCTGGCTGGGCATGGGCAGCCGACCTGGCGCATTCCGCTGTGGGCGGGCCAGACCTTGCAGGCCTCGGTGCTGGCCGCCCTGCGGCGGCTTGGGGTGCAGACGGCGGCGTTGGGTTTGCAGCAGGCCGTGTTTTCCCATTTGCGCTATTTCGAAATCGCCACCAGCCCCGACGCCCTACCGGTCGCGCACTACACCACGCCGCTGGATCGCACCGGTCCGCTGGACCTGGTCTGCGCCGGCGCCACGGTGGGGCAGACCGCCCAGGGGCAGCACGCGATCCATTGTCATGCGCTGACGGTCGATGCCGACGGCCATTTCGTCGGCGGCCATCTGCTGCCGGATGCCTGCGTGCTGGCCGAAGCCGGCGTGGCCTGGCTGTGGGCGCTGGATCACATGCGCCTGGTCATTGGCGATGATGCCGAAATCTGCACCCCTGTTTTTCATCCAATTCTGTCCGAGGCCGATCCGCATGGCAATCATTGAGCGCGGTGCACCGGGGCGCATTTTCTACGTGCGCATCCACCCCAATGAAGACTTGGTGCGCAGCATCGAGCACACCGCACGCGAGGCCGGCCTCGGAGCGGCCCTGGTCCGCAGCAGCGTGGGCAGTTTGGCGCATGCCTGCCTCGAAGTGGCGGCTGGCCGGCTATTGGAACGGCCAGGCCCCGCGCTCGAAATCATGACGCTGCAAGGCGAGGTCAGGGCGACGCCCCATGGGCTGCCCGAAGCCCGGTTGGCGGGTGTGGTCATGGACTTGCAGGGGCAGTTTCATGCCGGTCGGTTCGTGCGCGGCCGCAATCCGGCGTGCATGACCATCGAGGTCGTGCTGGAAGAATGGTGTATCGAACAACAGATGGAGTTCTCGGTCGATGAATAATACGAATGAAGGCAAGGTCGTCCTGGTGACGGGTGGGGTCTCGGGCATTGGCCTGGCCCTGGTGCGCGGCCTGTTGGCCAAGGGCTGGCAGGTGTTGGCGGTCGACGTGCAGGCCGGGCAGATCGAGGCCGCCCGGCAGGCATTCGGTGACGCATTCGGCGGCCAGTTGCGGTTTGCCCAGGCCGACGTCACCGATGAAACCCGGATCGAGCAGGTCGTGGCCGACTGCGAAGCCGATTTTGGCCCTTTGCACGGGCTGGTCCATTCGGCAGGGATTGCCGCCGAGATCCCGGCGATGGAAACCGACGTGGCCATGTTCCGGCGCATCATGGATGTCAACGTGACGGGCTCTTTCATCACGGCGCGTGCCGCCGCGCGGGTCATGCAGCCGCGTGGCACAGGCTCGATCGTGCTGATTTCCTCGGTGTCCGGCATGCGCGGCAATTATGGCCGCGTGGCGTATGGGTCGTCCAAATCCGCGTTGCTGAACATGACGCGGATCATGGCGGTCGAGTGGGCCCGCAGTGGGCTGCGGGTCAATACGGTGGCGCCGGGCCCCATCGATACCCCGCTCACCAAGAAGATCCATACGCCGGCGACGCGGGCCAACTGGAATCGTGTCGTGGCCATGGGGCGCTACGGCGCGGATCATGAACTGGTCGGCCCGGTTTGCTGGCTGCTCGATCCCGACGGTTCTTCTTACGTGACAGGGCAGGTGATTGCCGTGGATGGCGGTTTCACCGCCATGGGTTTGCCGGTACCGGACGCCTGAAAAGCGATACACTGAAGCCGTTGGCATCGTCTGCCGCTGTCATTTCTCTATCATTCACTATCGTCGTCCACACCCCTCGTGTCCGTCATGGCACTGTCGGGCCACAAGCCGGCATGCGGCCGTACTGGGCGCCCACCCGATTCAGGTCGTTCCGTGAAAGTTCTCCAGCCCGCCTCCGTGCCATCCCCTGCCCCTTGTCCGGCGCCGCAACGCAACGGCGCCGAAGTCCTGCTCGACACCCTGATCGCCCATGGCGTGGATACGGTGTTCGGCTATCCGGGGGGGGCCGTGCTGCCGCTCTACGACGCTTTGTACGCCGAACCGCGCCTGCGCCATGTGCTGGTGCGCCACGAACAGGCCGCCGTGCATGCCGCCGAAGGCTATGCGCGCAGCACGGGGCGCACCGGGGTGGTGTTCGTCACATCGGGTCCGGGCATGTCCAACACCACCACGGGTCTGCTCGATGCGCTGTGCGACTCGATCCCCGTACTGTGCATCAGCGGCCAGGTGGCCACGGGCGCCATCGGCACCGATGCGTTCCAGGAATGCGACGCCGTGGGCATATCGCGCCCGGTCACCAAATGGAACGCGCAAATCAAACGCGCCCACGACGTGGCCGATCTGGCGGCCAAGGCCCTGCGCCTGACGCGCGGCGGCCGGCCTGGGCCCGTGTTGCTCGATTTCCCGAAAGACTTGCAAATGGCGGCGGTCGAGCCCGAATACGCCGTCGCGCAGGCCGAACCCGATGCGCCCCAGCCGTTCACGCCGGGAACCGAAGCCGCTCTCAAGCGGGCTGCCGCCCTCATTGCCCGGGCACGCCGCCCGGTGTTCTATGGCGGCGGCGGGTTGATCAACTCGGGGCCGGATGCCAGCCATGCGTTTCGCAGCCTGGTGCAGGCGACCGGCGCGCCCTGTACGCTCACGCTCATGGGCTTGGGGGCCTATCCGGCCGACGATCCGCAGTTTCTGGGCATGCTGGGCATGCACGGCACCCTGCAGGCCAATCTGGCCATGCATCACGCCGATCTCATCATCTGCGTGGGGGCCCGGTTCGATGACCGCATCACCGGGCGCCTGTCCGATTTCTGCCCGCACGCCGAAAAAATCCATCTCGATATCGATCCGGCCTCCATCGACAAGGTCGTGCGGGCGGATGTGGCGCTGGTCGGAGATTGCTATCCCCTGCTGCGGGCCCTGCATAAAGAACTGGGTGCACTGCCGGGCGACGCGGATCGGCTGGCCGAATGGTGGCAGCGCATCGCCGTGTGGCAAGCGCGCCAGTGCCTGCAGGTCACGCCATCGCCCGAGGTCATCCTGCCTCAAGACCTGATGCAGCGCATCGACCGGCGGCTGCGTGGGCAGGATGCCATCGTGTCCACCGACGTCGGTCAGCATCAGATGTGGGCGGCCCAGTACCTGGCGATCTCCCGGCCCAACCGCTGGCTGACGTCCGGCGGTGCCGGCACCATGGGCTACGGCCTGCCGGCCGCCATCGGCGCCCAGGTTGCACACCCCGACAAGACCGTGGTGTGCATCAGCGGCGACGCTTCGGTGCTGATGAACATCCAGGAACTCGCGACCGCCATGCAGCACAGGGCGCCGGTCAAGGTCATCGTCTGCAACAACGGCCACATGGGCATGGTGCGGCAGTGGCAGGAACTCATACACGGCGGGCGCTACAGCCATAGCTACAATGCGTCCATCCCGGATTTCGTGGCGCTGGCCGGCGCTTTTGGCTGGGGCGCCGCGCGCGTCGAACACCCGCGCGACCTCGACGCCGCACTGGACGCCTGTCTGGCGCATGACGGTCCCTATTTTCTGGATGTCGCGGTGGTGCCGCTGCAAAACTGCTTTCCCATGATGCCGGCCGGCTATGGGCACCAGCAGGTCATGCTCTCCGAAGACACCTGGTACGTCGAAGACTGATCAGGAGCGCCCTTGCAGGATACCCAGGTTCAGGAAGCATCGACGGGTTCCGGGCTGGTGGTGCTGGCTGCCACGCTGGCCGTGCAGTCGCTCGTGGCCATGTCCCTGCTCACCTTGCCGGTGGTGGCCCCGATGGTCGCGGTTGCACTGGGGGTCTCGCCGGTGCACGTGGGCGTGTACGTCGCGCTGGCGTATGCGGCCGCCATGGCGTCCAGCCTGGTGTCGGGCGGGCTGGTGCGGCGTTATGGTGCCATACGGGCCAGCCAGGCAGGCCTGTTGCTGTGCGCGCTGGGCCTCTTGATCAGCATGGTGCCCCATGTCGCGGTCACGGCGCTGGGGGCCTTGATCCTCGGGGCGGGCTACGGGCCCATCACTCCGGCCAGTTCACATTTGCTGATTCGCAGCACCCCGGCTCATCGCCTGTCTTTCGTGTTCTCGATCAAGCAGACGGGCGTGCCGCTGGGCGGGGTGCTGGCCGGGGCGCTGGTACCGGGCCTGGCCGAGTGGAGTTCCTGGCAGGCGGCGTTCGCCGTGGTGGCCGTCTGCAGCCTGGTGTGCGCCGTCGTGATCCAGCCCTTGAGTCGCACGCTGGACCGTGACCGCGACCCGGCCCATCCGGTTTCGTTGCGCAGCAATCTGGTGGCCCCCCTGCGTCTGGTCTTCGGGCTGCGCAGTCTCAGGGTGCTGGCGGCGGTGTCGTTCCTGTTTTCGGTGACCCAGCTCTCCCTGGTCACCTATCTGGTCACCTGCCTGCACGAAGATATGAGCATCGACCTGGTCACGGCGGGCCTGCTGTCGGCGCTCTCGCAAATGGCTGGCGTCGCGGGCCGCATCCTGTGGGGCTACGCCTCGGATCGTTTCATGGGGCCTTTGCGGGCACTGGGCGCCATCGCCCTGCTCGCTGCCCTGTGCGCGGTCCTGATGCCGATCAGCCCCGCCTATCCATTGTGGCTGCTGGGCCTGCTGCTGATGGTGTTCGGCTTCTGTGCCATTGGATGGAATGGCGTGTACCTGGCTGAAGTGGCGCGCCAGGCCCCCGCCGGCAAGGCCAGCGTCGCCACGGGGGGCACCCTGTCCATCACTTTTCTGGGCAACGTGCTGGGGCCACCGGCGTTCGGGCTGGTGGCCGCCGGCCTGCACAGCTATGTGCTGGCGTATGGGGTGCTGCTGATCCCGGCCACGATCAGCCTCTGGTTGCTGTGGCAGGGTCGGCGTGCGTTTCGGCCGGCCGTGGGCTGATCGGGTTGTCGGCCGCTCAGGCCGCCTAGGCCGACACGGCCTGGACGATGGCCTGCCCGACTTCTTTGGTGCTGGCCTCGCCCCCCATGTCGCGGGTGCGGGGTCCGTGGGCCAGAACGGCTTCTATGGCCTGGACCACGGCTGTCGCGGCTTGCGGATGCCCGAGATGGTCGAGCATGAGGGCCGCCGACCAGATCTGGCCCACGGGGTTGGCGATGCCCCGGCCGGCGATGTCCGGGGCTGAGCCATGCACAGGCTCGAACAGCGAGGGATGACGCCGTTCGGGGTCCAGATTGGCGGATGGGGCGATGCCGATGGTGCCGGTACAGGCCGGGCCCAGGTCGGACAGGATATCGCCGAACAGGTTGGACGCGACCACGACGTCGAAGCGATCCGGATGGCGCACCATGTGAGCGCACAGAATGTCGATGTGGAATTTGTCCCAGGTGACATCGGGGAACTCGGCCGCGATGGCTTCGACGCGCTCATCCCAGAATGGCATGGTGATGGAAATGCCGTTGGACTTGGTGGCCGCAGTCAGGTGCTTGCGGGGCCGTTGTGATGCCAGCTGGAAGGCGTAGCGCAGCACCCGGTCGGTGCCGGTGCGCGTGAACACGGATTCCTGGATGGCCATCTCGCGCTCGGTCCCGACAAACAGGCGCCCACCGGCATTGGAGTATTCGCCCTCGGTGTTTTCGCGCACCACCAGGAAGTCGATGTCGCCCGGCGCCCGGTGGGCCAGGGGGCATGGCACCCCCGGCATGAGGCGGGCCGGGCGCAAATTGATGTATTGGTCGAATTCACGGCGGATGGTCAGGATGGACTGCCAGACCGCGACATGATCAGGCACCCGGGCGGGGTCGCCCACGGCGCCGAAGAAGATGGCGTCGTGCCGGCCGACCTGGTGTTTCCAATCGGGCGGCATCATGCTGCCGTGGCGTACGTAGTGATCGCAGCCCCAGTCGAAGACGTCGAAGTGCAGGTCGAAGCCAAAGCGGGTGGCGGCGGCTTCCAGCACCCGCAAGCCTTCGGGCATGACTTCGGTTCCGATTCCGTCGCCCGGAATCACGGCTATGTTATGTGTCATCATAAAGGGCCTGATTTAAACAGGCTCCAACTCTAGCAGTTTTTTTGTGCTTTGCGCAGGGCGTGCAGGCGCCTGAACTTGCATGTGGCCCGGCTGGCTCGTATGATCCGTGCCAATGTGGCCGTCCTTGTGCCGCCTGTGGAACTTCATGACCAAAACACTCATCATTGCAGAAAAACCTTCGGTTGCCCTGGATATTTCCCGGGCCCTGGGCGGCTTTACGCGTACGGGCGACTATTTCGAAAGCGAGCACTACGTGCTCTCTTCCAGTGTCGGGCATCTGCTTGGCCTGGTGGCCCCGAATGATCCGGTGCGCGGCAAATGGAGCTTTGCCCATCTGCCGGTGATTCCCGAACAGTTCGAACTGGGGCCCGTCGACAAGCGCTCTACCGAACGGCTCAAGCTGCTGGTCAAGCTGCTCAAGCGCAAGGACGTCACGGCGGTCATCAATGCCTGTGACGCGGGGCGCGAGGGCGAGCTGATTTTCCGCTACATCATGCAGTATTCCGGGGTCAAGAAACCGGTATGGCGGTTGTGGCTGCGCTCCATGACCCAGGCCGCGATCCGCGAAGCCTTCGAGAACCTGCGCGACGACGACACCATGAAACCCCTCGAAGCAGCCGCGCGCTCGCGCGCCGAGGCGGACTGGCTGGTGGGCATCAACGGTACCCGGGCCATGACGGCCTTCAATAGCAAGGATGGCGGGTTTTTCAAGACGCCGGTGGGGCGCGTGCAGACGCCCACGCTGGCCATCGTAAACGAGCGCGAAGAACAAATCCGCCGTTTCGTCCCGCGCGACTACTGGGAAGTCCACGCCACATTCGTTGCAGCGGCCGGCCTCTATGAAGGGCGCTGGTTCGATCCGGCCTTCAAGAAAAACGAGCACGACCCCGACGCCCGCGATTCGCGGCTCTGGTCCGCATCCGCCGCGCAGAGCGTGGTGGCGGCCTGCCGCGACCAGCCCGGCACCGTGCAAGAAGAGTCCAAGCCGAGCACCCAGCTGTCGCCCGCCCTGTTCGATCTCACGACCTTGCAGCGCGAGGCCAACGCCCGTTTCGGCTTCTCCGCCAAGACCACGCTGTCCCTGGCCCAGACCCTGTATGAACGCCATAAGGCGCTTACCTACCCGCGTACGGATTCACGCTACCTGCCACAAGACTACCTGGCGACCGTGCGCCAGACCATGGCGGGCCTGGCCGGCAGCGAAGCCGCTCCAGCGCGCTCGGTGCAGCCTTTTGCAGCCCAGGTGGTGGCGCAGCAGTGGGTCAAGCCAAACCGGCGCATTTTCGATGATGCCAAGGTATCCGATCACTTCGCGATCATCCCCACGCTGCAGATCCCGCGCGAGCTGTCCGACGCCGAATTCAAGATCTACGAGCTGATCACGCGCCGTTTTCTGGCCGTGTTCTTTCCGGCGGCCGAGTTCCGTGTCACCACGCGTGTCACGCAGGTATCGGGCCATCACTTCAAGACCGAAGGCAAGGTGCTGGTGGCCCCGGGCTGGCTGGCCATATACGGGCGCGAAGCGCAGGGCGAAGAGGGTGCGCTGGTGGCTGTGGCCGAGGGCGAGCGGGTGCGCACCGAAGCGGTCGAGGCGCGCGGCCTGGCCACGCGCCCACCGGCCCGCTATACCGAAGCAACGCTGTTGTCGGCCATGGAGAGCGCAGGCAAACGGGTCGACGACGAGGCCCTGCGCGAAGCCATGTCCGAGCGCGGTCTGGGCACGCCGGCGACCCGCGCTGCCATCATCGAGGGCCTGCTCAACGAGGCCTATCTGCGCCGCGAAGGGCGTGAGCTCGTGCCCAGCGCCAAGGCGCGCCAGCTCATGACGCTGCTGGCGGGCCTGGGCGTCAGCGAGCTGACGTCGCCCGAGCTCACGGGCGAGTGGGAACACCAGCTCAAGCTGATCGAGCAGCGCAAGCTGGACCGCGACAGCTTCATGCGCGAGATCGCACAAATGACGCAGGTCATCGTCAAGCGCGCCAAAGAGTACGAGCGCGACACGGTGCCCGGGGATTACGTGACGCTGCAGACACCGTGCCCCCGGTGTGGCGGGGTGGTGCGCGAGAACTATCGGCGCTACGCCTGCACGGCCTGTGATTTTTCCATCGGCAAGCATCCTGGGGGGCGCACCTTCGAGGTGGCCGAGGTCGAGGAACTGCTGCAAAATCGCGTGCTGGGCCCGCTGACCGGTTTCATCAGCAAAATGGGCCGGCCTTTTGCCGCCGTCCTGCGCATCACGGACGAATACAAGCTCGAATTCGATTTCGGCCAGAAAGATGACGATGACGCCGAGCCGGTGGATTTCTCCGGCCAGACGGCCCTGGGGCCATGTCCGCGTTGCCAGGCGAGGGTTTTCGAGCACGGCATGAACTACGTCTGCGAGCGCTCGGTCGGCCCGGACAAGACCTGTGACTTCCGCAGCGGCAAGGTGATCCTGCAGCAGGAGATCAGCGCCGATCAAATGCGCAAGCTTCTGGCCGAAGGCCGGACAGACCTGCTCGACGGCTTCGTCTCCAGCCGCACGCACCGCAAATTCAAGGCCTATCTGGTGCGCCAGCCCGACGGCAAGATCGGTTTCGAGTTCGAGGCGCGCAAGACGGCCCCCAAAAAAGCGGCTTCATCCACCCGCAAGGCAGCGGCCTCGGCCAAGATGGCGGCCTCGACCAAGGCCGAGCCCGCCAAGGCCGAACCCGCGGCCCAGGGCGCTGGCAGCAAGGCCGCCAAGGCCCCGGCCTCTACCCGGAAGGCGCGCAAGGCTTGAAGCGCGCCGCCCAGGCGGTGGTGGCCTGGCCCAGGAAGCAGTCTACCGAGCATGCCGTCAGCGGTGCAAAGCCCAAGCCCTGCCAGGCCTGTCGAAGGCAGGCCAGGGGCTGGCCGACCTGAAGTGCCGGGGCGTGGTTCTGTTTCGACAGCTTCTGGCCGTGTGTATCGCACAGCACCGGTACGTGAAGGGTGCGCGGCAGCGGCAGGCCCAGCGCCTGGGCCAGCTGTTGCTGGCGGGCCGTGGAGGCGAGCAGATCGCTGCCGCGCACCACGTCGGTCACGCCCTGTGCGCCATCATCGACCACGACGACCAGTTGGTAGGCCCATAAGCCGTCCGAGCGGCGGATGATGAAATCCCCGGTTTCCGCGGCCACGTCTTGCTGCCAGGTGCCGTACCAGCGATCTTCCAGAGACTGGCGCCCAGCCAGGACCTGAAAGCGCCAGCTGCAGTGCGCCGGTGGTCTGGCCGGTGGCGTGGCGATCGATGCGGGGTGGCCGGGTGGCGCTGGGCGGCAGGTGCCCGGATAGGGCCCGGGCGGCAGATCCCGGCGATGACAGTGGCAGGGATAGACCCGATGCGCGTGGCGCAGGCGCTCGAAGGCCCGTGCGTAAAGTGCGTGGCGCCGGGTCTGCCAGACCGGCTCTCCGTCCCAGTGCAGGCCCAGGGCCCGCAGCTGCTCCATGATCACGCGGTCGGCGCCGGCGATCGTGCGTGGCGTGTCGATGTCTTCGATGCGCAGCAACCATCGTCCGCGGTGGGCGCGCGCGTCCAGGTAGCTGGCCAGGGCCGCCCGCAGAGAGCCTGCGTGCAGGGGGCCGCTGGGGCTGGGGGCGAATCGACCTATGTAACGGGACATGCCAGTGCCTGCCGGCGCGCATGGGCGACGGGCCCGGGGAATCAGTGCAGCGGAGGATCCTCTTCGTGGGCCAGCAGTTCTTCGAAGATGAGATGTTCGACTTCAGCCTGCTGGCTCCAGAGGACCATCAGGGTGAGGATTTTGATTTCGGATAGTGACAGCGGGCCATGGTCGGCCGAGCAGGCGCATTCGATGAGGATTTCGCGCAGCGAGGGCGGCAAGGCGCCCGAGTGCTCGAGGAACGTGATGAAGCCGATGGCCTCGGCGCCCAGGTCACGGTGCTCTTCGTGCGTGTAAATGCGCATCGCGTGCGCCGACGGGCGACCGTCGAGCGACGACAACTGGCAGTGCTCGGTGGTGATGGCCAGGCCTTGCAGCCAGCGCAGGGCATCGTCGATGTCTTCGTGCTCGAAGCCTTCGGCGGCCAGTTTGCTGGCCAGGACCTCGGCGCGCGGGCAGGCCTGGGGTGCCTGATAGTTTTCAAACAAATAGACCAGAATGTCGTACATGGCGGCGGCACACTTGAAACCGCTACAGTGTACCGGATTCCGTTTTTTGCAGTTCGATCAGCGTGTCGCCTTCCTGGACCTGTTCGCCCACTGCAAACAGGACCTCGCCGACGATGCCATCGTGGGGCGCTTCGATGGTGTGCTCCATTTTCATCGCCTCCATGACCATCAGGGCCGCGCCCCGCGTCACCGCGTCGCCGGTGGCCACCGAAACCGACAGGATCTTGCCGGGCATGGGGGCCGTGAGCCCGCCCGTGGCCTGATCGGCCGTTCCCGTGGCCCGGACAATGGCATCTACCCAGTTCAGGGTGTGGCGCCCGCCTGCGCAGAATACGTCCAGGCGTTCGCCTTGCAACCAGACCTCGCCCGGGCTGTCGCAGCCGCCCAGGCGCACGCGCAGACGGGCCGGGGTGGCGGGGTCGACCTGCCATTCGAACGGCTGTTCGGGGCCGCCATCGGCCTGCCAGGTCCAGCGCGGGCCCTGGTGCCGGACGTGGACGGCGTACTCGCCTACGGCATCCGCAAACGTGAGGGTTTGGTCGTGCAAACCCAGAACGCGCCAACCATCGGTCAGGGTCCAGGGGTTGCCCGCCTGTTGGGCGTCCGGCCCGGTAGACTGGCCGGTATGCTGCAGCACACAGGCCGTTGCCAGGGCCAGGGCGAGCTCGGGCGCGGCCTGGGCCGGCGGAAAGAGGCGTTCGTGCTCGCGCCCGATGAGGCCGGTGTCCAGGTCCGCGCCGGCAAAGGCGGGGTTGCCGATCAGACGGCCCAGAAAGGCGATGTTCGTCTGGACCCCGGTGCAGCGAATGGCCTGCAACGCCCGTTGCAGGCGCTCGCAGGCTTGCTGGCGATCGGCACCATGGACGATCAGCTTGGCCACCATGGGATCATAGTGGGGGGTGATCACGTCGCCCTCGCGCACCCCACCATCCACCCGCAGCGCACCCATGCGAAACGCCGTGTGCTCTGGCCAGCGCAATACGTCGAGGCGGCCTGTGCTGGGCAGGAAGTCATTGTCGGGGTTTTCGGCGTAAATCCGGGCTTCGATGGCGTGGCCGTGAATCTTCAGGCGCTCTTGTGGCAGCGGCAGCGGCTGGCCCGCCGCGACGCGCAGCTGCCATTCGACCAGGTCCTGCCCCGTGATGGCCTCGGTGACGGGATGCTCTACCTGCAGGCGCGTGTTCATTTCCATGAAGTAAAAGCGCCCGTCGGGCTCGACGATGAATTCGACCGTGCCGGCGCCGACATAGCCGACGGCGCGGGCCGCCGCGATGGCGGCCGCGCCCATGGCTTCGCGCCGTTCGGGCGTCATGCCGGGTGCAGGCGCTTCTTCGATGACTTTTTGATAGCGCCGCTGGACGGAGCAATCGCGCTCGAACAGGTGCACGCAATGGCCGTGTGTGTCGGCAAAGATCTGGATCTCGACGTGCCGCGGCTTGAGCAGGTAGCGCTCGACGAGGACCTGGGCATCGCCAAAACTGCTGGCGGCCTCGCGCTGGCAGGACGCCAGCGCCGCTGCGAACCCCGCATCGTCGTGCACGATGCGCATGCCCTTGCCACCGCCCCCCGCGCTGGCCTTGATGAGCACCGGATAGCCGATCTCGCGCGCGCGTTCCTGCAGGAAGGCGGCCTCTTGGCGCTCGCCATGATAGCCCGGCACCAGCGGCACGGACGCTTGCGCCATGAGGGCCTTGGCGGCCGACTTGCTGCCCATGGCGGCAATGGCGTCCGCCGGCGGGCCCACGAAGACCCGCCCTGCCTCGGCACAAGCCCGGGCGAAGCCGGCGTTCTCGGACAGAAACCCATAGCCGGGGTGGATTGCCTCGGCCCCCGTACGACGCGCGGCCTCGAGAATGGCGTCGGTGCGCAGGTAGCTGTCGGCCGGCGCCGGGCCGCCAATATGCACGGCCTGATCGCAGGCCTGCACGTGCCGGGCCCGCGCGTCGGCATCCGAATACACTGCGATGGTGCGCATGCCCAGGCGGCGCGCCGTGGCGGCGATGCGGCAGGCGATTTCGCCCCGATTGGCGATCAGCAGGGTCTGAAACACGGTAAGAACTCCTTACATTCTGAAAACGCCGAAGCGGGTGGGCTCGGTCGGGGCATGGCGGGCCGCGGCCAGGCCCAGGCCCAGCACCCGGCGTGTATCGGCTGGCGCAATGATGCCGTCATCCCACAGGCGCGCCGTGGAATAGTAGGGATGGCCTTCGTGCTCGTATTGGGCGCGCACGGGGTTCTTGAAGGCTTCTTCGTCTTCGGCCGACCAATGGCCGCCCTGGCGCTCGATGTTGTCGCGGCGCACCGTGGCCAGCACGCTGGCCGCCTGCTCGCCGCCCATGACGGAAATGCGTGCGTTGGGCCACAGGAACAGCAGGCGCGGATCGAAGGCCCGCCCGCACATGCCGTAGTTGCCGGCCCCGAACGAGCCGCCGATCAGTACCGTGAATTTGGGCACGGCCGCCGTGGAGACCGCCGTGACCATCTTGGCCCCGTGGCGGGCGATGCCTTCGTTTTCGTATTTGCGCCCCACCATGAAACCGCTGATGTTCTGCAGGAACACCAGCGGGATGTTGCGCTGGCAGCACAGTTCGATGAAGTGCGTCCCTTTTTGGGCGGCTTCGGAGAACAGGATGCCGTTGTTGGCCACCAGGCCCACCGGCATGCCGTACAGGTGGGCAAAGCCGGTGACCAGGGTGGTGCCGAAGCGTGCCTTGAATTCGTCGAACTGCGAGCCGTCCACGAGGCGGGCAATGACTTCGCGCACGTCGTAGGGCTTGCGGGTGTCCTGGGGGATGATCCCGTCGAGTTCCGCCGGGTCGTACAGCGGCTCCTGCCAGGGGCCCGTGTCGGGCAGACGGGGCCGGTTCAAGCGGGCGACGGCGTCGCGCAGCAGGCGCAGGGCGTGGATGTCGTTGTCGGCCAGGTGGTCGGCCACGCCCGAGAGGCGCGTATGCACGTCGCCGCCGCCCAGGTCTTCGGCGGATACTTCTTCGCCCGTGGCCGCCTTGACCAGCGGCGGACCGCCGAGAAAAATGGTGCCCTGGTTGCGCACGATGATGGCCTCGTCGCTCATGGCGGGCACGTAGGCGCCACCCGCCGTGCAGGAGCCCATGACCGCGGCCAGTTGCGCGATCCCCAGAGAAGACATCACGGCCTGGTTGAAGAAGATTCGCCCGAAGTGATCGCGGTCTGGGAAGACCTCGTCCTGGTTGGGCAGGTTGGCGCCCCCCGAATCCACCAGATACAGGCAGGGCAGGTGGTTCTGCCGCGCGATTTCCTGGGCCCGCAGATGCTTTTTGACGGTCAGCGGGAAGTACGTGCCGCCCTTGACCGTGGCATCGTTGCAGACGATGACGCACTCGGTGCCGCTGACCCGCCCGATGCCGGTGATCAGCCCGGCGCCTGGCGAGGCGTTGTCGTAGAGGTCGTGTGCGGCCAGTGGCGAGAGCTCGAGAAACGGCGTGCCGGCATCGAGCAGGCGCTCGACCCGCTCGCGCGGCAGCAGCTTGCCGCGCGCGAGATGGCGCTCGCGCGCGGCATCGCTGCCGCCCCGGGCCGTGCGGGCCAGCTGCTCGCGCAGGTCGGCCACCAGGGCGCGCATGGCCCGGGCATTGTCCTGGAACTCGGGTGAACGGGTCTGGATGCGGGATTCGATGACCGGCATGGCGTTTCCTGTGGGTCAGAGCATTTCGATGGCCAGGGCCACGGCTTCGCCCCCGCCGATGCACAGCGAGGCAATGCCCCGCTTGCCGCCCGTCTTGCGCAGCGCGCCGATGAGCGTGGTGAGCAGGCGGGCGCCGGAGGCCCCGATGGGATGGCCCAGGGCCGTGGCGCCGCCGTGCACGTTGACGCGGTCGTGGGGCAGGTTCAGGTCCGTCATGGCGGCCATGGTGACCACGGCAAAGGCCTCGTTGATTTCGTACAGGTCCACATCCTGGGCAGACCAGCCGGTCTTTTCGAACAGCTTCCGGATGGCGCCCACGGGCGCCGTGGTGAACCACGCCGGTTCTTGTGAGAACTGCGTGTGGGCGACGATGCGCGCAAGCGGGGTCGCGCCGAGCGCTTCGGCCCGGGTGCTGCTCATGACCACCAGCGCCGAGGCCCCATCGGAGATGGAAGAGGCATTGGCGGCCGTCACGGTGCCGTCTTTTTTGAAGGCCGGCTTGAGGCTGGGGATTTTCTCGGGCTTCGCCGTGAAGGGGGCCTCGTCGCGGTCGATGACCGTTTCGCCCTTGCGCCCCTGGATGGTGACGGGGGTGATCTCCCAGCTGAAGCTGCCGTCCTCGGAGGCCTGGCGGGCGCGGCGCAGGGATTCGAGCGAGAACGCGTCTTGTTGTTCCCGCGTGAAGTGGTACTTGGCTGCGCAGTCTTCGGCGAAGACGCCCATGGCCGTACCCCGCTGATAGGCGTCTTCGAGACCATCCAGGGCCATGTGGTCATAGACGGTGGAATGCCCGTAGCGATAACCCTGGCGGCCGCGCAGCAGCAGGTAGGGCGCGTTGCTCATGCTTTCCTGGCCACCGGCCACGACCACGTCGACCGAGCCGGCCTTGATGATGTCGTGTGCCAGCATGACGGCCTTGAGGCCCGAGCCGCAGACCTTGTGCAGGGTGCTGCAGGGCACCCCGATGGGCAGGCCGGCCCCGAGGGCGGCCTGACGCGCGGGCGCCTGACCCTGCCCCGCCTGCAGCACGTTGCCCATGATCACTTCGCCTACGGCATCGCCGGGGATGCCGGCGCGCTCGACGGCGGCCTTGATAACGATGGCGCCCAGTTCATGGGCCGAGGGGCTGGAGAGGCAGCCCATCATGCCCCCCATGGGGGTGCGGGCGGCCGATACGATGACGATGGATTCACTCATGATGATGTACTCCTGGAATGTTGCGGGTTGCCCGGTGCCACGGCAGGCCGGGCATGGACGGGCTGAAGGCGACGTGCCTCGGGATAGGGGAAAATGTCTTCCAGGCGCCCCTGTGCGACGCGGGCACGGCAATCCTGCCACCATTGTGCACCCAAAAGCTCGGCATGGTGCCGCAGGAACGCGGCGCGCACACGGGCATCGCCCAGAAGGAACCGGCTGAATTCCTCGGGGAATACATCGTGCCGGCCCACCGGGTACCAGGGTTCGCTGGCGAGTTCGGCCTCTTCGTTCGGGGCCGGCGGGATGTTGCGGAAGTTCATGTCGGTCATGCGCTCGATTTCGTCGTAATCGTAGAAGACCACGCGGCCCAGGCGCGTGACGCCGAAATTCTTGTACAGCATGTCGCCCGGGAAGATGTTTGCCGCGGCCAACTCGCGGATCGCCTGGCCGTATTGGCCGATGGCGGCATCGAGCACGTCGTCGTCCGCCTGCATGAGAAACAGGTTGAGCGGCGTCATGCGCCGTTCGATGTAGACATGGTGCAGGATGATCTGGTCGCCCAGCTCTTCCAGCTGGCCCGGGACTTCGCGGCGCAGACCGTCGAGCAGACGCGCAGAGAAGCGCCCGCGCGGCAGGGCCACCGAGGAATATTCCCAGGTGTCGGCCATGCGCCCCACGCGGTCGTGGCGCTTGACCATTTGGTATTTGCGCAGCACGGTCTGCGCATCCATGCCCTCTTTGGCGATGCGGTCGCGGATCATCTTGAAGACGTAGGGGTACGATGGCAGCGTGAACACGGTCATGACCATGCCTTCGATGCCGGGCGCATAGTCGAAGCGATCGTGCGAGTGTGCCAGGTGGTGTAGGAAGTCGCGGTAGAACAGCGTCTTGCCCTGCTTCTGCAGGCCGATCGTCGTGTAGATCTCGGCGCGTGGCTTGCGTGGAAACAGGGTGGCCAGAAAATCCACGTACGCGGCGGGCGCCTGCATGTCGACCAGGAAATACGCCCGGGTGAAGCTGAACAGGGTGCTGAGTTCGTCGCTGCCGATCAGCAGGGCATCGAGCCGCACCTCGCCCGCCGGATTCTGCAGCAGGGCCACGGCAAAAGGGTGGATGGCGCCCTGGTTGATCAGCCGGCCCAGCACGTAGGCGCCTTTGTTGCGGAAAAACAGTTTATCGAGCACCTGGATCTGGCAGTCTGCCGACAGCCGGCGCCCGCGTCCGCGCGGCAGGCTCTGGCGCAGGTGTCGCACCCCCATGCGGGCCAGGCGGCGAACGTCGGCTGGCAGGTCGGCCCAGGGCGTGGCCAGGCCATAGGCGGCAAACAGCTGCACCAGGGCTGTCTGAAGGCGGGTGTCGAGCGGATAGTAGCTGCGATAGGTGGCGGGCGACCCGCCGATGTAGTCGGTGGCGACGGCCGGGCGCACGAAGAGGAAATCGTTGTTGAAGTAGCTGCGGTGCAGGATGCGGCAGGAAACCGAGTTGAAGAACGTCTCTGCGCACTCTGGCTGGCTGTGTTCTGCCAGCAGCCCGACGTACGCGGATTTGGCGGCCTGCCAGAACGCGATCTGCTCGGCACTGAGCGCCTTGCCCGGGTGGGCCTGTGCCGGCGCCGTGTCGCGCAGGGCCTGGGACAGGGCGGCCGCGCATTCGCGCACGCGCGTGTCGTAGTATTCGATCCGTTCGCGGGCCAGCTGCTGGATGCCCTGCCATTGGGCCGACTCGAACAGGGACTTGGCTCGCTGCGCACTGTAGCGGAACAGCGCATAGTGGCGATCGAAGCCCGCCAATATCATGCGCGCCACCGACGCCGGGGCATGCCCCCGGGGCGGTGGCGCTTCGATACGGGCTTGTTCGCCATGGCGCAGCATGACGCTTTCAGGCCGTTTCAGCGAAGAGTTCGCGGCCGATCAGCATGCGCCGGATTTCACTGGTGCCGGCACCGATCTCGTAGAGCTTGGCATCGCGCCACAGCCGACCGGTGGGGTAATCGTTGATGTAACCGTTGCCGCCCAGGATCTGGATCCCTTCGCCGGCCATCCAGGTCGCCTTTTCGGCGCAGTACAGAATGACGCCGGCGCAATCCTTGCGCACTTGGCGCACGTGCCGGGCACCGACGCTGTCCAGATTACGGCCCACCGTATAGCAAAACGCGCGCGACGCCTGCAGGGTGACGTACAGGTCGGCCAGTTTGCCCTGGATCAGCTGGAATTCGCCGATGGGCTGGCCAAATTGGCGGCGTTCGTGCACGTACGGGACCACCACGTCCATGACGGCTTGCATGATGCCCAGCGGACCGGCCGCCAGAACGGCGCGTTCATAGTCGAGACCGCTCATGAGGACGCGCACCCCGCCATTGACTTCGCCCAGCACGTTCTCGGCCGGCACCTCGCAGTCCTGGAAGACCAGCTCGCCCGTGTGCGAGCCGCGCATGCCGAGTTTGTCGAGCTTCTGGGCCACCGAAAAGCCCGGAAAGGATTTCTCGACGATGAATGCCGTGATGCCGCGCTGGTGTGCCTCGGGATCTGTCTTGGCGTAGACCACCAGGGTGTCGGCGTCGGGCCCGTTGGTGATCCACATCTTGCTGCCGTTGAGCACGTAGCGGTCGCCTTTTTTCTGGGCGTGCAGGCGCATGCCGACCACGTCCGAGCCCGCGCCGGTTTCGCTCATGGCGAGGGCGCCCACGTGCTCGCCTGAAATCAGGCCAGGCAGATACTTGCGCTTCTGTGCGTCGGTGCCGTTGCGGTGGATCTGGTTGACGCACAGGTTCGAGTGCGCACCGTAGGACAGCGCGACCGATGCGCTGGCTCGCGAGATTTCTTCCATCGCGATCATGTGCGCGAGGTAGCCGAGCTGGCTGCCACCGTAGGTTTCATCGACCGTGATCCCCAGCAGACCCAGGTCACCGAATTTGCGCCACAGGTCCATGGGAAATTGATCGTCGCGATCGGCCTGCGCCGCGCGGGGGGTGATTTCTGCCTGGGCAAAGTCGCGCACGGCTTCGCGCAGCATGTCCAGATCGGATCCAAGGTTGAAGTCCAGGCCGGGCTGATTCATGAGGAGGTCTCCTGAGGGGCGGATGAAGGGGCCAGGCGCGCGCGCAAGAGGGCGTCGCACTGGGCCTGCTGGTGGCGTATTTCTTTGAGGGTCTGGTCGATGTCGCGGCGCTGTTGTTCGAGCTTGTGCCGGTGGTCGGCGAGAATCCGCGCGTAGTGCTGCAATTGCGTGGTCGTGCTGGCCTTGCTGCGATCATACAGGTTGATGAGATCGAGGATTTCGGACAGCTGCAGGCCCAGCCGCCGCCCGCGCAGGGCGAGCTTGAGCCGCGTGCGGTCACGGGCCGCGTAGACGCGGTTACGGCCTTCCCGGGACGGGCTGAGAATGCCCTGATCTTCATAAAAGCGCAGGGTACGGGGGGTGACGTCGAACTCACGGGCCATCTCGGAAATCGACCATGTATCGTGGCTCATGATGATCGTGTCCAAAACATGCATACAATGGAAGGTCCCATTATGCATGACGCTTACGTCAACGTAAAGAATGTACAGAGGAGAACTGCATGAATCCACAGGAACAGGCTTTGAATTATCCATGGGGCGACAGCCACCCGGCATTGGGTGAAACCCGGGAGATGGCCGCGGGTGTGCGCTGGCTGCGCATGCCTTTGCCATTTGCCCTGGATCACATCAATCTGTGGCTGCTGCGCGATCGGCTCGATGGCCGCGATGGCTGGACCATCGTGGATTGCGGGATCGATCGGCCCGAGGTACGCGATGCCTGGGAGTCCGTGTTCCAGTCCGAACTGCAGGGGCTGCCCGTCCTGCGGGTGATCGTCACGCACATGCACCCGGACCACGTTGGCCTGTCCCATTGGCTGTGCGACCGCTGGCAGGCGCCCTTGTGGATGTCGGCCACCGATTTCGCGCTGTCGAGCCTGTGGTCGGGCAGCGGGCCAGACGCCCAGGCGGCCGTCACCGAAGGCAGCGGACCCACCGGGGACGCCGCCGCGCGCCATTTCGCCCGGCATGGCCTGCTGGATCCGGCGGCGCAGCAAATGCTGCATGATCGGCACAATTATTATTCCAAGCTGGTGCCCGACATGCCGCGCCGTTTCCACAGGCTGATCCACGGGCAGCAGGTGCAGATCGGGGGCCACGCCTGGGAGGTCATCGTCGGCTACGGCCATGCGCCGGAACACGTCTCCTTATGGTGTCCCGCGCTGCAGGTGCTGATCTCGGGCGATATGATCCTGCCGCGTATTTCGACCAACGTCAGCGTCTTCGACCTGGAGCCGGAGGCCGATCCCCTGAAGCTCTATCTGGATTCGCTGGATCGCTACGATGGCCTGCCCGAGGACGCACTGGTGCTGCCGTCGCACGGGCGCCCCTTTCGCGGCCTGCACACGCGCATCGAGCAGCAGCAGGCGCATCACGCAGAGCGCCTGGCCGAAGTGCTGGCGGCCTGCACGCAGCCGAAAAGCGCCTATGACCTGCTGCCGGTGCTCTTCAATCGCAAGCTCGACATGCACCAATTGACATTTGCCATGGGCGAGGCTATCGCGCATCTGCATGCTTTGTATTATCGTGGTCAACTGAAGCGCCAATCGGGGGATGATGGCGTCTACCGTTTCCAAACTCTCTAAGCCAACATGTCAATATCCGCAGACCGTGTCGATACCGTCCTTCAGCACGTGGGCCAGGCCCCATTGAATCCGGTCACCGGCACAGGCCCCGTGTCTTTGCCGGCCGTGCGCACCAGCACGGTGCGGTTTGCGTCCATGAAAGCGCACGATCAGGCTCAGATGGCGCGACACGCCGGCCACCGGGTCGCCACCTATGGCCGGGTTGGCCTGGATACCCACGAGGCCTTCGAGGCCCTGGTCTGCGAGCTCGAAGGCGGTCAGCGCGCCTTTCTGGCGCCGTCGGGCATGGCCGCCATCAGCATGACGCTGATGGCCTATCTCAGCGCCGGCGACCACGCCCTGGTGACCGATTCTGTCTATGGGCCCGTGCGCGCCTTCCACAAGAGCGTCCTGGCGCGCATGGGGGTGGCGATGGATTTCGTGGCACCGGACATCGACAGTCTGCAGGCGGCCTTGCGGCCTGAAACACGGGTGCTCTACCTGGAATCGCCCGGCTCTCTGCTGATGCAGATGCTGGATGTACCCGCCCTGGTACGCTGGGCGCATGACCGGGGCCTGCTGGTGGTGGCCGACAACACGTGGGGGTCGGGCTATGTGTACCGTCCGCTGGCCCTGGGCGTGGACATATCGGTCCTGGCCGCCACCAAGTATCTGGGCGGGCATTCCGATCTGATGCTGGGCGCTGCGGTGGTGCGCGACGCCCAGCACGTGCGGGCGCTCAGCGACACGCACTATGCGTTGGGCAGCACGGTCGGCGCCGACGACGTCTGGCTGGCCCTGCGCGGGGCGCGCACGCTGGGGCTGCGGATGCAGGCGTGTGGCGATCATGCGCTGCAGGTCTGTGAATGGCTGTCGGCGCAGCCGTCGGTACGGCGCGTGTTCTTTCCGGCCTGGCCGCACGATCCGGGCCACGGCCTGTGGCAGCGCGATGCTTCGGGATCCAATGGGCTGCTGGCGGTGGCATTGGATTTCGACCGGCACCAGGCCCGCCGGCTGGTCGACGCGCTGCGTTTGTTCGGCATCGGGTATTCGTGGGGCGGCTACGAAAGCCTGGTTTCTTTGGTGGATCCCGAGACGCTGGCGCAGCATTCGTATTGGCGCAGCCTGAGCGCCGGTGGCCTGCAGGCGGGTTCGGTGCTGCGCCTGCATGTGGGGCTGGAAGACGCGGCCGATCTGCTGCAGGATCTCGAGTCGGCGTTTGCGGCCGTGTAGCGGCGTCGTGGCGGGCCGCACATCATAAAGTGCGGGGCCTGGGTGTCATGAAGCGTGGGGCCCGGCATCGGGCCTGGGCCGTTGCACGCTCACCAGCCGCCGGATGCGCCGCCACCCCCTCCGCGGCCACCGCCGCCGCCACCGCCCCCGCCCCTCGAGCCCCCGCCGCCAAAACCGCCCCCTGGCCCGCCCCGCGAACCGGATCCACTCCGGCCCGAGCCTTGCCGCAGGCGCCGCGTTACGCCCAGGTTTCGGCTGATCAATGACAGGACCACCGCCAGCATGGCACCGGCCAGGCCCCAGGCCACACTGTCGGTCAGCAGAAAGCACAAGGCGCCGAAAAAAACGGCGCTCACGATCACGGGCATGACCAGGACGAAGAATGCCGCCGGGAGCAGGAAGAGCCAGGCCGCGGCATCGTTCTGATCGGATTGCGTCGATGAGGGCGGCGGCAAATCCTCGCCTGCCACGAGCGCCGAAAGCGCCTGCACCCCTGCATGGATGCCGGCGGACAGATCGCCTTGGGCAAAACGCGGCGTCATCTGCTCGCGGATGATGCGCCCGGCCAGCGCGTCCGTGATGGCGCCCTCGAGCCCATAGCCGACTTCGATGCGCACGCTGCGGTCGTCCAGTGCCACCAGCAGCAGAATCCCGTCGTCCACGTTCCGGCGCCCTATGGCCCAGGTGTCGAATACGCGGCGTGCATATTGTTCGATGCTCTCCGGCCCCGTCGTGGGGATCATTAGCACGAAAAGCTGCGCGCCGCGTTGTTGTTCCAACGTTTGCAGGCTCTGGTTCAAGCCGGCCAGATCCCCCGGCGCAAGCGTACCGGTGAGATCGGTGGCGTGTGCCTGCCAAGCGGGGATGGGGACCGGCCCGGCCGCGGGCGCCCGCCCCGGCCAGCCTGCGCCGATCAACACGCACAGCATGCACGACAGGACCAGCAGGCGGCCCAGGGGCCGGTCGATCCACCCCATGGCCTGGCCGAACGTCATTGCGGTGTAGCCGGCTGGTCGAAGCGGACTTCGGGATCCTGCTGTACGCGATCGGCCTTGTCCAGGCCATACTGCGGCTTGGGCTGATAGCCCAGCACGCGCGCCATGATCAGCTCGGGAAATTGCCGAATGGCCTGGTTCCAGGCCTGTACCGCGGTGACGTAGCGTTCCCGGGCCACGGCGATCCGGTTTTCCGTGCCTTCGAGCTGGGTCATGAGATCCCGGAACAGGCCGTCGCTTTTCAGGTCGGGGTAGCGCTCCGAGACGGCCAGCAGCCGCGACAGGCTGCCGGAGAGCGCATCCTGTGCCTGCTCGAAGCGCTGCAGCATGGCCGGATCGTCCAGGTCGCCGGCCTGCAGGCTGACCTGCCCAACCCGTGCCCGGGCTGCGGTGACCTGCTCGAGCACGTTGCGTTCATGCACTTTGTAGGCATCGACCGACGCCACCAGCTTCGGGACCAGTTCGGCGCGCCGTTCGTACTGGTTCAGCACCTGGGACCAGCTCGCAGCCACTTGTTCGTCCAGGCGTTGCAGTTCGTTATAGCCGCAACCCGAGAGCAGCAGCGCCATCATCATGACCAGCACACGAGAAAACAGCCGTCGCATCCCGCACCCCCGGAGAGTATCTTTTCCATTAGTGTAGATGAGTCCGGCCCCCCTGAATTCCGTTGGGCCCAAGCGACTTTGGATGCGGTTTCATCGCCTATTGGGCCCGGCGGATATTTCCATCGACAACGGCATCGCGCTATACTAGCGGACTTCGTGCAGTTTGCCAGTCATTGCACGCTTTTCTTTTTGGTGGCGCGGGTTTGTCTTGATGCGCCACACGCAAACATTTCTGCATGTCGGCCCCGATTGGCATCGCCCCTTGCGGGTGATGGGCGTCGCTGGAGCCACTCAACTTGAATTCCGAACTTTCCTTCGCCGATCTCGGCCTGGCCGAACCTTTGCTGCGTGCCGTGCACGACGCTGGCTATACACATCCCACTCCCATCCAGGCGCAGGCCATCCCGCACGTGCTGCAGGGCGGCGACCTGCTTGCCGCAGCCCAGACGGGCACCGGCAAGACCGCCGGCTTCACCTTGCCGATCCTGGATCACCTGCTGCGCCATCCGCAAAAGACGCGCTCGCCTGGCCGCCCACGCGTATTGGTGCTCACGCCCACGCGCGAACTGGCGGCCCAGGTGGAAGAATCCGTGCGTCTGTACGCCCGCCATACGCGCATTCAGTCGCTGGTCATCTTCGGCGGCGTGAACATCAACCCACAGATCACTGCGCTGAAAAAGCCCCAGGACATCCTGGTGGCCACACCCGGGCGCCTGCTGGATCACGCCAGCCAGAAAACGCTGGACCTCTCCGGTGTGGAAATCCTGGTGCTGGACGAAGCCGACCGCATGCTGGACATGGGCTTCATTCACGACATCCGGCGTGTCCTGCGGCTGCTGCCCAAGGCGCGCCAGAGCCTGCTTTTCTCGGCCACGTTCTCGGACGACATCCGTGCCCTGGCCCACGGCATGCTCGACCACCCGGAAGAGGTGTCCGTGGCACGCCGCAATGCGGCCAGCGGGCTGGTGCGCCAGAAAGTGATCATGGCCCGGCAAAGCGACAAACGCGACCTTCTCAGCCACATCATCCGCGAAAGCGGATGGCACCAGGTGCTGGTCTTCACACGCACGAAGCACGGGGCCAACCGCTTGGCTGAAAAGCTGGTCAAGGACGGCCTGTCGGCCGCTGCGATCCATGGCAACAAGAGCCAGTCGGCCCGTACGCGCGCCCTGAGCGGCTTCAAGGATGGCAAGGTGGCCGTCCTGGTGGCGACCGACATCGCAGCCCGAGGCCTGGATATCGAGCAACTGCCACAGGTCGTCAATTTCGAACTGCCCAACGTGCCTGAAGATTATGTGCATCGCATCGGTCGCACGGGGCGTGCCGGCAGCCCGGGGTCGGCCCTGTCGCTGGTGGATGATTCCGAAATCAAGCTGCTGCGGGCCATCGAACGGCTCACCCGGCAGAATCTGGAGCCCATCACCATCGAGGGCTGGGTGCCGCCTGCCCATCCGGAACCGGCACAGGATGCCGAGCGGCCGGGCGCGGGCGGCCGGGGGCGGGTCCACTCGACCCGCTCCGCAAGCCCGGCCACCCCGACCGATCGGGCGGGTCGGGCCCACGCCGCCCGGCGCCGCAGGCCGGCTCCCATGGCGGGCCGCCGCCCATGAATCCGCGCCAGGAAGTGGCGCGTCGGCGTACCTTCGCCATTATTTCCCACCCGGACGCCGGCAAGACGACGCTGACCGAGAAACTGCTGCTGTTCGCGGGTGCGATCCAGATCGCCGGCAGCGTGAAGGCCCGCAAGGCGAGCCGGCATGCCGCGTCGGACTGGATGGAGATAGAAAAGCAGCGGGGCATTTCCGTGGCTTCATCGGTCATGCAGATGGATTATCGCGACTGCGTGATCAATCTGCTGGATACGCCGGGCCACCAGGATTTTTCCGAGGACACCTATCGTGTCCTCACGGCGGTGGATGCCGCGCTCATGGTGATCGATGCGGCCAATGGGGTGGAGCCGCAGACGATCCGCCTGCTCCAGGTGTGCCGGGCGCGCAACACGCCCATCATCACGTTCATCAACAAGCTGGATCGCGAAGTCCGCGAACCGCTGGATCTGCTGTCCGAAATCGAGGGCCATTTGGGCATGGATGCGGTGCCGTTTTCCTGGCCGGTCGGCATGGGGCGGCATTTCGGCGGGGTATTCGATTTGCGTCATGATCACATGCGGGTTTTCCGGCCCGGCGCCGAGCGCCATCGCGATGACGAGGAGACCGTGGCGGGTCTCGACCATCCTGCCCTGGCGGCACGCTTTGGCGATGCGTGGCGCAAGGCCCACGAAGAAATCGAGCTGATCAACGGCGCCGTGCCCGCCTTCGAACGCGAGGCTTTTCTGGCCGGTCGCCAGACGCCTGTCTTCTTCGGTTCGGCGATCAATAATTTCGGCGTGCGCGAGGTGCTGGATGCTCTGGTCGAGCAGGCGCCGCCGCCGGGGCCGCGCATGGCCCTGCAGCGCGAAGTGCGGCCCGAAGAGCCCCGTTTCACGGGGATGGTCTTCAAGGTGCAGGCCAACATGGATCCGGCCCACCGGGACCGGGTGGCCTTCGTGCGGGTCAGTTCGGGGCGGTTCGAGCGCGGCATGCGCCTGAAAGTGGCGCGGACCGGCAAGGAAATCCGGCCCAACAACGTCGTGTCGTTCTTGTCCCAGCGGCGGGAGATCGTGGATGAAGCCTGGGCCGGCGACATCATCGGCATCCCCAACCACGGCATGCTGCAACTGGGCGATGTGCTGACCGAAGGCGAGACGCTGACCTTCACCGGCCTGCCGTTTTTTGCCCCCGAGCTCTTCCAATCGGTCGAGGTGCGCGACCCTCTGCGTACCAAGCAGTTGCGCACGGGCCTGACTCAGCTGGGGGAAGAAGGCGCCATTCAGGTGTTTCGCCCCGACATTGCCGGCGGCGCGCTCCTGTTGGGCGCGGTGGGTGCGCTGCAGTTCGAGGTGGTGGCCCAGCGCCTGAAGACGGAGTATGGGGTGGATGCCCGCATGGCCCCCTCGCGCTACAGCCTGGCGCGCTGGGTGACCAGCAAGGATCCCGTCGCGCTGCGGAAATTCATGGCCGCCAATGCCGCCAACATGGCCCATGACGTCGTGGACGCGCCGGCGTTTCTGGCCACCTCGACCGCACAGCTGCGCATCGCGATGGAGCGCAACCCCGAGATCGAATTCCATGCCATGCGCGAGCATGCGGGTCATTTTTTCTCCGGCTGAAAGGCCGGCTGCTTTCGATACAATGTCCATTGTCCCCATCCTCTGCACATGACCTCGAGGCGAGCCTTTCATCATGTCCTGGCGTCTGATCATCGCATTCCTGTTGCTGGCGGCCGGCTTTTCAGCCTGGGGCGGTCTGCAACTGGGCGATTGGCTGATTGCGCACGGCCCTACCCGAACCCAGATGCCGCCCCACCATCCCGAGCTCGACCGCAGTGCCAGCCTGGATGCGCAGGGCCGGCCTCTGGTCGCCACAGCCCCTCAGCTGCTGCCCAATGGCCGTCAGGGGGTGCCCAGCATGATGCCGCCGGTCGATTGGTCGATCGAGATCACTTCGCTCATGGCGCAGCCCGGCCCCATCGCGCTGGCCACCACGACCATCACCATGGATCAGGCCATCGAACAGGCCGCGCTCAGGCAGATGGGCGGCGCGCCGGCCGAAGCGTCGGCGCCGGGCGGGGGCACGTTCGTGCAGCCCATCGATATCACGGCCCCGCCCCCACCCGATGACACTGTGGCGCCCGATCGCGCCAGCCCCGCCGGCGGGGCACAATGGCAAGCCGAATTCCGTGCCGATCTCAGGGCCTGTGAAAACCTGGGGTTCTTTTCGCGCCCATCCTGTGCGTGGGCGGTACGCAATCAATATTGCGAGCCCCATGCGGCCTGGGGCAAGGTCGAAGGCTGCCCCGCCAAGAAAACCGACTTCTGACGATCCCACGGCTTCCAACGATCCGGCCTGATGGCCCAAATCCCTATCATGCATACCGACGCCTCCTCCGACCCTTCCCCCACGCGCGCCGACCGCCGCCTGCTGCGCCGTACGGTGCTGGCTCACATGCTGGGCATGTGGGTCTTTATTCTGGCCCTGGTACTGATCACCGCCTGGGTCTGGGTATGGCTTGCAAAGGCCTTGCTGGCATTCGGCCTGCATTTCGATTTCAAGCGCTTCAATGTGGCGGGCCCCGAAGCACTGTCGCTGCTCGAACGCGTGAACCCCTGGTTCTGGTGGGTCCTGGTGGGCCTGCTGACGCTGATCCTGGTGCGTGTGCTGTTTGCGCTGGGCCGCAGCCTGGCGGCGCGCGCGCGGCGGCGCAGCGTGCACCCCGACGCCTTCCGGCAGCTGGCCACGCAACTGTCCGCGCCTGCGCTCGACGTGCTGCTGTGGGCCTGGTCCAGCACAGATGAACCCCTGCGTGTGGGCGATGTGCAACAGGCCGCCGTCGAACTGGCGTCCCATCGGGCCAGTCGCCTGCAGACGGCCCGCGATCAGCGTCAGATGCTGCAGGACGCCCTGCAGTCGCGGCAGACCGAATCATCCTGAGCGCCCAGGCGGCCCGCACGGCCGCCAGGAAAAGACGATGCGGGCAAGGCCGCGCACCTCTTCGGGCTTGCTTTTCATCCAAAAATGTGTTCGACTTTCACTTATGGATATCTCCAGCACACACCACAGCGCGATGCCCGGCACGTCCGTGTCGGGATCCGTGTGTGCCGTGGCCGCGCCTGCGGCCACGCTTCTGCTGCCCCTGTCGGGCCTACTGCTGCTAACGATCGGTTGCCGGGCCTAGCGCCACGTGGCAGTTCGGCAACCTGATTCGCCACATTTCTTTCTTTCGCCCGTGATCCGGGCAGACAACGACAGGTACAGCCATGATCAAGAATCCCGCTAAAAAATATGTTCCGTTTGCGCCGTTCACGCGCGATTTCTCGGAACGCACCTGGCCCAGCCGCCGCATCACGACGCCCCCCATCTGGATGAGCACCGACTTGCGCGACGGCAACCAGGCCCTGATCGAGCCCATGAGCGTCGAGCGCAAGCTGCGGTTTTTTCGCCAGCTCGTCAAGATTGGTTTCAAAGAGATCGAGGTCGGTTTCCCCTCGGCTTCGCAAACGGATTTCGATTTCGTGCGCAAACTGGTCGACGAGCACCATATCCCGGATGACGTCACCATCATCGCGCTCACCCAGGCCCGCGACGACCTGATCGCCCGAACCGTCGAGTCCTGCGCGGGTGCCCGCCACGCCATCATCCACCTGTACAATGCCTGCGCGCCGGCCTTTCGCAAGATCGTCTTTCGCATGAGCCGCGACGAAGTGCGCGCCATCGCGGTCGAGGGCACGCAGATCGTCAAGGCCGAAATGGCCAAGCATCCCGAAACGCACTGGCGCTACGAATATTCGCCCGAGGTGTTCAGCACCACCGAGCCCGATTTCGCCCTCGAAGTCTGCAATGCCGTCGTCCAGGCCTGGCAACCCACGGTAGAAGACAAGATCATCCTCAACCTCCCGGCCACCATCGAAGCCACCACGCCGAATCTGTACGCCGATCAGATCGAATGGATGCACACCCACCTGAACGAGCGCGACAAGATCGTGCTCAGTGTCCATCCGCACAACGACCGCGGCACAGCGGTCGCCGCCGCTGAATTCGCGGTCATGGCCGGCGCCGACCGGATCGAGGGCTGCCTGTTCGGCAATGGCGAACGCACCGGCAACGTGGACCTGGTCACACTGGCGCTGAATCTGTATACCCAGGGGGTGCATCCGGGGCTCGATTTCTCCGACATCGACGAAGTCCGCCGCTGCGTAGAGCATTGCAATCAGCTGCCTGTGCACCCCCGCCATCCGTATGCCGGCGATCTGGTGTTCACGGCCTTTTCCGGCTCGCACCAGGATGCGATCAAAAAGGGTTTTGCCGTCCAGCAAACCGACGGTGTCTGGGAAGTCCCCTACCTGCCCATCGACCCAGCCGATCTGGGCCGCAGCTACGATGCGGTCATACGCGTCAACAGCCAGTCGGGCAAGGGCGGGGTGTCCTATCTGCTCGAGCAGGAGCACGGCCTGGTCCTGCCGCGTCGCCTGCAGATCGAGTTCAGCCGCGCCATTCAGCGGGTCACCGACGAAACCGGTTGCGAGGTCACGTCCCAGGATGTCTACGACATTTTCTCCAGAGAATATCTCGACATCGACGAACCCGTCCGGCTGATTCGTCACCGGATTACGGGCAGCCCCAAGACCACTGGGCAAAAGCAGTTCATGATCGAACTCGAAGTCGCGGTCGATGGTCAGGTGCGCAATGTGTCAGGCCAGGGCGACGGGGCCATCTCCGCCTTCATCCAGGCGCTCGGGATCGATGCGCGGGTGATGGACTACCAAGAGCACGCGATAGGCACAGGCACCGACACACGCGCTGCGTCGTATGTCGAGATGCGTATACAGGGCGGGCCCAGCGGCTTCGGGGTGGGGGTGCACGAAGACATCGTGACCTCTTCGTTCCTGGCCATCCTGAGCGCGATCAACCGCCACGTGGCGGCCGGCAACCGCATCCAGGTACAGGACTCGGTGGCGGCCTGAGCCCCTGGTCAGCCGGCAGCCGGCTGTCTCAGGGGGCCCGCTTTCGGGCCAACCAGCCCCGCCCTGCCCCGCCCGCCCCGCAAAGGGGCGGGCGTCACGTTGCACAAGGGCGGTTACAGGGGGGCGGGTCAGGATCCCGCCAGCAGATCCTTCAGAAGCCGATCTGCCTCATCGACCGCACCCTGATAGCTTCCGGTATGTGACGGCGACGTCACGTAGCGCCCGCCGATGGCCAGCGAAGGCGTGCCATCGATCTTGTAGGACTGGGTGAGTTCGTCTGCGCGGCGAATTTTGGTCTGCACGCCAAAAGAATTGAACACGTCGGTGAACGTATCGCGATCCACCCCGTGCGCCGCGACCCAGTCGATGATGTCATTGGCGGTGAAAATCTGCTTGCGCTCTTCGTGAATCGCCTTGAAGGCGGCGGCGTGCAAATCCATGCGGTCGATGGCCTCGAGCGCATAATACAGTTTCTGGAGATCGCGCATGCTGGCGTTGAAGGCGACCGGCACCCCCTTGAACACCACGTTGTCGGGCAGGGTGGCTTGCCAGGCTTCGAGCAGGGGCTCGATGCGGGCGCAATGGGGGCACGAATAAGAAAAGAATTCGAGCACTTCGACCTTGCCCGGCGTATCCGAGGGCTGGACCGGGTCGAGCGTGTCGAAACTGGCGGCGTGTGCCGGAGACAGCGCCAGGGCACCAAGCCCGAGAACGAGACTGCTTGCGATACGGAGAAATATGGATTTCATGGTCAGGGTTCCTGCAAAAAACCAGGGTTGAGCGCGGATATCATCCAGGCCGAACCACGGCGGATTCGATTTTTTCGTCGCCCAGGCGGCTGCGGGCGCGATTCATTTCATCGATGCCCTTGAAGGGCCCCACCCGCACGCGATGGATGGGCGCTTGATTGGCCGTGCCGGTTTCTATGCGGACCGGGAAACCAAGCAGGACCACCCGGGCGAGCATGGCCTCGGCTTCGTTTTCCGAACGGAAGGCACCGGTTTGCAGATAATACGTGGTTTGCGTGCTTGCGTTGTTGCTGGCGGCCGCTGGCGGGGGCGGAGGCGGCGGGAGCGGCAGGCCATCGGCTGGCGCGGGTTTGGCTGCGGGCGCCGGCGTGTCGCCCGGGGCCCTTGCGCCGTCGCCGGTGCCGCTCAGGCCTGCGATGATGTGGGCGATGCCGTCCTGCCCAGGGTCCTGGCCGCCGGCCGCGGGTGCGCCCAGCCCGTTGCCCCCTTGCGCCGTGCTGCGGTTTCCGGCAGGCCCGTCTTTGCCATAAAGCGCAATGTTCGGATCGGGCGCATTGGCGACGTCGGGCAGCAGGGTTCCGGGCGGGTTGCGGCTGGCCTTGTCTTTGAAGGGCATGGGAGCCTGGGTGACGAACAGCGCCACCGCCACGGCGGCGGCCACGCCGAGCACCATGCCCACAATGAGCAGCAACCAGTTGGCGGATCGGGCGGAGGATTTTTTTCTGCGTGCCATGGCTTACATGTGCTCCGGCGCGCTGACGCCCAGTACGCCCAGCCCATTGGCGATCACTTGCGCCGTGGCCCGGGCGAGCTGCAGGCGCGCGGCGGCGAGCGGGGCGTCGTCGATCAGGATGCGTTCGGCGTTGTACCACGCATGGAAATCCGCCGCGCAGTCGCGCAGCCAGAACGCCAGCTGATGGGGGGCGAGTTCGTCGGTGGCCTGGGTCAGCACGCCGGGGTATTCGGCCAGCCGCTGCAGCAAGGCGGTTTCAGTGACGGCGGTGAGGCGGCTGACGTCGGCGCCCTGCGGCCCGGCCGCTGCGTTCTGGCGCAGCAGCGAATGGATGCGGGCGTGGGCATACTGGATGTAATACACCGGGTTTTCTTCGCTGTGCGACAGGGCGAGATCGATGTCGAAGACGAACTCGGCATCGGCGCGACGCATGGCGAGGAAAAAGCGTACGGCGTCGCGCCCGACCCAGTCGATCAGGTCGCGCAGCGTGACATAACTGCCGGCCCGCTTGGAGATCTTGACTTCGGCGCCGTCGCGCATGACGCGCACCATCTTGTGCAGGACATACGCCGGGTAGTCGGCCGGGATGCCCAGGCCCAGGCCCTGCAGGCCTGCCCGCACCCGGGCCACGGTACCGTGATGGTCACTGCCCTGGATGTTGATGGCCCGCTGGTAGCCGCGTTCCCATTTGGCGACGTGGTAGGCGACGTCCGGCACGAAATACGTATAGCCGCCATCGGACTTGCGCATCACCCGGTCTTTGTCGTCGCCCGTGCCCAATTCGGTGGTGCGCAGCCACAATGCGCCCCCGTGCTCGTACGTGTGCCCGGCGTCGACCAGCGCCTGGACAGTGCGTTCGACACGGCCGCTGGTGTAGAGCGAACTTTCGAGGTAGTAGTGGTCGAATTGCAGGCCGAAGGCCTGCAGGTCGAGGTCTTGCTCGTGGCGCAGGCTGGCCACGGCAAACTGCCGGATGGCTTCGAGGTCGTCCACATCGCC
>Ga0172382_10000751_pt1 | contig 60204 bp, 47 predicted proteins | sample Leawel138RmetaG_FD_122245 | JGI IMG/M metagenome (GOLD analysis project Ga0172382, IMG submission 122245) | Leachate microbial communities from a municipal landfill in Southern Ontario, Canada - Leachate well 138R metaG | ecosystem: Engineered > Solid waste > Landfill > Unclassified | place...
ACTAGAGGGCTGGCTTGGGTGTTGTCGCGGAATATCAAGGGGCTGGCCGACGTAGTGGAAGAAACAGCGTAGCGCTTTAAGGTTCTGGAACGTAGGAGGGAAACCCGGAGGGTCCAGCACCCTGTAGCGACGACGCCCAAGCCAGTCGTCGGCGCTAGTAAACCGCCACCTTCCGCCAGTCTGGATTTTGTAATTTAAAAAGTGGATTTAATTTACATCAGATGATTAAACCCGGCAGTGGGACATAGCCATTGGAGCTGGCTCTACATACCAGAACCCCACGTTAAATCCATTCAAACAAGCCCAGCCTTAATAAAATCAGCCAGCACCTGCACCGCAGTATTTTTACTCTGATCCATCTGCTTCAAACTAATCGCGACCGAGCCCAGTACCGGCAACTGATTCGAGGCCTCAATAATAGTAAGAGAAGTCGGCACCGTACTTCTAGCCAACACAGTAATCCCCAAACCCTCATCAATCGCTGCATGAATACCCGTCAAATCAGGAATCGTATACACAATCCGACAACTACGCTTGGCCTCAGCCAACTTTTGCAACGCCCGCTGGCGATAAATACACCCCGTCGGCGCCGCTACCAAAGGCAGCACATCCTGCAAATGCGCGCGCGAACCTCCACTACTCACCCACACCAGCTCATCAGCTTTTATATAACCCTTCATTGAACGACCATGCTGAGAAGGCACTTTATCATGTAAAGCCAGTATCAAATCATAATCGTTACGCTGCTCCTCAGAGAGCAAATTACGACTCAAATCACAGGTCACCTCCAACGTAACATCGGGATAAGCCTTGGCAAATCGGCTAACAATTTTCGGTAACAAAGTAATCGCAAACTCACTGGGAATACCAAAACGAATACGCCCACTCACCGGCGGCTTATCAAAAAAACCTACCGCCTCGTCATTAATTGATAAAATTTGACGCGCATAGCCCAACAATGACTCGCCCGCAGGGGTAAAAGCAAGCTTACTGATATCACGATCCAACAAAGGCCGATCCAGCAATAACTCCAACTTTTTGACTTGCTGGCTTATCGCTGGCTGGCTACGCCCCAAACGCTCAGCCGCTGCAGTAAACCCCCCCTCTTCGCTAATCATCACCAATGAACGCAGCATATCAATTGGCAGATTTTTCATATTGACCCTCACCATAACAAAGTATAAGAATATCTTATCATCGGATAATAATTATTAATTTCTCTTATGCCAAGCCAAGGGATAGAATCCGCTGCTGCCAACCCCTAGTCACTCAGCATTAATGCCTGATATTAGCTACCCACTTATTATCATTATTTGAAAAACACGGAGTGCCAACCATGTCCCATGACGACATGCTAAAAACCCCTCTTTATGACCTACACCTGCAGCTGGGTGCAAAAATGGTGCCCTTCGCAGGCTACGATATGCCAGTGCAATATCCGCTAGGCGTACTTAAAGAACACCTCCACACCCGCGAACAAGCCGGGTTGTTTGATGTGTCTCACATGGGACAAATACGGGTTAAAGGCACCGGAGTCGGCGCAGCACTGGAAAAGCTCATCCCCATTGATTTAGCGGCTGTACCCGTCTTTAAACAAATCTACGGGGTCTTCACCAACCCTGCAGGAGGCATTCTTGACGATTTAATCATCACTCGTTGGGGCGATGACGAATTTTTCCTCGTCGTCAACGCGGGCTGCAAGCAACAGGATATTGCCCACCTCAAGCAACACCTAACCGGTTTTGAACTTGAAGTGATGGATGAACATGCGCTACTGGCGTTGCAAGGACCACAAGCTAGAGCAGTGTTAACCCAACTCGCCCCCAACTGCAGTGACTTACGTTTTATGAGCGGCAGCTGGGCAAGCATTGAACTTAACGGGGAGAACATCGACTGCTTTATTACCTGCTCCGGCTACACTGGCGAAGATGGCTTTGAAATATCTATCCCCGCCAACCACGCCACCGAGCTGGCCAATAAATTGTTAGCCTTTGAAGCGGTAGAAGCCATTGGCCTCGGTGCTCGCGATTCACTGCGCCTAGACGTCGGTTTGTGTTTATATGGCCATGACATGAGCCAGGCCACCACGCCCATTGAAGCTGGCCTACTTTGGTCGATCAGCAAATCTCGCCGCCAAGACGGAGCCAAGGCAGGCGGATTTTCCGGCGCCGACATCATACTGGCACAGATTAATAACGGCGCTGCACGTAAACGTGTCGGCTTTAAAATCACTGGCCGCGCCCCAGTTCGTGAAGGTACGGAACTGGTAAATAATAACGACGAATTAATCGGTACAGTCACCAGCGGTGGCTTTAGCCCTAGCCTTGGTACACCTGTTGCCATGGGTTATGTAACCACCGAATACGCCACTATAGGCAGTAAACTGTTTGCACTGTTGCGCGGCAAAAAAATACCTGTGGAAGTGGTAAAAATGCCCTTCGTGCCACAACAGTACTTACGTTAGTTTTAGCATTCTGGGCAGGCCTTGACCCGCCCTACTTTTGTCAACATAGAACGACGCTTGCTCCACCTGTTTTGTAAGCTGGAGCTTGTTCCACCCAAATGATTCCGGAGCAGATTATGCTAAACCCCAACGCCTCATTGACTGAGCTTGAAGCCAACGACCAATTTATCCAACGCCACATCGGTCCCGACACCCAACAACAGCAGGAAATGCTGCAATTACTCGGCGTTAACTCACTGGAACAACTGATAGAAACAACCGTACCAGCAAACATTCGTCGCAAAAAAACTATGGATTTGGCCGCGCCGCAAACGGAGGCCAGCGCTCTGGCTCAGTTAAAAACAATCGCTGAACAAAATACAGTCATGACCAACTATATCGGCCAAGGCTATTACAATACTTTCACACCCAACGTTATTTTACGTAACGTACTGGAAAATCCCGGCTGGTATACAGCCTACACTCCTTACCAGCCCGAAATTGCCCAGGGTCGTTTAGAAGGCCTGTTAAACTACCAGCAAATGGTGATGGATTTAACCGGCATGGAACTAGCCAACGCCTCAATGCTCGATGAAGGCACCGCTGCCGCCGAAGCGATGGCGCTGCTAAAACGTGTTAATAAAAAAAATCGCTCCAACCAATTTTTTGTGGCTTACGATACTCACCCACAAACCATCGCAGTATTAAAAACCCGTGCTGAAACTTACGGCTTTGAACTAGTCTATGGCGAAGCTTCTGAATTAGCCCGCCAAGATGTATTCGGTGCGCTATTGCAATACCCCGGCACCTACGGCGACATCACTGATATAGAAAGCCATATTAAAATCGCCCACGAACAGAACACCTTAGTGGTAGTGGCTTCCGACTTAATGGCACTAGCCCTACTCACTCCGCCGGGGGAATTCGGTGCCGATGTTGTTATTGGTAATAGCCAGCGTTTTGGTGTACCAATGGGCTTTGGTGGCCCGCACGCAGCTTTTTTTGCGACTAAAGATGCCTACAAACGCTCTACGCCTGGACGGATTATCGGCGTCTCTATTGACCGTCACGGCAAGCAAGCACTACGCATGGCTATGCAAACTCGCGAACAACATATCCGCCGCGAAAAAGCCACCAGTAATATTTGTACCGCGCAGGCATTACTCGCCATCATGTCCAGCTTTTATGCCGTTTATCACGGACCTGATGGCATTAAAACCATTGCCAACCGCATCCATCGCTTAACCAATATCTTAGCTTGCGGCTTAGAAAAGCTAGACTTTGTTTCTGCCAACCATAGCTGGTTTGACACCCTGACGTTTAAAATCGACGAACACAAAGATGCCATCATTGAACGCGCTTTAGCTGCAGGTATTAACCTGCGTATTATCGACGATACACAAATCGGCATCAGCATTGATGAAACCACAACCCGCGATGATATTGAAACCCTGTGGGCGGTTATCTCCGGCAACAACATTGACTTCAGTATCGACACCATCGATGTAGAGATAGCTAACAACTCAACCATTCCTGCAGGCAATCGTCGCAGCAGCCGTTTTCTAACCCACCCAGTGTTCAACCAGCATCATTCTGAAACCGAGATGCTGCGCTATATGAAACGGCTGGAGAGCAAAGACATCGCCCTAAACCACTCGATGATTGCGTTAGGCTCTTGTACCATGAAGCTCAACGCCACGGCAGAAATGCTACCAGTCACTTGGCCCGAATTTGGCCAAATGCACCCGTTCGCACCACAAGCCCAAGCCCAGGGCTACCTAACCCTGTTCAAACAGCTTGAACACATGCTGGTCGAAGCTACAGGTTATGATGCTATTTCACTACAACCTAACTCCGGTGCGCAGGGCGAATATGCAGGCCTGTTAACCATAATGAAATACCATCAAAGCCGTGGCGATTTAGATCGTAATGTATGCTTAATCCCTAGTTCAGCCCACGGCACCAACCCAGCCTCGGCAGCCTTAGCCGGTATGCGGGTCGTCATCACCGAGTGTGATGCAAACGGCAACGTCGATATGGCTGACCTGCAAGCAAAAGCAGAGCGCCACGCTCACGAACTAGCGGCACTGATGATTACCTATCCATCAACGCACGGTGTATTTGAAGAAAACATCACCGATATTTGCAGCTTAATCCACCAGCATGGCGGTCAAGTATATGTCGATGGTGCCAACCTTAACGCACTGGTAGGCATTGCTGCGCCGGGGCAATTTGGTGCCGATGTTTCTCACCTCAACCTACACAAAACTTTTTGTATTCCGCATGGCGGCGGCGGCCCAGGTATGGGCCCTATCGGTGTCGGCAAACACTTAGCGCCGTTTTTACCTAACAATCCAGCCCAGCCCATTGCCGGATTGAACATCAACAACGATACCGTTTCTTCAGCCAGCTGGGGCAGCGCCTCCATCCTGCCGATCTCATGGATGTATATCGCCATGATGGGCGAACAAGGTTTAACCAAGGCTACTCAAGTAGCTATTTTAAGCGCCAACTATATCGCCCAAAAACTCAACGAGCACTATCCGATTTTGTATACCGGTAGAAATAACCGCGTCGCTCACGAATGTATTATCGATATGCGCCCACTGAAAGAAAGCAGTGGCATTACCGAGGAAGACGTCGCCAAACGCTTAATGGATTTCGGCTTTCACGCGCCGACCATGTCCTTCCCAGTGCCCGGTACGTTAATGATCGAACCGACCGAAAGCGAACCCAAAGAAGAACTTGATCGTTTTATTAATGCAATGATCATCATTCGCAAAGAAATTGCACAGGTAGAAGCCGGTGAGTTGCACGCCACCGACAACCCACTAAAAAATGCACCACATACCAGCATGGAAGCAACCGGCTCAAATTGGGAGCACCCGTACAGCCGTGAGCAAGCTGTATTCCCAATGGGTAGCGACAACAAATATTGGCCTCCTGTTGCACGCATTGATAACGTCTATGGGGACAGAAATTTAATCTGTTCGTGTCCAAGCGTTGATAGCTGGCGGGATGAGTAATCTTGTCTCGAGGTGGATTTAAATTTGTGAATGGATTTAAAAATTAAATTTATTCATCCCTGTATACGGGCCTATTAGGCCCGTATTTGTCAGAAAATAGTCAACAGCGTGATCTTTCACTGCTCCAAGTTATGATTCATTGTTATTCACTACCAATAATCTCAGCAGGCACGGGCTTACCAAGTAAGAACCCTTGAAAATATTGGCAACCGGAATTAATTAAAAAATCTAATTGCTCCTTAGTTTCAACTCCTTCAGCAACGACATCAAGCCGTAAGACTGAGGCAAGTGATAAAATTGTTGCTACAACCGCTGCATCTTCTTCGCTATTAACTATATTTTCAACAAACGACCTATCAATTTTCAATGTATCTATCGGCAGTTTTGTTAGGTAATTCAGTGACGAAAAACCGGTACCAAAATCATCCAGCGAGAAACGTATCCCCATGTCACGAAGCGCTTTCATCGATTTAATCGTTGCTTCGACATTAGCCTGAAGCAGGCTCTCGGTAATTTCCAATTTGAGCAAGCAGGGATTAGCCCCATGCTCTTTTAATGCGAGCTTCACTATTTCAACAAAATTCGTTTGCTGCAATTGCCTAGCACTAACATTTACAGCGACACTCCAAGCGGAGCAGCGCTCGTCGAGTGACCATAGAGATAACTGACGGCAAGCAGTATCCAACACCCAGCCGCCCAGATCTAAAATCAGATTAGACTGTTCGGCCAGAGGAATAAACTGTGCAGGTGACACCATCCCAAGCCTTTTATTATTCCATCGAATTAATGCTTCACTGCCAATAATTAATTTATTTTTGTCATAAATAGGCTGATAAAACAGCATGAATTCATTTCGATTTACTGCTTGAGCTAATTCACGCAATATTTCATTACGTCGATTTAGTGCTGTTTGTAGTTCCGGATCGAAAAAGCTCACTTGGTTTTTCCCCTGAGCTTTCGATTGGTACATTGCGATATCAGCTTGTTTCAGAAATTCAGAGGCATCAGTTTCAGAGCTGTCAAATAACGCCACCCCCATACTAGGTGTAATACTAATAGTCTGGCCATCGATGATATAAGGTTCAGATAACGAAGCACGGACTTTCTTTGCGTGTGCCGCCACCTTAATAGAGGCATGATGTTTAGTCTGATCAACAGACGCTATCAAAAGCACAAACTCATCGCCACCTAGTCTGGCAGCAGTATGGGTTGTACCGGCCTGTTGTTGCAGACGACGAGCAACCTGTTTGAGCAACTCATCCCCCGCCGTATGACCTAAAGAGTCATTTATATCCTTAAAATCATCCAAGTCTATTAATAGCAATGCATTGATATCAAGAGGCGTAGTTTCAGCAGCATCAAAAGTTTTTTCCAGCTTATCCTTTAATAAACGCCGATTGGGCAATGAAGTCAACTCATCATAGTAAGCAAATCTTTTGGCCTCCTGCTCGGCAAGTTTTCTTTCAGTAATATCAGCTCTAATTGCAATGTATTGAGTTATTTGTCCTTCGTTATTAACAAAGGGGACAATTGTCGTATGGACCCAGTAGAGGCTTCCATCTTTGGCTTTATTACAAATCTCACCATCCCAAACTCTATCACTAGCGATAGTCTCCCACATATTTTTAAAAAAACTTGGCAAGTGGTATTTCGAGTTAATTATTTTATGTGTATTACCTACCAACTCACTTTTTGAGTACTGAGAAATCTTACAGAATTTATTATTAACTGATGTAATGACCCCCCTGGGGTCAGTAAATGCAACTATGGCGTGCTCATCCAGAGCTTTACGCAGTTTTTCAGTACCTTGCAAAGCCGCCCTTCTTTTTCGCTCAGCATGTTCTTTTTGTGTCGTATCAACAACCAGGCAAAGTACCGTCTCGGTATAACCTTTATAATTTTTTTCTGGCACTAAAATAATTTCACGATGAACTGTTTCACCATCGGAATAGGTGTACTCATAGGAAAATTCAACTCTATGACCTTGAAGCGCTTGATTTATATTGGTTACCAAAAGCTCTGACATATCTTTTGGTAAATAGCTCCTGAGATCACTCCCCGTCTTGACGGAATCAAAGATACTCGACAAGCTTCGTATAAAAGGATTGATAAACAAGCATTTGAGCGACCTATCAAACCGCACAATACCAATAGGAATGCTCGACATGATTGTCTTTAGCTCTGCATCTTTTTTATCTGTTTTTACATCAGCCATCTCTGCCAGCTTGTAGGGCCGCTTTAGCTCGCGCCAATATATAGCAATATAAATAAATACAGCAGAAAGGATCTTAAACAAGTGACCTATCAATAAATTGAAATCTGATAGCGTTTCAAAACTTGTCAGTGTAATTGCACACAAAGCCATCGCGTAACATGACCCTGAAAAATACAAATATTTACTACGATTAGTTGCCCAATATTGCCGTATAAAAATATACGCCAGCACCGCTTTACCAATAAAAAGAACATACTCAAAGTTTATTTTAAACTGAGTAACACCAGTTGAAGGATTGAATGTGGGCGGAAATTTATTTAAATGATAGAAGCCGATATAAACAATAACTATTACCAGTGATATTCCAGCCAACAACCAGAAAGCTTTACTCCCTGGCAGCTTTAAATGAAAGGCAACACCAGCCATTGCTATAAATTCAATTGTTCGTGATAACAACCAGAAGAATATTGTTTTACCCACCGAGTTTTCAGTGACAAAAACAGGCATACCTTGATATGACATCGCATGAAAGTAATCAAGCAATGCGATAGCAGTGAAACTAAAAATAAGAATATTGGAAAATCGGCTCTTAACATTAACCGCTCGTTGAAGCAAGATAATGACAATAGATACCGAGACAAAAATCGAGAGCAGCTCCAAGGTCAAATGTGTCAACCACAGACTCTCAGTATTTAGCTTACTAAATTCTTTAGATACCAACGATGCCGGGAAAAATGCAAAGCTAAGTGTCAGTAAAAAAAAAATAACGCCTTTCTATTGTTTAAAAAACCCAATCTCATCTAACAACCTTTTTCATGACAACTGCTACGAGTAATGTTTTTATTCAATCATTAACGCTTAAAGCGCACCACAAGCTCGTGCAGTTCATCGGCCGTTGATTTCACTCGGGTAATGGAATTTGAAGTATGGTTTGCTGTATCGGAACTGGTGCTAGCCAAATCGGAAATATTTACAACCTGCCTATTAATGTCGTCCGCAACATGAGATTGCTCTTCAACAGACGCCGCCATCTGGGTAGACATATCAGCGATTTGCTTTACCGCATCGGAGATTCCATTCAGCATTTTGCCGCTTTCTAATACTTTTAACAGCCCTTCATCTGCTGCCTGAGTACCTAGATTTGCAGTATAAACTGCATTCTGCGCCTTAGAAGTCAACTCTTGCACAATGGCATAAATATCGCTGGTTGAGTCTTGCGTTCTTTTGGCAAGGTTACGCACTTCATCCGCAACAACAGCAAAACCTCTTCCTTGCTCGCCTGCCCTGGCGGCTTCTATTGCAGCATTAAGAGCAAGCAAATTGGTTTGATCTGCAATTTGCTCGATGATCTGGGCAGCTTGTGCTATCAAACTGGTTTGGTCTGATACATCTGCAACTGAGACACTAATATCAGAAACGGTATCTCTCAGTTTTTGAATAGATTGACGGGTTACTTCTGCTACCTCAGCCCCCTTTATCGCTAAATCATTAGCTATGTCAGCATGATTAGCAGTATCAGATACATTTCTGGATACCTCAGCTATGGTAGCAGTCATCTCATTCATAGCAGTAGCAACTTGAAAGGTTTCAGCTTGCTGCCTCGTTATTTCATTGCAAGTTTGCAGGGTAAGTTGATAACCTTTTTCTGATTCTTTTGCCACATTCAGCGCAGCACTTTCAATACGGGTAATCACGATAGACAAGTGCGCCGCCTGACTCAATATAGCAACCTTCAACAAACCAAGCCCACCGCTTGAATCTGTGTAGGTTTGTGCTGCGACTTTATGTGAAAAATGACTTTTGAGCATTTCATTCAGTGACTGGATAGTTTTCTTACTTTTCCAGGAAACCAACAATGCATAAGCCAGAATAGAGATTACAAATAGTATTTTGGATGCTGCATTGTAGCCAGCAAGAAAAAGAGCTGAGAATAAAATGGTAGATATTATAAGCAACAGATATTCTACCGGAATTGTCGGTACTGTTAATGAAGATTTTCCCGTCTTAATCTGTGCATAAATAGACTCTGCTCTGACCACATCTTCTCGCTTGGGACAGGAGCGCACGGATTCATAACCAACAACCATTCCATTTTCAGTGACTGGTGTGACATAGGCATCCACCCAATAGAACTCGCCATTCTTACAGCGATTTTTTACCAGCCCCATCCATGGTTTACCTGCTTTCAGATGTGACCACATCACACCAAATACAGCAGCAGGCATATCAGGATGCCTTACTATATTGTGTGGCTTTCCAATCAGCTCGTCTTTTTCATAGCCACTGATCTCAACAAAAGCATCATTACACTCCAAAATAGTGCCATGAGTATCGGTAACAGAAATGAGTTTACTGGCTGCCGAGAATGTCCGTTCTTTCTTCAAGACCTGCTGATTGCTTCTCATACCTTGCTCTTTGATATCGGCTAACGATGAATTTCTGTTGTAAGGATCTTATATTAAATTATCACAGCAGTAAAACACGACCAAACGGTTAGATAAAGAGCAAAATTGGCTATTTGTCACCAACTTAGTAAAAAATCCACCTAAACTGAGAAAATATGCTATAAAATACCGAGGAAGTGATGTGATTCCAACTAAACAGCTTGTCTATAAAACCAACCCAATCGAACCCTAGGCCTTGATCAACTGGTTTTTTCCCTTTGATTTCGCTTGATATAATGCGCGATCAACCCGATTAAAGATCAGATCAATATTATCCCCCTCCTCAACAGAGGTAATGCCAAAACTTGCGGTCACAGGAAATTCAGCCAGGGCTTGTAGCGCCACACTGTTTTCAATAATAAGCCTTAACTTCTCTGCAATCAGGCTGGCATTATCAATATCAGTACCCGTCAGCATGATAATAAACTCCTCCCCACCCCAACGAGCAACAAAATCACTTCTCCGAACTGTTGCACTTAACAGCTTGGCCAGGCACTTTAAAACCTTATCACCAACATCATGCCCTTTAGAATCGTTGATCTGTTTAAAATTGTCCACGTCAAGGAAGATGATCGATAAGGGAGATTCATTTCTCTTGGTGAGCAGCAGCAAACGCGCTAATTTAGTATTAAAGGTCCGGCGGTTTGGCAACCCAGTTAAAGCATCGTTATTGGCTAAATCATTTAAACGTGTATGCATCTTTCTAACATAAAGCAGCACAATTACGGTAATGATTAAAGTAAGCAAGAATGTAATGGAAATATTTAAATAAAAAGTTTTCTTTACTTTTTCAGTGAAATCATCAACCTTCGCCTCAACCATCAAATAAAGATCCAGCTCAGGGATATACTTTCTATTTAACAAATACACATCATCATTTTTGGTGTATTCATATATCTGGCTACCGCTACTAACTAAGTCCAACTCCAACTGATCCAAACCAGGCACTTCATCGAGATAACTTGGCGCATTCTCATGCTGCTCGGAAATAATAAGCTGCCCAGCTTCATCAACAAAATAAACGTTAAATTTATAAACTCTCCTGAAACGTTTCAGCATCTCATCAATATAAGCAGTCTTTAAACCAACCCCTGTCGCTCCAAGGAGATGAAATTCTTCATCAAAAATTTTATGGTTAATGAACATAAATAACGATGTACCCATGTGCTCATTGTGATCTATATTTATTTCATGTATGTCTGGAATATTTTTAAAAGAGAAATACCAGGCATTATTCGGGTTTTCTGGCGTTGCTTTCTCAATCAAACCTTTCGCCGTATAGTAATTCATGGTTTTTTCAGACATAAGAAACGTAGTCGACATATTATACTTGTTTTGAATGGTATCGAGATACCTGACAATCTTATTCATATCACTTTCTTCATGGGCCAGCCAATCTTTCATAAAAGTGTCATGCGCCATCATCGACGAAATAAGATTAGGCTCAATAATTTGCTTTTGAATCTCGGTGTAAATATTATCTACGGTTAAAGGTAGAGAGCTATTTTTTAACTGTGATTGAGTCAACTCCATCGATACAAAGTAATTAACCACCGTCAAGCTGGCCGACAAGGTGAAGAGTAAAGCAGTAATAATAAAGACAATACGGTAATCGAAACGCATAATTTATTTCATCTACGAGTAATTTTTATTGAAAAATATTCCATCAGTATAATCAAACGCCCTAAACCGAGCTCTGGTAGCGCTCGGCTACAGTAATTTTTTGTGCAGTCATTCATCCCAACCAAATTACGCCAACAGCAATAAAAGCATGAAAAATAAGCCGAAAAATTTTTTATTTTAAAACTTATCGTGCCGAAAATCCATTGTTTAGCACCTAGCTAAAGCTCCAAAGGGAGCTTAAATCGACCCTGTCGGTCCAACAACGACGCCTTGTTAGACTATGATCCAACCTGCACAATGTTGATATTTTACAGAATTAATCTTGACCCGCTCGCATTGACGACAAAGCCAGCACACTCTAACTATGCCAAGCCCACTCTACGCAATGCGCAATTAAACCGCCCAAACTATTGGCAACAATCATACTGTTGTAAATTTGCTATACTTCCTTGCTTAATAATTAGCAAGAGCGATACAGCTAACGTGACCGACAACTCTAATGGCGCAACCAAAAATTCAGCCAGCAAGCAAAAAGCTAATGCTCTCTCACCACTGCGCGAGCCTGTGTTTCTGCGTATCTGGAGCGCCAGCCTGTTATCCAATTTTGGCCAGCTAATTTTAGGGGTCGGTGTTGCCTGGGAAATGACTCGGCTAACCACCTCCCCGAGCATGGTGGCGCTGGTTCAAACGGCCATGATGCTACCTCTGATGCTGGTCGCTCTTCCCGCTGGCGCTATTGCTGATATGTTTGATCGGCGCAAAGTGGCTATGTTTGGACTCAGCATAGCAGCATGTTTTGGCTCTATGCTATCGGCATTGGCTTTTTTCGAGTTAACCAGCCCTTGGGTACTACTACTCTTTTGTTCTTTAATCGGCTCCGGTGTAGCACTGTTTGCACCCGCTTGGCAGGCGTCTATTGGCGAACAAGTAAAATCAGCGCAGCTTCCAGCAGCGATTGCACTTAATACCATTAGCTATAATGTGGCACGCAGCTTTGGCCCAGCGCTTGGCGGCCTCATCGTTCTAGCTGCTGGCGCACAGGCTGCGTTCGCGGTGAATGCAGCGGGGTACTTACCACTGATTTTTGCCTTCTTTCTATGGAAACGAGGGAATATCCAGTCGCGACTACCACCCGAAAAAATAACGCGCGCTATTGTTTCAGGGGCACGTTACGCCTTCCACTCCCCCCCCATTCGCACGGTGCTTATACGCTCTTTTATTTTCGGTTTGGGTAGTGCCACAGCTACAGCGTTAGCACCACTTATCGCCAAAAACTTACTCAGCGGCGATGCCAGCACTTACGGTATTTTACTGGGTGCTGGCGGTGTTGGTGCAGTAGCAGGGGCGGTTATGATCAATACTTTTCGTGATCGTTTTGGCACAGAAAAAGCGGCCTCTATGCTCGCGATATTAGGCGGCCTTGCTTTAATCGGCGTTGGCTTTAGTCGCTCGCTGCCACTGACTTGTTTTTGTTTGTTTTTAGTGGGTGGCGCTACCATGCTCACTATTGCCCTGTTTAATATATCAGTACAACTTTCTGCACCTCGCTGGGTTACCGCTCGGGCGCTCTCACTGTTTTCATCATCACTGACCGGCGGCATTGCTATAGGAGCCTGGTTTTGGGGTAATGTTGCGAGTCACTGGTCTTTGCAAATAGCGATCATTGCCTCGGGGTTATTCTTATTAACTATGCCTCTATTCGCAATGTTCTTACGCTTACCGGAAGTAAATGATGCTGCCGCTGAACCTATCGATATTACTAAAGACCCGGAAGTTGAACTCACCATAACCATGCGCTCAGGCCCAGTGGTGATTGAAATTGACTATCAGATCGATCCAGATAATGCCCGCAACTATTACAATGCCATGCTTGAGGTACAGCGTGTGCGCCTGCGTAATGGCGGCTTTGACTGGTCTATCACCCGTGATATCGCCGACCAGACACGCTGGACTGAACGCTATCATTTACCAACATGGGGTGATTATCTACGGATGCGAGATCGCTATACACAGATGGATTTAGACGCTCAGGCCGCTGCCGAGGCCTTTATGATTAAAGGTGAAAACAAAAGTATTCGTCGCGGACTGGAGCGGCCATTCGGCTCGGTGCGATGGAAAGTGAGCACACCTGATCCACAGCAAAAGCCAGCCGTTTTTCTTGGGCCATAGGCACTGCCTATCCAATCAACGCTGCTGAATAAGTGCGAATGCCAATTAAAATTATGTTGAATAGGGCTCTACAGAGCGGAATTTAAAGACTCAGTGATCGCCATTATGCTAATGACTGCTTATCACTCTAGTATTTAAAACGACCGATTAACTCAGACACCGTCTCTGATATATTCTTTAGGTTGATTGCAGACTCACTGGATGCATCAGCCAATTCGGCACTTTTTTCCGCCATCGACTTAATCCGTGAAACATTTCTTTCAATTTCATCAGCGGTCGATGACTGCTGCTCAGTGGCCGCTGCAATCAGTTCAGCCATTTGCTTCACATTATTCATCGAGGCAGTGATTTTATTGAGAGCCTCACCCGCACCAGCAGCTTTACTGACTAAATCGGCAGTGCGTTTGCTACTGACATCCATCGCCGAAACCGCTGAGCCTGCCCCTGCTTGCAGACGCTCGATAACCGAGCGAATTTCGGTAGTTGATTCCTGAGTACGCTGCGCTAAGGAGCGAACCTCATCGGCAACCACGGCAAAACCACGCCCCTGCTCACCGGCGCGAGCCGCCTCAATAGCCGCGTTCAACGCCAATAAGTTAGTCTGTTCGGCAATACCGCTAATCACATCCAACACTGAACCTATTTCACTAGAAGTGCTTTGCAGGTCCATCACAGCCTTATGGGTATGATTAAAATCAGCTTCCAACAAGCTTATTTCAGATATAGTTGCATCTACTGCACCCTGGCCGTTATTGGCGTCGATACTAGCCGAGTTGATACTGTCGGCCACCTCACTAACATTACCCGCAACCTCACGGGCTGTTGCTGACATTTCAGTGATCGCGGCAGCGACCATATTATTTTCTTGCTGTTGAATATTACTGACTTCCTTGCTTTCATCGACGATATGACTAATCGCTAAAGATTCTCGCTCCATTGATTCCACCGCCGCAGCCACCTGAGAAATTAACACAGCTAATTTTTCAGCAAACTGATTAAAGCCGCTGGCCAGCTGGCCAACTTCGTCACGAGTCTCTACCTTTATACGCACGGTAAGGTCACCCTCACCCTCTGAAATATCGGCAATACGGCCTGCAACGGCATTTAAACTACGACTGATAAGTCGCGAGATCAACAGCGCTAAAACAACGGAGAAGATAATCAGCGCCGCACCCACCCAAAGTATGGTGTTCCAGCTTGAATCTACCAACGTTTGTGCTCTAGTAGACGTGACTGCCGCCTCTGCTTCAGTCAACTCGGTCAACTTATCAATCTCTACCCGCATGGTTTCAAAAGCAAGCAACCCATCCCCATAGCTTAATGCTATCGCTCTACGCCTGGCTGAATCATCACCCGCAGCATCGGCAACAATAGCGCGACTAAGACTTAACCATTTTTGTCTGGCTGCCTCATAGCGATCAATATAAGACTCTGCACCATCTAAATAATGCAGCGCGATAAACTTATTAACTCGCTGCTGTGCTTGCATGATATTTTCTTTATGGCTTTCGGCTAAAGCACTAAATTCTCTGCTCTGTGGCGCCACAGAGAGCATGCTGCGCTCTGCTACCAGAGCCTGGTATAAATCCCGATCAGCCTGTAGTAAAAAACCAATACTTTTGATCGCCTTGTGCGTTAACTCATCCGTGCTAAGCCTTAGATCACTCAAACTAGAAAGTGCTGTCACGATAACGACACCAAATAAGAGCGTCTGCAAAGAAACCACCAGAACCTGCTTTGTTTGGAAGGTCAAATTATAAAACCAGTTCATACACAGAGCTCGCTTAACTTAAATGGAAGAAGAATCTTTGGTTGGCACTAGAAGCAATGAAGCAATACCTAACCGTCATGGTAACAGTAAAAATTACCATAGCTATATCACTCACGGTGATTTATTGCCGGCATTGAAGCCTGTAAACAACAAGGCTAAGAGCAGCTCTCATCAACAATGGGCAGGTCACAACCAAAACTGCCACTTTCAACGGAAATTTCAATCAACTGCTCTACTGGTAACGGCAGAACTAAACCATCGTAATTTTCAGGGTCGTCATCTTCTGCAGCGCAGGAAAAAACCAAGGTATATTCACCCGCTGGTAAAAAAGCCAAGTTATATTCCCACTCACCACCCGCGTCAACAACCGCCGCAACGGCATAGGGCGCAATAGCCTCATCGGGGACTGCGTCGGTGGATTTAGCCGAATCAAAAATATCGGCCAAATTACTCTCATCCAGATCATGCCCCTGATAGAGATAAACCCTATTACCCGCTGTTGGGTTGATTTTCTCATCACAGGGCGAAACCGTATCAAACAGCGATGAGTCAACCTCGCCACTTATCGTCCGGTCAGTATTATTATTCTGTAACCTTATCCCAGTCGATGTCAGTGTGTATTCATTACTAGCTGCATCGTAAACCAGCGCCATCTGTAAATTAAAATCTAGTGTCAACGTATTCAGCAGGTCTTTTTCTACGGTAAAACTGCCTAGCTCCATTGTACGATCAAACATATTGAGCACACGGCTATTACCATCAACATCTAGCACATAAGAGTTATTGATATCATCATCCAGTATCGTCAGTATCAAGTTACTATAGGTGCCTGCGGCCACCTCAAATTCGGTCACCAACATCGCCTGATCGCCACCTTGAAATAGCAGTAAATCAACCGCCACGGTTTCGGCATCGGTAACACCCAAATCAGTGCTAGTAAATTGATCAATCACCACATCATCGCTACCCGCCTTTTTTAAGGTGATTTTATCAACCTTAAGCACAACCTCTAGCGCATCATCAACAGGACCATCTGCAATACCTATGGAGAGTGTACCGGTAGTGCTATCGTCCGAATCGCCCCGGCCAATAAAATCTGAACCACCTTCAACGCTGTCACAGGCGGCAAGCAGTATCGACACCATAACTATTAGCGAGGTATGAATAACTTTTTTAAAATGACTATCCTTGATCACCTTCACTCTCCAGCTGCTATCAACGACAAATGCTTATACAACAATATAGCCGTATATTTAGTTAAAAGCTGTATAACACGTCTCTTATTTAGGCGACGACATAAATATAATCAGCTGCTCAAAATCAGCATCTGTACAATGGCGACACATCCCCATAGGCGGCATGGCTTTCAACCCTGATTTAGTGTGCGTTAGTAATACATCCATCCCCTTATCTAAGCGGGTTTTCCAGGCATGGACATCATGTGCACGAGGCGCGCCTGCTGAGCCAGAGGAATGACAAGCAATACAAGATTGATTATACAAAGAGGTAATGACTGCGTTGTTATCTATTTGCTCAGTATTGTTACCTGCCTCCAAGTTATTATTTGATGACGAATTATTAGACTGCCCACAGCCCACGATAAATAACGCTAATAAAACGACCAGGGTAATTGGCCCTCTCTTTGTTCCCATTATGCTGTCTCTTTCAATATCCAAGTTTCTGTTAACACTCGATGCCTATTCATAACACCTGAGTCCATCCACACTAACAACCATGCTCAACATCGGCCAAAGCAGCACTGCGATTACTCTCATTGCCCTGGCTACAATATTAATTTGGCTTTGCCCGACTTCATCCGAGTCCAATTAATTGTTTTTAACACCGGCTTGCGTCCTACCAGCCACCGCAGTGCTTGGTATTTACGTGGAAAATTCACGAAAATTAAACCAGCCACTATCGTCGCCACGCCAGGACCGGGGGTCAATAGCATCGTACAGCCTAATACAATCAGCGCGATGCCAATAATATTTTTAACCAGCATTAAGGGGTATCTGATAAGGGGATTTAAATGTTCAGCAAAACGATGGGAATATCGCCCTTCGACAAAATAATCCGCCGGAAGATTAATGATAATCGCCGGTATGATAAATATCGACAAGATAAAAGTTGCGGCTGAAGCAGTGAGCAAAAACCAGATTAATACTTCGTGATTTTGTAGCCAATTTAATACCGATGCCATGCAAGTTTATACTCGAGAACAAGAATGGCCGCAGTATAGCACCAGCCTGATTATAGTTTTTTACTTTTCAACTCCAAGCGGCGGCGGCGAAAAAAAGCCGACATGATCTGTGCGCATTGATCCGCCAGCACACCACCGCACACGTCGACACGATGATTCAAATGTTCACCCTCAAACAGGCAACCATTGCTTTGTGCCACCCCCGACTTAGCCTCTACTGCGCCATAAACCACCCGTTTCACTCGAGCATGTACCATCGCACCAGCGCACATGGTACAAGGCTCAATCGTCACGTAGAGCGTCGCGTCTGCAAGCCGGTAATTAGCGATATGCTGGGCGGCATTGCGTATAGCGACTATTTCAGCATGCGCTGTAGGGTCAACGCTGCTAATAGGTTTATTCCAACCCGTGCCAATCACCTCACCATCCACCACAACCACCGCACCAACCGGCACCTCTCCCATAGTCGCTGCCCTACCAGCTAACTCAAGCGCCATCTGCATGTAATACTCATCGCGGGAACAAGTGTCAGTCATTGTGATGATTTAATCCGTATTACCATTACTACGCACTTTAGCTTGCGCCGCTGCAATGCGAGCCACTGGCACTCGGAACGGGCTACAGGATACATAATCCAGCCCTAAGTCATGGCAAAACTGAATTGACCGTGGGTCACCGCCGTGTTCACCGCAAATACCGTATTTGATACTGGGATTACTCTCGCGGCTTTCTTTGACTGCAATTTCCATTAAGCGGCCCACAGCCCGCTGATCTAAAGAGACAAAAGGATCACTTTCAACCAGTTTTTTCTCTAAATATTGAGGAATAAAGCGACCGGCATCATCCCGTGAAAAACCATAGGTCATCTGCGTTAGGTCGTTGGTACCAAAACTCATAAACTCAACCGCAGGTGCCAACCGATCAGCGCCCAGGGTGGCTCTGGGCGTCTCCATCATCGTGCCTATTTTATAAGGTATGGAAATTTGTTTTTGTTTTAATACTTCGCGAATACCGCTATCAATAATATCTGTAACCAGGCGAATTTCACGGACGTTAACCACCAGCGGAATCATAATTTCAGGATAAGGTTTAAATCCTTGCTCGGTGGCATCAACCGCCGCGCTGATAATCGCCTTAACCTGCATTTCTGTGATTTCCGGATAAACCACCGATAAACGACAACCGCGAAAGCCTAGCATCGGGTTAACTTCATCAAGGCTGGCAGTAATCTCGCGAATTTTTTCAACCGGCTTACCGATACGGGCAGCTAAGGCCTCCATCTCTTCGTTGCTGTGGGGTAAAAATTCGTGCAACGGCGGATCTAGCAACCGCACAGTTACCGGCAGGCCGCTCATAATTTTGAACAGCTCCAACAAATCATCATGCTGAAAATCGACCAGCTTATCGAGATAGATTTGACGCTCTGCTGTGGTTTCCGACAAAATCATAGCCCGCATAATATCAATACGATCAGCGGCAAAGAACATATGTTCGGTACGGCACAGGCCGATACCTTCGGCACCCAATTCACGAGCTTTGGCTGCATCTTCCGGGGTTTCGGCATTGGCCCGTACTTTCAATCGGCGATGCTTATCAGCCCAGGTCAGCAACACCTGAAAATCTTCACTGGAACTGGCCTCTGTTTTAGCAATATCACCCAACATGACATCGCCAGTAGTGCCATCCAAGGTAATAATGTCACCACGGTTTATTACTATCCCCGCCTTGGTAGTAGCTGTTCCGGCTGCGTAATCAATGGCTAATCCGCCACAACCAGTAATCGCACAGACGCCCATGCCTCTGGCAACTACTGCTGCATGAGAGGTCATACCGCCAAGCTGGGTGAGAATCCCTGCGGCGACTTTCATACCGTGGATATCTTCAGGGGTAGTCTCACGGCGAACCAACACCACGCTATGACCTTCTGCCGCGACATCAACCGCCTCCTCAGCGGAGAAAACAACTTTACCGGTAGCACCACCGGGACTGGCTGGCAAACCACTAGCAACAATGTCAGTTTTAGCTTTCGGATCAATCATCGGGTGTAAAAAGGCTTCGACGTGCTCCGGTGACACCCTCATCAAGGCTTCTCTTTCGGTAATCATGCCCTCATTAACCATGTCGACAGCAATCTTGATGGAGGCCCGACCGGTACGTTTACCGCTGCGAGTTTGCAGCATATAAAAACGTCCTTCCTGCACAGTAAACTCAAGGTCTTGCATATCGCGGTAATGTTTTTCGAGCAGTTCCTGAGTTTTAAATAGTTCGTCATACACCTCCGGCAAACGCTCCTGTAAAGCCGATATCAGCAGCGGTGTGCGCGTGCCAGCGACAACATCCTCGCCCGCGGCATTAAAGAGAAACTCACCAAAAAAGCGGTGCTCGCCGGTGGAGGGATTACGGGTAAAGGCAACACCAGAGCCAGAGTCTTCTCCGAAGTTACCAAACACCATCGCCTGAACATTAACAGCAGTACCCAGGGTTTCAGGGATATTGTTCATTTCTCGGTACACATGGGCGCGTGGTGTATACCAAGAGAGGAAAACAGCCTCAACAGCCATTTTTAATTGTACAAAGGGGTCTTCGGGAAACTGCACCAGCGTTTTATAGATGGCAATGATCGCCTGCCAATCCTCGGCACTCATTTCTACATCGAGCTGTTTATTATGTTCAGCCTTGTAACGTTCGAGTGCATGCTCAAATAAATCGCCATCAACCCCCATCACCACATCGGCAAACATCTGAATAAAACGGCGGTAGCTATCATAGGCAAAACGAGGATTGTTAGTTTTACGCGCCAAACCTTCGGCAATTTCATCATTCAAGCCAAGATTTAAAACGGTGTTCATCATGCCCGGCATCGATACTGCCGCACCAGAGCGCACCGAAAACAATAAAGGATTTTCCGGGTCGCCAAAGCGAGCGCCCATCTTCTTTTCTACCAAGTCCAGCGCGACTCGGTACTCCTGCTCCAACAACGCTGGTAGCTTGTTACCCGATTCAAAGAACTCACGGCAGGTCGGTGTAGTAATAATAAATCCAAACGGCACTGGCAGGCCCAAGGTCGTCATTTCACAAAGATTGGCACCCTTGCCACCAAGCAAGTCGCGATCGTCCTTGCTGCCTTCATTAAATAAATAAACACGCTTGGCCATGAATGATTCCTCTTGGGCATTAATAAAACCGTTATAAGACAGCGCCGAATTATATAGAATTTATCTGCAGGTAGCATTAATAGACGGCCTTAAATACGACTCTTTCGCAACAAAAACTTTATTAAAAGTGCAGCTCTTTCATCAGTGGAGATAACTCTAAACCGCAAAAATAGTAGGGACATACCGACCCTCACCTGCGAGAAAATATCGCTTCGATAACACGCCAGCCACAACTATCGATTTACTTTTTTAAAGCCTCCTCATAAGATAGTAATCAATTACTACCTTGTGAGGACTCAGCGATGCAAAGCCGAGCAAAACATCTCCCAGCAGATGAACGACGAGCGGTAACTGTTAAAACAGTTATAGAGCTAGCTGGGGCACATAACCCGAGTGGGATCACCACCGCTGCAATAGCCAAGCACATGAATGTTACTCAAGGCTCTCTGTTTCGGCACTTTTCCAGTAAAGAAGCTATTTGGCAAGCCGTCATGGAGTGGGTAGCTAAACGACTCCTCGCGCGGATCGACCGTTCAGTTCGGGGACTAGATTCACCCCTAGCGGCTATGGAGGCTATGTTTATGAGCCACATCGAATTCGTGGCCACACACCCCGGTGTACCCAGGATGATGTTTGGTGAACTGCAACGCGCCGAACCAACACCGGCCAAACGCATGGCACAGACGTTAATCCAGCATTATGGGGAGCGCTTACATCGACTGATTGATACAGGCAAGGCACAAGGTGAGCTGGATATCACGCTGGATACCGAGGCCGCCGCAACGTTATTTATCGGTACGGTACAGGGGCTGGTTATGCAATCCCTATTAGCAGGCGATGTAGCCACCATGCGCCGCGATGCCCCAGGGGTTTTCGCCATTTACCGCCGAGGCATCAGGAGCGCCTTATGAAACACTTACCACTGCAACGTCGCACCTTAGGCCTGCTCGCTGTCATCGTGCCGTTACTAGTGCTATTTATCTATGTAGGTCTACGCTCTGGCCCGCTGGCGCCTGTGGCTGTTACCCTCGCAACCGTGCACCCCCATGCCATCAAGCCTGCACTGTTTGGTATCGGTACCACAGAAGCGCGTCACACCTATAAAATAGGCCCCACGTTTGCTGGGCGACTTAAACACTTGGATGTCGACGTAGGCGACCAGGTTCAGGCCGAACAGGTACTGGGAGAAATGGACCCAGTCGATCTTGATGATCGCCTCCACGCACAAGAGTCGGCACTGCGACGGACCGAAGCAGTCCTGCGCGAGGCCCAGGCACGGCAAGCCTACGCACAAAGCCAGGCACAACGTTATGAGCAGCTATTCGCCGCTCATTTAAGTAGTGAGGAAGCCCTGGCTATCGCGCAACAAGAGCTAAAGATTGCCAATGCAGTGCTGTCCGCTGCTCACGAAGATATCATTCATGCACAATCTAACCACGCTGGGTTGATGGCACAAAGAAACAACCTGCGCCTGATTGCACCAGTTGAAGGTCTGGTCACTGTTCGCAATATCGAGCCAGGCACCACTGTTGTCGCCGGACAAACCATAGTGGAGATAGTTGACCCTCTGGGCCTGTGGATCAATGTACGTTTCGACCAGATCAGCGCCGCAGGACTAACCGCAGGATTACCAGCGCACATTACGCTGCGTTCGCGGCAAGGCCAAGTACTACAGGGCCACGTCCTCAGGGTAGAGCCTAAAGCCGATACTGTGACCGAAGAATTACTAGCCAAGGTAATATTCGATCAGCAACCAAAACATTTACCGCCCATCGGTGAACTGGCAGAAGTCACGCTCGACATGCCGGCACTCTCCACCTCTCCAGTGATTCCCAATGCGGCAATTCAACGCAAAGGTGACAGCGTGGGTGTTTGGCAAGTTATAAAGGGTGACCTGCACTTCACCACAGTAAAGCTGGGAGCCTCTGATCTCGATGGCCGCGTACAAATATTAGAGGGCCTCAGCAATGGTGATGACGTAGTTGTGTACAGCGATAAAGCACTGACTTCCCGCAGTCGCATCGACGTCATTGAGCGCGCCCCAGGTATCACCGAATGATCAACCTTGCTGGCCGCGATATTCTTCATTCCTGGGGAAAATTTGTCTTCACTGGTATTGGCCTAGGCTTGCTGATCGGCGTCACGCTGATTATGGCCGGTGTATATCGAGGCATGGTCGATGATGGCAAGGCATTATTAGACAACAGCGGCGCTGATCTCTGGGTAGTACAAAGAGATACCTTAGGCCCCTACGCCGAACCATCCAGCGTCAGCGATGACATATATCGCAGCATTTTAGCCATCCCAGGTATCGCACGGGCTGCAAATATCACCTACCTGACCATGCAAGTACGTAGAGGCGGTAATGATGTACGCAGCTTGGTAGTAGGAATCGCGCCGGGGCAACTGGGCACAACACCCGGCTGGCCCCCCTATCTTGTCGCGGGACGCCAAATAACACGCTCCCACTATGAGGCAGTAGCCGATATTGCCACCGGGTTTAAGCTGGGCGATCACATTACTATCCGTCGCAATTATTACACCGTAGTCGGTCTGACGAGACGTATGGTGTCCTCCGGCGGTGACCCAATGGTATTTATTCCACTTAAAGATGCCCAAGAAGCTCAGTTTCTCAAAGACAACGATGCTATCTGGCAAAGCCGAAGCCGAACCGAAGCCAACCCAGCCTTTAATCGGCCCGGGACGCCTGACTTGCTCGATACCGTAATTGCCTCCCAGAGCACTAATACCTTCGTCAATGCTATTTTAGTTACCTTAAAACCGGGCTATCAGCCCGAAGATGTAGCCGAATCTATTCGGCGTTGGAAGCGGTTAACAGTCTACACCCGCACCCAAATGGAAGATATTTTAATCAGTAAACTGATCGCAACTTCAGCCAAACAGATTGCTATGTTCCTGGTGATACTTGCTCTTGTCAGCGCCGCTATTGTGGCTTTTATTATCTATTCGCTGACAATGGACAAAATACGTGAAATAGCCGTACTCAAACTCATTGGTACACGCAACCGAACTATCGCCGCAATGATTATGCAACAGTCACTCGCTTTGGGTGCGATCGGCTTTGTCGTCGGAAAAATCAGCGCTACGTTCTCTGCCCCCATCTTTCCGAAGTACATCTTACTCACCCCGGCAGACTCAGTCGCTGGATTTTTCGCGGTGCTAGTGATCTGTGTTCTAGCTAGTCTCGTGGCCATTCGTATGGCACTTAAAGTCGATCCCGCTGAAGCAATAGGGTAATAAAATGAGCCGACAAGGAATCCATATCGAGGGTATCAGCAAAACCTATGGCAAAGGTGATACCGCCGTGCATGCACTAAAAAATGTCACTATGCTAGTAGCACCCGGCGAAGTGGTTGGGCTGATTGGCCCTTCCGGCTCGGGTAAAAGTACCTTACTCAAATGTCTGGGAGCGGTGATTGAACCCACTGCCGGCCGAATGACACTGGGCGGCGATGTGATCTACGATGATGGCTGGAAAGTGCGCGATTTGCGCGCCCTGCGACGCGATAAAATCGGCTTTGTGTTTCAGGCGCCATACCTGATTCCATTCCTGGATGCGACTGATAATATAGCGCTGCTGCCTATGCTCGCAGGTGTACCCAATCCACAGGCACGCGCCCAAGCGTTAGAACTGCTTACAGCATTGGATATGCAGCATCGAGCCTCAGCCATGCCCCCGCAACTCTCCGGCGGCGAACAACAACGTGTCTCCATTGCGCGTGGACTAATCAATCGCCCTCCCGTCATTCTTGCCGATGAACCCACAGCACCACTCGACAGCGAACGTGCAATGGCCGTAGTACGTATTCTCAATGATATGGCGCGCAAACTGGAAACAGCCGTTATCGTCGTTACCCATGATGAAAAAATCATCCCCACCTTCAAGCGCATTTACCACATTCGCGATGGTGTGACCCATGAAGAAAAGGGCGAAGGACGACCTTTCTAGGTTTTCGATTGAGCGTTGATATTCTCGACTTTAACCGGCGCCAGAAACAGCCTCCAGAGATACCGACAAGCTGGTTCTGCCCACCTTTATTCAATGACCAACAACTGGTATTTATTTTTATTTACCAGTACCATGCGCGAAAATTCATTTAAAAACTTACTATTTGAGCCTCGCAGGCGTTCAGTCACAAACCAGCTTGCAATTGATTTCGATTGTGCTCACCCAGTTGTAATTTCACTGCTCCCCCATAAATCTGATATAAAGACCTACATCACAACAAGTTGCTAATATAGGTATACGCGCCCGGACACTGCAATCACACGGAGATTCAAGCCTTGTCACCCCATAATTTGGTCTTTGTTCAATTACTAAAATTTGCTCCTCAATATGGGCTCAAAGCGTTGACTCAACAGGACGCAGATCACACCACAATATGGGAAGATCCTGAAACAATCAAAGCCGGGTTAGATCATAAAAGTGTCACGTTAAACTGAGGTTATGATGGAATATCTTGCACAAATTCTGCTACTGCTTAGCGCAGCGATTGCCGTTGTTGCTGTATTTCAGCGCCTGCATATCCCCACCAGTTTAGGCTATTTGTTGGTCGGTGTGGTTCTCGGCCCCCATACCATTGGGCCAATCATTGCCATGCCGGAATTGGTAGGGCTCGCCGAGTTTGGTCTGGTGTTTTTATTGTTTACTATTGGACTTAACTATTCTTTGCCCCAGCTGCATGCACTACGCCACCAAGTTCTTGGGTTAGGAACCGGGCAAGTCGTATTCACAACACTGCTAGTTGGTATCATCTTGTGGCTCGCAGGATTATCTGTTGTCGTTGCATTCGTGATCGGCGCAGTCTTCGCCCAATCATCCACAACGATCATCGCCAGCATATTGGCAGAACAGGGTGAGGAGAACACTCAACACGGTCGTCTCGGGCTCGCAATGTCCGTTTTCCAGGATGTCACAGCGGTCCCGTTTCTGGTGATTATTCCCGTACTGGGTGTATCGGTTTCAGCCTATGTGGTGGCGGGGTCGCTGGGAATGGCGCTCGCAAAAGCGGTCCTTGCCTTTGTATTGGTGTTTTATGCCGGGCGTTGGCTGCTGCGGCCACTATTTCATATGGTTTCCAAACACCGCTCTGCCGAGGTATTTACCCTCGCCGTGCTATTAGTTGCATTACTTGCAGCCTGGACGACAAAAAGCCTGGGGTTATCGCTGGCATTCGGTGGTTTTCTCGCAGGTATGATACTGGGAGAAACTGAGTTTCGTCATCAGGTCGAATCGAATATACGCCCGTTCCGTGACGTATTACTTGGTTTATTCTTTATCGGTATTGGCATGCGCTTCGACCCAGCGGCGATAATAGCAATATGGCATTGGGCCGTGCTGGGTGCGTTTCTTATTCTAGCCAGTAAAACGCTGACAGTTGCCCTAATGGTCCGCAACACCGGTGTCGATACACGGGTCGCCTGGCGTACGGGCCTGCTATTGAGTGTCGGCGGAGAATTCGGCCTTGCCCTCGTTGCGATCGCACTCGATTCACACGTTATTGACCCGCGACTGGGACAGATCGCGATAACATCAGTATTGCTGTCGATGATTGCCGGTGCGATTTTAATCCTTTTCAATGGCCCCATCTCAGCCCTCTTGACTAAAAAGGCTCAAGTGGACGAGGACTCTGACGCACCACAATTAGTAGACGGCCCTGAGCGGCAGGTGATTATCGGCGGTTATGGCCGTGTAGGCCATGCAGTGGCTGTATTATTACGCTCCAGCGGCGTGCCATTTATGGCCTTTGATACCGACCCCAAACGGGTAGAACAGGGCTGGGCAGATGGTCATCCGGTATTCTTCGGCGACATCTCCGATTTGGGACTATTGTCATCTATTCGTGTCGACCGCGCCTCTTTGGTCGTGATTACAGTTGATGCCCCCGCAACTACTTTCAGCGCAGTTTCCTATCTTTGTAGAGTATTTCCGCAGGTGCCGGTCATCGCACGCGCACGAGACCTCGAAACCTCCACACGCTTGCTTGATCTCGGTGCAATGCACGCATTTCCAGAAGCAATCGAGGCGAGCTTACGCTTAGGTGCGTCTGCTCTGGAGATACTGCAAATTCCGTCTGAGAATATAGATGAAGTGATTCAGAGTGTGAGAAATTCGCAGTACAAACCGGTATTGAATGAACAGGAAAAAGAAAACACCAAGGAGTAACCTGTTACATCGAGACACCAAAAATAAATGGCTTAGTAATCGCCAGCTCACCCACTGCTACAACCTCTGTAATCGGCGCTGTGGGTGCAGGCGTATCAGATTTGCAGTCGGTGAATATCCAAACGCTACCAGCAACTACTTAACACTGCCTATACACTCGCACATCCCCCATATAACTAAGCGCCTCGGCCTGCTTCTTTAAACGCTGACTTAACTGCTCAGCATTTATATTAACCGTATCGGTATTAAGCGCTAAGTCCACATGCACTTTGCCGTTTAGGTAGTGTAATGTCACTCGATCCAACTCGAATGAATCAATATCTTTAAGCCATACGTTACGCAAATCCTTCAGCACTTCACGTCGTAACGGCAAGTCAGCACACAATATCGCGACCGAGTCATCCTCAGGGTCAATATGCACCAAGGCGTTGCTAATATCATCATGAGAATCAATCAACTTTAAACGCACATACTCTGCAATCCGGTGACCTTCAGACACACTTAAGTGCCCATTCACGACAATATGTACATCCACCAAATAATCACCGCCCATACGTCGGCTGCGTAGCATATGTACACTCCGCACACCATCAATGGTTTCAATAATGCGTTTCAGCGCCGCGGCGGCTTTCGGCTCCATGCCTGTATCAACCAACTCTCGAACAGACCTCCAGGCTTGGTTCCAGCCAATCTTAGCGATCATTAAAGCCACCCCAAGAGCCGCGACAGCGTCCAGATAAGGCAGCCCAAGCAAGCTGCCAGCCACACCAATCAGCACGACAATCGAAGATATAGCATCGGAACGATGATGCCACGCATTGGCCATTAGCAAGCCTGATTTACACTCACGCGCGGCGCGCATGGTGTAGTGAAAAAGACCTTCGTTAGCAAAAATCGAGACCGCGGCGATCAATAGCACGACCGGGGTTGGTTGCAGCAAAGTTTCCGGTTTGAGCAAGCGCTGCGCCAAGTCAACCACAATACCAGCCGCAGTAATGATCAACACCGCCCCCAGCCCAACAGTGAAGGCTGTTTCGATCCGAGCATGCCCGTAAGGATGCTCCTTGTCAGCGGGTCGGTTACTGTATTTCGCAGCGAGCCACACCATCACATCGGTGCTTAAGTCTGCTAAAGAATGTACTCCATCGGCAATCAAAGCATGTGACTGGCCAATAATTCCAAACACCAGTTTAGCCAGGGTCAAAACCAAATTAACAATAGCACCGACCACACTCGTATTACGCATCGCCTTATCACGTACTTGGGCAGACTGAGCACTCATTAACTTCTCCAACAAATCATTTTAAACTCACTGTTAATATCGAGGCAGCGAAAATGACCACAGCAAACAGATATTCTGAATACACCTTGGTACCTGCGGATAATGCCTTGCACAAAGCCTAGCGAGAGACAAAGCCAGCGATAATTTACATTAGCTTTATCAACGACCAAACATTCTCGACAGCTGCATACTGTCCTTTCAAACCACCGGCCACATCATCGCTTTTAAGCAAGTTTAACTGATAATTATCGCTATACAGTTGTTTCACCGCATCGTTACTCACCGAGAAAGGTGGGCCTTCCATCAGGCGCTGATCGTACTCATAGCTGATCAGCAACTGAGACGCGTTGTTAGTTATCGCCATCAGGTGAGCAGCGTATCGTTTACGCATTGCTGTCGGCAAAGCGACCAAAGCTGCTCTGTCATAAATAGCATCGACAGGACCCAGAACCTGACTGGATAGATCAAAAATATCACCAACAAAAACATCGATGTTGTTTGCCCGATAATGTTCAAGGCCATCTAATTTCAAGATAGCAGGCTCGACGCCAAGCCCAATAAATAACTGCTCAACCGCCTGTTTACTCAGCTCCGCACCTGCAACGCGATAGCCTTTTGAAAGCAACCAGGTAATATCTAGCGTTTTGCCACATAGCGGCACAAACACCCGACTGCCCTCACCCAAGGAAAGTGCCTGAAAATACTCAACCAGCATGGGATTAACCTCACTGGCGTGAAAACCAATTTCATTGTTTCTCCATCGTTGCAACCAAAAATCTGCTTCCATTTTTTACCCTCTACTCCGGAAGAATTATCAGCTAAAAAAAACCGGCGCTTCAATCCACCGGTTATGTGTACTTCTGAGCTATTAACTTACTAATAAACCAATAGCCCTTTATCAAACAAAAGAGTTCAACAACAAATCCATTCAAGTACCAGCCCCGCCAAGCCTGGTGATAGCATAGCTCCAATTAGAACTATCCCACCATTCCCAACGCTGCCGCAACACCCGCGCCGTAAGCTGGATCAGCCTTGGCACAGTTATCAATATGACGCTGCTTGATCTCTTGTGGAGCATCACCCATCGCACGAGCAGTATTTTCAAATAATACCTGCTGTTGCGCTGGCGTCATTAATTGGAACAAAGCGCGTGGTTGCGAATAATAGTCATCGTCATCTTCACGAAAATTCCAATGATCAGCTGCACCATCTAATGCTAAGGGAGGCTCGCTGAAATCCGGCTGCTCTTGCCACTCATCATAGCTGTTAGGCTCATAAGCTAAGGTACTGCCGTAATTTCCATCGACGCGCATAGAACCATCACGATGATAGCTATGCATCGGACAACGGGCTGCATTAACGGGAATTAAATGATGATTCACACCCAAACGGTAGCGCTGAGTATCACCATATGAAAACAACCGCCCCTGTAGCATTTTGTCAGGAGAAAAACCAATACCGGGAACAACATTCGCAGGGTTAAAAGCAGCCTGTTCAACTTCAGCAAAATAATTATCCGGGTTACGATTGAATTCAATTTCACCTACCTCAAGTAACGGATAATCTTTATGTGGCCAAACCTTGGTCAAATCAAACGGGTTGTAGGGCACCTTGGCCGCATCCAGCTCAGGCATGATCTGTACCATTAACGTCCATTTGGGGAAGTCACCGGCTTCAATCGCCTCATAAAGATCCCGCTGATTGGTTTCGCGGCACTTACCGACGGCTGCTTCTGCTTCCTGATCAGTCAAGTTTTTGATACCTTGCTGCGTAGCCCAATGAAATTTAACCCAGTAGCGTTCGTTACTAGCATTGATAAAACTAAAAGTATGCGAACCAAAACCATGCATATGTCGGAAACTGGCAGGAATACCGCGATCACTCATAACAACGGTGACTTGATGTAGAGCTTCCGGCAGCGAAGTCCAGAAATCCCAGTTATTTTTAGCGCTGCGCAGGTTAGTGCGTGGATCGCGTTTTACTGCGTGATTCAAGTCGGGAAATTTAAGCGGGTCACGCATGAAAAATACCGGCGTGTTATTACCTACCAAATCCCAGTTACCCTCTTCGGTATAAAACTTGAGGGCAAAACCACGAATATCACGTTCAGCATCAGCGGCACCACGCTCACCGGCCACAGAAGACATACGACTGAAGAGCTCTGTTTTTTTGCCAATCTCAGAAAATATTTTTGCCCGCGTGTACTGGGTAATATCATGGGTGACAGTAAACGTGCCGTAAGCCCCTGAACCTTTTGCATGCATGCGTCGCTCAGGGATAACCTCTCGATCAAAATGCGCCAGCTTTTCTAAAAACCAAACATCCTGTAGCAGCTGTGGACCACGCGGACCAGCGGTCATAATATTTTGATTATCAACTACCGGACAGCCTGCATTTGTTGTCAATTTCTTTTTCATTTTTATCTCCTGATCATTAAAGGCTTGATTGTAACGTAGCAACTAACATTAAATAACTCAAATTAATTAATGAGCTTGATAGCTTTTAGCAATTAACCTAAAGCGCCCCGCGATTACCCAACCCAAATCTGACACGATGCATGGTCAATTAGAATCGTACCAAGCAATATTACCCAGTGTAGGAGCAGTTAACGGATCGCCACCACGGTAAAATATGGTTTATAGAGACTTCTGAGACAACCTACTCAATATAGTGTGACATCTACTACATCTAATGCAATGTATAAATCTAACGAGAAAATCAATTAACACTGGCTTAAAGTCATGTTACCAACGGTACAGCCTCAGCAGTCCAAAACATTATTAATGGAATAGTTGCTTACAGTCACAACGCTAGAGCAATGATTAAAAGGTATAGATTTTCTCATTAACAATATGGGCAATTGGATTTTACATGGATTAACTAATTTACAAACCGGTACCTTTAAGTGTTAAAAATAACCTTGTTTATTTTTTTGGGTTCATTCCATAGGGAGTTACGAGATATTGGACGGGATCACCAAAGCCTGGCTTTTATTTGGAAGCGAAAGATTCAACGCCTCAAAGATGGAGGCGTGTTGAATAATATCCACATGACGCAGCGGCTCCAATTATTTTCGAATTTACTGGGTACCTATGGACGCAATACCCAGGCTCGGAGGCATTGATAATCATATGCTATCGAAGCTGGTAGAATCTGCTACTAAGCACATCACCTAAAAATACTAACAATGCTCTTTCTTATGCCGAACTGCCTGACGCCAATACCAAGAATAATTTCAATAGCGACAGACAGATAATACTGGGGACAGCTTATTCGTAACTGAGATCAGTCGCCTTACCATGAAATATCCGGTACACAAAAATATTGTAGACGATAATTGCCGGCAAGGTAATCACTACACCATAGAGGACAAACATCAATGAATCAGTAGCGGCAGCAGCTTCCCAGATATCTAATTGATTGATAATAATGTACGGGAAAATACTGAATGCCAATCCCAGTGCCGCCATTATGCACAACAACACCAGCCCGGCAAATATTAACCAGCCGTAGCTATGTAGTAGATCCGGTTTACCCATCAACCAGGTCATAGCAGCAAAAACCAGCACACAACTAAGCGGAATAGGTAGTAAGCCGATGGCATTGGGTAACGTAAACCAGCGCTGGGCAATAACCTCACTCACTAAAGGAGTGGCAATAGAGACTAGTAACAGACATACCCCCATTGGCAATAAAGCACGTCGCGCCCAATGCACGGCTTTATCAAACAGCGCACCCTCAGCTTTCATCATCAGCCAAGCTGCACCAAGTAACATATAAAGCGCTGGCAAACTTATCGCGATCAATGCTGCAAACACCAAGCTTAAGGGGTTGTTCTGCAGGCCAGTAATATACATACCAAGCATCCAGCCTTGAGAGGTAGCTGCTATCAGCGAGCCAAGAAAAAAGGCTGTATTCCACATACCTTTGCGCGCATCACCAGCCTTAACCCGCATATCAAAAGCAACCCCCCTGAGGACAAGCCCCATAAGCATCAATGTGACCGGAATATAGAGAGCGGTCAGTACTTCGCCACTGGCTTTGGGAAAAGCGATCAACAGCACACCAACGCCCAGTACAATCCAGGTTTCATTGGCATCCCAAAAGGGGCCGATAGAAGCAATCATTCGATCTTTTTCTGCCTCACTCGCGCTGGGTAGTAATAAGCCCACACCAAGATCATAACCATCAAGGATGACATAGATCAGCAGTGCTAAACCCATGATGCCAACGTAGATAACCGGTAACCAGTATTCCATCGCTATTAATCTCCTTTACGTGGCTGGACATTGTCGATTGGGGACAGACCCAGCGAGCGGGCAGGCTTGGTCGAAAGGTAACGCAACGCGCCGATGTATGATATCAACAAGAAAATATATAGCGCTATATAACCGCTCAGCGTCGTCAACATCATGCCAGAACCATGATCTGCAACAACATCGCTAACGCGCAACAACCCCTGCACAATCCACGGCTGGCGACCGATCTCGGTGACATACCAACCGGCCAGCACCGCAACCCAGCCAGAAAACGTCATCCAAGAAAGAATATGTAGCAACAGCCTGCCAGGCACACCGCCAGCTCGCATCGACCAGCTGGCCCACCAAGAAACCAGTAACATAGCAACACCAACGCCCACCATAACGCGAAACGACCAGAAGACCGCTGCGACCGGCGGGTGATTGTCTTCAAACTCATTCAGCCCCGCAAGCTCCCCGTCTGGCTCATGAGTCAGTATCCAGCTGGCACCTTTGGGAACCTCCAACGCCAAATGTGTCTTGCGTTGCTCCTCGTCAGGCAAACCAAACAGTACCAGCGGCGCGCCACGCTCTGTTTCCCATATAGCTTCCATCGCGGCAATCTTGGCCGGCTGATACTCCAGCGTATTTAAACCGTGCAAATCCCCCAAAAATATCTGCAGCGGAGCTAATACCGCTGCCAATACCACGCCGGTACGCATCACTTGCCATGTGCCTGGGCCCTCTACTCCTTTCAACGCCCGCCATGCACTTACTCCAGCAATAAGAAAGCTCGAGGTCAATAATGAAGCGACCACCATATGTGTCAATCGATATGGAAAAGACGGGTTAAAGATAACCGCCCACCAGCTTTCTACATGAAAAACCCCGTCTTTTATCACATGACCCGTAGGTGTTTGCATCCAGGAATTAAGACTGAGAATCCAAAACGCTGACAGAGCCGTGCCAAAGGCCACCAGAAAAGTGGCGATGAGGTGTGTGCGATTGGAAACGCGATCTTTACCGAATAACATAATGCCGAGAAACGATGCTTCAAGAAAAAACGCAGTAAGCACCTCATAACCCAGCAACGGCCCAGCAATGTTACCAGCCCGCTCCATAAAGCCTGGCCAATTAGTGCCAAATTGGAAGCTCATAGTGATGCCGGTAACCACACCCAGCGCAAAGGTCAAAGCAAAAATCTTTACCCAAAATAAATAAGCATGCTCCCAAAAAGTCTCACCGCTTAAAGTAAAACGCACCCGAAAATAAAGTAACAACCAAGCGAGACCGATAGAGATCGAAGGAAAAAGTATATGGAAGCTGATATTGGCAGCGAATTGAATGCGGGCCAATATTAAGGGATCGAAATCCATAAGACTCTCCGAGAGCAAAGTAATAAAAGCCAACCAATACGGTGGCGTATAAACATCTAGAGTGTAAAGGGATACGCAGCCTTTTTACACCATCATTACTGTGACAAATTGTCCTACAGCCACCTAAGACAAATTAACGAAGCACCATTCTAATCGAACTCGAATAGCACGACTTAAGCCATAAATATCATCGCAGGACGAAGCTTGATCCAGCGACTTTAGCAGCCAGATAAACTAACCCCAGCGTTATCGATGAGTTACTACGGTTTTAAGCCAATCTTCGATAACAACGTCATCATAGGACACCATTTAGTGAATGCTGACTGTAATAAATTAGCGCCAACAAAAGCAGTAAGCCACAACCAGTTTATGTCCAGCGTCACCGCCAACCCTACTGAAATCAATACGAACAAACCCGCCATCATTCTCAGCGCTTCATTAATTGTCATAACTTGACCCTCAAATAGAACAACTCAACCCATTATATTAGCATTTATTAATTTAGCAAATACTAATTGTTGACTTGTTAATATAAATAGATAAAATTAAAACTTAATGTAGTGGAATCACCATGAAAATAAACCCTGCCGATATGGCTAAAAATGCAGTGCAGGCCGAACAGTTTTTAAAACAACTGGCCAACGGCAATCGCCTAATGTTGCTCTGCACCCTTCTCGAAGGCGAAAAGTCCGTTAGCGAACTGAATGAACAAGTACTCGTTTCGCAGTCGTCACTTTCTCAGCATTTAGCTAAATTGAGGGAGGCTGGCTTTGTCAGCACCCGCAGGGAGTCGCAAACTATTTATTATCAATTGGCAGACCCCCGAGTAAAAACAGTGATTCAAGATCTTTACAGCCTCTTCTGCCATCCAAAATAAGCCGTCTATTTCATACATGGTTAGCAACGGGGAAAATCTCACAATAACAAAAGCTATTATTTAACTACACGACTCACTGACAGGAATACCATGAAAACCAAAAACCCTCTCGACCGGTTGGTTGCCCATAGCTTGTCAGGGGGAATGCCGCTTTTCATTATTATTCTATCGATTACATTGGGTATTATTGCGCTAAGTTTTACCGCCCGCGAGGAAGAGCCACAGATTGTGGTGCCAATGCTCGATGTGCTCGTAGAATCTCCCGGTCTCTCAGCCAAACAAGTAGAGCGACAGGTAACCATACCGCTGGAAAAGTTGCTGTCTCAGATACCCGGAGTAGAAAATGTTTATTCAACGTCACTGCCCGGCCGTACCGCTGTCACGCTACGGTTTTATGTTGGCGAAGATCGTGAAGAGTCTATTTTAAATACTTATAACAAGCTCTATTCCAACCAGGATAAAATCCCTGCCGTCGTTACCAATTGGCTATTAAGCCCCGTTGAGGTGGATGATGTCCCCATTGTCATGCTCGCTCTCTGGAGCGACAATCCATCACAGAGCAGTGACTATGAGCTTCGGCGGCTGGCCGACGAAGTGTCAACCTTCCTGCAAGCTATTGATGATACTAGCGAAGTTAATGTTGTTGGTGGGCGCCCACGCACTATTCGCATTCTTCCCTCTCCTGAAAGTCTGGCGGCCCGACAAAGCACATCAGCTGACATCATCAACGCTCTGCAAGTATCGAATATTTTACAAACCTCCGGCCACTGGACGCTCAGCGATCAGTCCTACTTACTGGAAAGCGGCGATTTTATTCGCAGCGTTGATGCATTAAATCAAACGGTGATTAATGTGGTCGATGGCCAACCGGTTTTTTTACAAGATGTGGCAAAGATTATTGATGGACCAGCTGAGCCAGACAATTACACCTGGATAGATTTTTCGGAACGCCATCCAGATTACCAGGCACAGGCTAGTAATCTGCCGATGGTAGCCATTAGTATTGCCAAACAACGCGGTAGTAATGCGGTAAAAGTTGCACAAGATGTGCATAGCGTTATTGCGAAATTACAAAATGAATTTCTTCCTTCGGATGTTCATATCGAGGTACTGCGTGACTACGGACAAACCGCCAACGAGAAAGTTAATGACCTCACCTCCAGCCTCGGCTTTGCAGTATTAACTGTCGTCATTTTTATCGCTATTTTTCTCGGCTGGCGAGCAGCCATTGTCGTTGGCATTGCAGTGCCTATAAGCTATGGCATTACTCTGGCGCTGGATATGGCCTTTGGCTACACCATCAACCGGGTTACCTTGTTCGCGTTAATTCTTTCATTAGGGTTATTGGTAGACGACCCCATTACCGGCGTCGACAATATTGAACGATTCCTCAAGCATCGCGGAAACTCAGCCAAAGATAAAATCGTTGGCGCCATTGCCGAAATAAAAATACCGCTACTGTTGTCGACCATCACCATAATACTGGCTTTTATCCCGCTGGCTTTCATTACTGGCATGATGGGCCCCTATATGGCCCCAATGGCTTTCAACGTACCCATCAGTGTAGCGACCAGTACGCTGGTGGCATTTACCGTAACACCTTGGCTGGCCAGTAAAATATTGCGTCACAATACAGCGGGTGATAAAGCGACATCCCCTCAAATTGAACAGCCCGCATTATTGAATCTCTACCGAACAATTCTGCAACCCTTATTAAACGACAGAAAAAAAGCAAAGTGGGTTCTTTGGGGATTACTAGGTCTATTTTTGATAGCGGCAATCCTGCCTGTATTAAGATACGTGCCACTAAAACTCCTGCCATTCGATAACAAAAATGAGATTCAGGTACTTATCGACATGCCAGAGTCATCAACACTCGAAGCCACAGCAATGATGGCGAATCAGGTCTCCCATCTTAGCCGCCAGCTCAATGAAGTACAGGCCGTGGCTAGTTTTATCGGCACGCCATCCCCGATTGATTTCAATGGCATGGTACGGCGCCACTATCAACGGACCACGCCTTTTACCGCAGATTTACGAGTTACTCTGATTGATAAATCACTGCGCGACCATCAATCTCATGGCGTTGTACTTCGGTTACGCAAGCAATTAGCCCACTTAAGTACAGACGGTGTTGTCATCAAGGTTGTAGAGGTGCCCCCAGGCCCACCCGTGCTGAGCACGCTCGTGGCTGAAGTTTATGGATCCGAATTAACACCCTACACACAACTTCAAGCAGCCGCGGAGACCGTCAGGCAACGACTAGAGCGTGAGCCTCTTGTTGATGAAGTTGACACCACCGTCGAAGCTGATCATCAACGCTTGCGATTCATCGTCAACAAACCTAAAGCGGCGCTTTCTGGTATATCTACCGATGATATTAATAAAACACTACTTATGGCCAATCTCGGGGTCTCAGCGGGTTTTATGCCACTGGAAAGAGAAACCGCGCCACTGCCAATTCAGCTGCGACTGCCACTGGAACAACGATCTACTATAAACGACCTAGAACGATTACCGGTGAAAGGCCGCGCCGGCATAGTTAAAAATTCCAGCAGCAATGGCCTTGAGGTCGCTCCGCAACCATTAGTTGCGCTGGGTGAACTAGGCAATTTCCAGACGCTTGCCGCTGATAAATCAATCCACCATAAAGATCTAAAGCCCGTTGTCTATGTTACGGCTGAACTTTCTGGTCGCACCCCTGCGGAGGTAATTGCCGACGTCAATGCCGACTTGGGCAAGGAGCAAGGAGAACCGACTGACTGGCAAGGAAGAACATTTTTATCTATGGGCGGCGGTGACGGCTGGCAGCTTCCCGATGATATTAAAGTGGTCTGGTCTGGTGAGGGTGAGTGGAAAATTACTGTCGATGTATTCCGCGATATGGGGCTTGCCTTTATTTTCGCATTAATCGGTATCTTCTTTGTATTAAAAATACAAACGGCATCTACCAGCCTATCATTGATTATTATGTCCTCCATACCACTGACGATCATCGGCATCATGCCCGGCTTCTGGCTGCTCAATCAAATAGGTGAACGAGAAATTGCAGGCGCCCCAGACCCCATTTTATTTACTGCCACCGCCATGATCGGCATGATCGCCTTAGCCGGTATTGTGGTTAGAAACTCACTTATTCTGGTTGAGTTTATTACCCAGGCACGAGAGCGAGGCCTTGAAATGAAAGAAGCGCTGATTCAGGCTGGAGCGATCCGTATGCGCCCTATCTTACTCACTGCAGGAACGACGCTATTGGGAAACCTGATCATCACCCTTGACCCTGTATTTAGCGGCTTAGCTCTCGCCATTATTTTTGGCATTATTGCCTCAACACTTTTTACCTTGCTGGTTGTCCCCATTGTCTATCTGTTGGTATTTCAAGACCAGCAAGCCGAGGCTTAATATGAAATCTATATTGTTAAAATTTTTCACCCCAATCATTACCATTCTTGCCTTGCTCTTGATAATTGCCTGGATGGCGGGTGTATTTACCGACAAGATGTCACCGGGGCTTGCACCCTTAACTGCCTCCAATCACGCCGGTGGCATTGCAGTAATTAAACGCGAACAGCCAATTTTTGAATCCGTACCTGCTAGCATTGAAGCTAAACAGGCAACATTAATTTCTTCTCGAATTCTCTCTCAAATAAAAAAAGTGCATGTCCGCGCAGGTGATATGGTTGAACAGGGACAGCCTTTAATAGATTTGGAAAAAACGGATTTACAATCCAGAGTCTCTCAAGCAGAAGCCAGAGCTCAATCAGTCACTGCCCGATTGACCGAAGCCAAGCAGTCACTGACCCGAGCAACCGAACTCACTAAAAAGCGCCTACTTGCACAAGCTGATCTGGACCAGGCGCAGGCAAACTATGACAGTTTAATCGCCGATTTATCGAACGCAAAGCAAGCCCTGATAGAAGCAAATACTGCACTGAGCTTTGCCAGAGTTACAGCACCTATTAATGGCCGGGTTATAGATCGATTTGCAGAACCCGGAGATATCGCACAACCAGGCGTCCCGCTACTATCACTTTATAATCCGCAATCACTCCGCGTTGAAGCCAATGTACGTGAAAAACTAGCCTTATCTTTAGAGGTAGGCCAATCATTGCAAGTCACCATTCCGGCACTGGAAACATCAATCCCGTCAGTGATTGAAGAGATCGTCCCAGCTGGCAATGCAGGCTCGCGAAGCTTTTTAGTCAAGACTCGCCTCGAACAGTCTCAGGGGCTCTTACCTGGCGTATATGCTAATTTGCATATACCCGCAGGAATCCAGCCGCTGTTATTAATTCCCGCAGCTAGAGTAGCTCAAATAGGCCAACTGGACATTGTTTGGGTAGCCCATCAAGACTATGTAGAACGACGTATGATAAGAACAGGAAAAACTTATCAGAATGGTATGATTGAAGTTATTTCCGGTTTAATAGAAAACGAACATATCATAGAAATATCTAACTAACGCTGACGCTGAGTGAAACCTCAATCAACAATCAGTCCGTGTGAAGATAAGACATATAAAGTTTCACCTGAGGCGACAACACAGTTGAAAAACGTCGCTGTCGGCCTCATGCTCATAGGGGTGAGAATAGCGTAGCTTTAGCTCACTTGTTATAAACCCGTTAGAGCAAAGCGAAACTCTCTGGCTTAGTTTCGGTTTGGGAGTATGCGTAAAAGCGTGTTGTCTCGCAAAAAATAGTGGTGAAATAACGCCCCACACGCATGCAGGCCAATCAAAAAATAACCTATCAGCCCTACCGTTTCATGGATACCCTTAATAAAGCCCGCCAACTCTTTATTTTCACCAATCAACGGTGGCAGGCTTAGACCGAAAAATGGAATATCCTTACCGGCTGCACTTAATATCACCCAGCCCGCTAAAGGCATAAAAATCATTAATCCATACAGTGCAATATGCGTACTTTTTGCCAGCAAGCGCTGCCAAACCGGCGGCTGAGGAATAATCGCAGGCGCATTGCTAAAGCCACGAACAATTAAACGAATCCATACCAAAACAAATACTAATAAACCCAGCATAAAATGCCAATGCTTTAGGCCTTCACGAGGATCGCTGCCTTTAGGGTAAAGCTCTCGCAACTCAATACAAGCATACACAGCCGCTATCAATAACAGCATTAGCCAATGCAAAGCCACACTTGCAGCTCTATAGTGAGTATTTTGATGCACCTTATTCGGTTTAACATCAACCATAAACTTCCCCCTAAATGACTAAAACCATCAAATAATACCCCGTGTTCAAATGGCAGTCACTTAAGGCCATGTTAGCAACAGCAGAGTGAAACGTACTCCACCAAACACGATGGATTAGGATCTATTCTACCACGGCATTTTTAACTCAAGTAAGTACTACTAACCCATAACAACCTTACTGTCTGCCGAGCATTGCATACTCACCCTGTTTAAACCAATCTAACAAAACGTCTGCGCGTAACGGTTTACTAAATTTAAAGCCTTGCGCACCATCACACCCCAGCTCAGTTAGTAAATCCAAGGTCTCAGTATTTTCAACACCTTCAGCAACAACGCTCAAACCCAGATTATGTGCAAGATCTATAGTTGAGCGAATAATAACCGCATCATTTTCATCTGTAGTCATATCAAGCACAAAGGATTTATCAATTTTTAACGTTTGCAACGGTAGTTTTTTTAGATAAGCCAGCGAGGAATAACCAGTACCAAAATCATCAATAGCTATAGTAACTCCAAGACAGCTTATTTGTTCTAGTATATTAAAAATGTTATGAATATCTGACATCAGCAAGTTTTCAGTAATCTCAATTTCCAAGCAACTTGATGGCATATCATGAGCCTCAAGACAGTCTTCAATTTTATTTAACAGATCACCTGACTGATGAAAACAGCGCGCAGATACATTAACTGCCACTTTAATTTCGTAACCCTTATCTCGCCAGACTTTGCTTTGCTTTATTGCCGTTTCAATGACCCAATCAGTAATTGAATTAATTACACCATTGCGCTCAGATAAGGGAATAAACTCATCAGGGGTAATTAAACCACGCTCAGGATGCTGCCAACGTAATAACGCCTCGACCCCCATAACAGCATTCGCATTGAGGTCTATTTTCGGCTGAAACTCTAATAATAACTCGCCTCTCGATACCGCATGACGCAAGTCCCCTGACAGCTGTAATATTTTTTGCGCATCAGGATCAAGTTTGGCATCATAAAAACGATACCGCTCTTCTGTACCTTTAGTGCTATACATCGCCACATCTGCACGACGCATTAGCGTTGCAACATCATTACCATGTAATGGATAAATCGTTATACCTATACTAGCACCAATAAAAAGCTCATTGTCATCAATAAAATAAGGCTCAACAAAAGCTTGTTGTATTTTTTCAGCTAACTGCTGTGCCGTTTTAAACCCCTCCCGAGTTTGAGACAATAAAATACCAAACTCATCTCCACCCAAGCGCGCCAAGGAATCCGTTTTTCGAATAAGTTTTTGTAACCGTTGCCCAACTGCAGCCAACACCTCATCCCCCGCGGGATGGCCCAATGCATCATTAATTTCCTTAAAGTGATTTAAATCCATGATCATCACTACCACTTGAAACTCAGAATTACGCTCAGCCGTATTAATCGCTTGAGTAAGTCGGTCGTAAAATAAAGAGCGATTGACTAATCCTGTCAAACTATCCGTGGTGGCCAATGTATTTAAACGCTCCAGCGTAACTTTTAACTCGGTTGTATCCTCCATCAAACCATCAATACGAACAACCTCACCCGAATCATTTTTATAAGGACAAAACAAGCGTCGAAACCACCTTAGTTCACCACTGGGCTGCTTTACCCGGCTCTCCACTTCAACTATCCTTCCCTGCAAGGCGCTTTGCCAAGCTAACTCAACAGTTCCTCGGTCGTCAGGTACCGTCCAGTTCAAACAGGGAATAGGTAAGTCAATATCCATATCACAAATTTCGTTAGCACTAGGACTAACATACAAAGGCTTATTTTGAACAACATCAATAGACCAAAGTAATTGCGGGATATTTGATAGCAAACTGGTTATCTGGTGCTGCAAGCTTACAACCCGCTCCTTCTCTAGTGATAGCATCAATAAATTACTATCCCAGTACCCCTCTAACATCAACCCCATATCCCTAAAAAGAAGCTTAGTAAGTGTGTTTTCCAAAGCACTACGATCACAATCATTAATGGCGGGGTTAAGTCGAACAATGCTCTGCAGATGATCCAGGTAAAGTTTATAAGCTCCCATTATCCACACCGGCTCGATGCCATACTGCAAATGAACCGCACCTATTCGTGCCATTTTCTCTGCCGACTCATCATCAATAACACCAGATAGAAACCCGAATAAATGCTGCAGCTGCTGCTTAACTAAATCCCCAATCAAGCCTCCTTTTTGTTGATATTTGTTTATTACTTTCGCCGTTTCTGGAGAAGACATTAAGTAATCATAAAAAATGAGAGCAAAATCATCACTACCCTGCATTAAAGCACCATGGTAGCTTTGCAGTAGTTTTTTATCTGACTCTTTTAACCTTAAAAACCTGTTAAAAGCTTGATTAATTTCTGCATTAGATTGTCCGACTATTTCATCAATGTTACTTTCAATTTTATTAAAACTGCCGGGCATCTTTAACCTCATCTTTAACAAGCGTCTATTTAAATATTTTTATTAACAACGGCTTTTAATGGAATATTATCTAACTTATTTTTATAATTTTATTAATCTTTTCAGTAACCACGGCCAACTCTACAACTGCCGCTGCAAGTTGAGCGAACATGTCAGATATGTATTTCATTGACGGATAGAGCGGGGTAGCTGAAGCAGCAACACTTCTAACCCTTCAACACCAATAGCATGAATGCCGAATAGAGCATGAAGTTGTTTTTGACCATGCATTAAGCATGGATATTTAACCATACATCTAAAATGGTTATTTAACCATAACTATTTTATTTTTCTACCTTTTTTAAGCTAATACATTGACCCAGCTCAATTAACCAGATATCAAGCCAGAGTAATTATAAGTTGGGGGAATAGAACCCTCAGCCTTAGGGGGCTCTTACCGCACAAACCCCCTTAGCGTTGTACCTCAGAGTCACCAAAGTTTAATTATTATCCCCTCTCCCCCTTCCCATTAAAATCTATCATTGTACTTAAAACCGTTTCGGCAATCCCCACGCAATCAGCATAAGAACACCCCCAATACCGGCCGCCAGCAGCGTTCCCGGCACTCCAGGGATTAATGCAGGGTATACTTCAGAGCTGTCAGCTAACATTACTTTACCGCCCGCGATCGCATCAAATAACTTACTGCTCTCAATACTTGCGTACGCCAACATATACAATAGCGCGCCAGTTAAACCTCCAAGTATAAAGACTACTGCGTCTTTTCTACCGGTCCCGATAGCCGCCAAACCAGTCCCCGGACAATAACCCGCTATTGCAAAGCCTAAACCCAAAATAGCACCACCGATAATTACACCAACATAACTCTCTTTAACCGATAAATGACCAGGATCAATCACCCCTGCCGCCATTAAAACAAACAACAGCGCACTACTGAGCCCAATAGCAAACAATATAACCTTCATTAAATGTAAGTCGGTGAGGCGTAACATATTAATAATGTTCTCTGGATTGGTAGCACCCACACGCTGCAGCGCAAAACCAAAAAACAGACCGAGAACGATTGCTAAAAAAATCATCATAGAAACTCTCCTGAATATATGATGCGCTATTGGCGTCTATAAACCAAAATAGCAACAGGTATGGCGACGGCAAATGCGCCGAGAGCAAACAGGTAACCACTAAGCGACGTTTGCATTATACCGCTCATCATATGGCCGCTGGTACAGCCACCTGCGAGCCTCGCACCAAACAGCACCAGCACACCACTGATAAAAACTGTCATGTATCGCGGTAGTGAACGCCCGCCAAAACGCTGCCGCCAAACAGCCGGGGCAATCTTATCAGCAGCACTAGTCTTAGGGCCACCAAACCTCTGCGATAACCAGGCACCACCGACCATGGCAACAACAAAAATAAAACTATAATTAAGCGGATGGGCTACACTCTCTGCATATTTCCCATCGCTTTTGTTTAAATAAGCATTGCTGCTCGAATATCCGGTTTTATTTTCTTTACTCGTCATGATAATTTGATCTGAAAATAACCTCCAAATAATACCGTCTGCTATGACAAACTGAGTGGAAACGCCAACAGGCTTGACCAGTGCAATGGCCAGCAAAAAAGCAGCCCCCAGTAATAAACCACCTTTAAACCAATTGAGCTTTTTGTCCATCACTACCTCCGCTTCATTATTTTCGTTTTTATAATTGATACATTTAGCTACGATAAATCATATGCAACATTTTAATAACTTTGTAAGTATCACTACCATAACGTAAAAAACGCTGATAAATGCAGAGGTAGCAATATTAAGCAGCCAAGCCTAGCAATTTTATGAGGTTACCGCCCATGATTTTAGCCTTATCCTGTTCAGAGAAACCCTTGATTTCGTTTACCCAATCGAGCGGAGTAGCGATACCTTCGGGATGTGGCCAATCGCTGCCAAATAATACGTGATCAACACCAATGACATCAGCTAGACGCTTGATGTCATCTTCATAGTTTGGATGAATGTACACATGCTCACGGATTATTTCCAGCGGATCGCGTGAAAACATCTGTGGCTGCATATGATAAACATGTCTAATACGCTCAATCAGCGGATGCAACCAGTAGCAGCCGCACTCCACGTAGGCTACTTTCAATTTTGGATGGCGATCAAACACACCGTGACAAATCAATGATGCCAAATGATGCTGTACGGCAATGGCGTTAACATCCATAACGATTTCGAGTGGATCTTGTTTTTCAAATGGCAACCATTCGCTACGACTACCTATGCGATGACGATTATAAATATCACCATAGCCATTATCAGAAATGTGAAAGGTTACAAATATATTGTGCTTTTCTAGCAACGCCCAAACGGGATCAAATTCAGGCGAACCCATTGAGCGAGAGCCAACTCCATCAGAGACATAAGTGGGACGGATAAGTAGAGTTTTAGCGCCATTTTTTATAATCCACTCGGCTTCTTTTAATGCGAGTTCAGCATCCATCATAGTAATAACAGGCATACCATAGAACCGACCATCCTCACCAAAGCCCCACTCCTCTTTAATCCATTGGTTCAACGCGTGAATTGCAGCATGACAAAATTCTGGCTTATGTCCCATGTGCCCTTCAACAACGGAAGCCAACGTTGGATAAACCAGTGTTGCCATCAACCCATGCTCTTCAAGAATTTCATAGCGATGTGGCGTTTTATAGGCATACTCTGGAATGCCCTTTTCTACCACATTAAACTCTTTGAAAGACTTTCCCTCTGGATTGTTGCCACGATAATAGTCAACATGGCAACCAGGTGCAGCAACAACCTCAAAAGTTGGATTAGGGATGTAGTCAGAAATTTTTCCATCAATAGCCAGCTTAGTTCTACCATTTACAGTAACGTACTGGATCATATCTTTGTATTGTTCAGGCAGATAGCGAGTCAATGCTTCGGGGGGCTCATAAAAATGATTATCACAATCAAATACTGGATAGTTAAGTTTCTGTGACATGGTTATTCCCTCATTGCAGCTCAATTACTAGTGCGACTATTCTCAATAAAAGCTGACACATAGTCAATTATAAGACCGCTATAGTGATTGCTATATTTGATCAACTTAATAAGTTATTGATGTAAATCAAACAAAGTGCTTTTCATTGGAATCAGCAAATAATAGGTAGCACTTACGCAATACCCAGTGACGATTCACTGCACAATTAACGACGAATTCTGGTCATCAGGGAATCATGTTTTTCGGCATGAGGATCGTGCGAGAGCCATCAAGCCCACTTTCCAGTTACAGAGAGCAGCACCCTCTATAACAACGCAAGGCATGGAGCTCAAATAGATCGATATATTGTTGTACGGGCTTAAGGTATTCATTTAATGAATATGTAACGGGGATGCATTAAGCGCACTAATTAAATAAGGTGGAACCTATCGCCAAAACAACCGCTTAAACTTGAACTCTGATAGCATTAACTTAAACGGTTTGCTGCTTCAACCATACGAATATAACCCGCTACTTGACCATCAATAGAGCCATCAGCGCGTCGTAAATATCTCTGAGCTAACTGATCCGGATCAAGGTCTTCACAAACGGTTAGACCACGGGATTCAAGAAAGCTATTAATGCTCCCATCGGGGATTCCAAAAATAACCGGCTCACCGAGCTTGGCCATATAGCTGCGCGATTCTGCGCCACCGTAAAAATCTACCGATCCATTGATCATGGATTGCGGCATATAATCAAATACAATTTTACTACCAGGAGATGCATGTTTGGCGACGAACTGTAAAGTAGCATCCACTCCTTTGGAGTTTAAATAATAAGAAACGCCCTCCCAATTAAAATAGGTCGGCTTACTCGCATCGAATACGTCCGTCTCTAGCAATGATATTAATGACTGAGTATTAAAATCCAACGGTACATAAGCTACATTGGCGGGCAAACCACCTAAAACCCGTGCTACTTTTTGCTTTTTTTCGACTTGTAGCGAGAGCAAATCAACTTCAATAAACTGTACCTGCGCTGTATTCTCCAGGCGATAAGCGCGCGTATCAAAACCCGCCCCCAACATTACAATTTGTTGGTAACCATCATTAATGGCACGGGTGATACACGCATCAATATGCAGGGTTCGTGCATTTTGAAAATGGTATGCACCCGGTAATATTTGATCGAGCTGCCGCTTAAAATTCGGCAAGGCATCTTGACCAGTGAACGGCGTATCAAGAAATTGCATCGCCAGGTAATCGGGATTTCGAATAAGCGCGTCTACTTCCAAGGTAGCAAAAGCCCGCACTGTGGCTGCACCTAAAGCGCTACTGCGGAGTTTGTCTAATGACTTAGCGTAATTACCCATAAGACATTCCTCCACCTAAAACAAAAAAGCCCGCGCACATTGGCACAGGCTTAATCAACACGCTCGATTAACATCAACTAGCGCTCCATATACTCACGCATTTGCTCCATACTAACACCCAGTTGGCGCTGAATAGCACTTAAATCCCAATACTCACGCCACCTGATTATTCGCGATTGCTTATCAAACTCGAATATAGCAGCCACTTGTGCCTCAACTCGTAAACCATTTTGGGTCTGATAATCTCGGCGCTCCATCATCACCTGACTATCATTAGTAGTAAGGTTGATGATTTGAAAATCACACTCATTATAAAGCGTTAACTGCCGCTCCAATTCACCGCGAATAGCTTTAGACGTGGTTATTGGGCCAAATTCAGGATGGGGGCGATATTCCGCTTCAGGGTTAAGCAGCGCTTCAATACGATCGAAATCTATATTGGTGGCTGAAAACAGGCCTAAAAACTCTCGAACATTCGCCTCTATTTGCCTTTGCATAAACCCGTCCTTTAACCGATCGCCTCGGCTTCACTTACAACAGGGCGACTTTCACGTGTACCACGCATGATACGATCCGGATCATTCGGGTCGTTAGGTGAAATTAAAACATAATCATCACCCACTTCAGTCAATGTACCGACAAACGGCATATCATCAAATGCTTCAGGCACACGATAACTGATGCTATCACCTACTTTAAAAGTATCTGGATCAAAATTAAATTCAAACGGACAGGGTTCATTTGGGGTTGCGCCTTGACCTTGCATAATCGCCTCCTATTATGTTGTGCCATGTAGACTATTGATCCCAACAAACAAGGAAGCCTTACGGCCTCCTTGTTACATTATTTAACAGCGCTCAACAATTACCGCAGGCGCCATACCACCAGCAGCACACATCGTCACTAGACCACGCTTTTGATCGCGACGCTCCAACTCATCGATCACAGTACCAATTAATATTGCACCTGTGGCACCAATAGGATGACCAAGAGCCATAGCTCCACCATTAACGTTTACTTTGCCTCGATCTAAATCCAAATCACGAATAAACTTCTCGGCTACTACCGCAAAAGCTTCATTGATTTCGAACAAGTCGATATCGTTCAGGGTCAAGCCCGCTTTCGCCAAGGCCTTACGTGCCGCAGGTACTGGAGCATTAAGCATAAGCGTTGGACAATCACCCATATTTGCCATAGCTATGATTTTAGCACGCGGTTTCCACCCTTGCTTTTTAGCATAGGCTGGCGAACACATAAGCAATGCCGCAGCACCATCAACCACGCCTGAAGAATTCCCAGCATGATGAACATGGTTAAGTACCAGACCTGGGTATTTTTGGTGCAACATGCCAAGATTGGTTGTACCTTCTTCGTCTAGTGGGTGGTCAGCAAACGGCGGGAATGCAGGGTTAAGACCGGCAAGACTTTCCAGCGTTGTTTGTGGACGAGGAAACTCCTCATGGTCAAGCGCAACACTACCATCATGGTTATAAACCGTAATCAAACTTTTATCGAAATGACCATGCTCTATCGCATACGCCGCGCGGCGCTGGCTTTCTACCGCCAGTTCATCCAATGCAGTTCGGTCAATCCCTTCTAGCGTTGCAATCGCATCAGCACAAATACCTTGATGAGGCTGAGGATGCAAAGCGCGTAACTGCAAATTGCCGTTATCCATAAAAGTAGCTTGGCCATTACCTTCAATACCGTAGTTAGACATTTGCTCAGTGCCACCAGCAATGACTAAATCTTCCATACCGGACAAAATCGTACCAGCTGCTAAATTCACTGCCGTGATACCCGACCCGCAAAAACGGTCAAGTGTTACTGCACCTGCCTTCACATCAAAACCAGCCCCTAATGCAGCCATACGACCTAAGCAAGCACTTTGTTGGCCACGCTGCGAACTAGTTCCCCATATAATGTCATCAATTTCCGCAGTATTAATACTATTGCGTTCAGCGATAGCTTTTAAAACAGCCGAACCCAAGTGGTGTGGGTGAAACTGCGACAAAGAACCTTTACCACGTTTACCTATACCACGGGGTGTGCGGCAGGTATCAATAATCCAAACTTCATTCATAGTAGTAAACTCGTTAAGTTGTTAAGTCTGTAGACAATGAGGCACCGGACCGGCTTAACCCCACATTAATGGCAAATTACGCGGCTGAATTATGCCACCCACTTGTGAGCGAACCGCCACGTCGGGATTCAAGCGAAACTCAGGTAAGCCTGCCAATAACTCTTCTAACGCAATCCGTAATTCACGTCGAGCCAAATGCACACCTAGACAATTGTGAGGGCCTATTGCAAATGATACATGGCGCGGGTTACGGTTAATGTCCACTTCATGCGGGTTCTCATAAGCGTCTTTATCACGACCGGCTAAAGTCGTTACCATAGAGACAATATCACCAGGCTTAATAGTCACGCCACGAATAGTTTTCTCTTTAATACATACACGCTGTGTTGTAACTGCAGCGAAAACTCGCATAAACTCTTCAATCGCACCGCGGATTTTACTCGGGTCCTCACGTAATGCACGCTGGTCATCCAAGTTAGTCGCCAAATGGCGCATAAAGTTGCCCAAATTAGCCGTTACAGTATCTAAACCGCCGATGTAAAAATTAAAGGCATAGCCCAATAACTCATCGTCAGTCATTTTACGACCGCCTGGGGTTGATTTGATCGCATGACTAATAAGATCATCACCAGGATTGGCCTTTCTCTCGGCAATCACTTCACGTAAATAAGTAGCAACATTGCGCACACCTTCTTGCATCACCTCGAACTTCCCAGAGTGAAGCAACATGCTTTCCCACTCCATAAAATCGTTCATACGCTCTTGTGGCAACTTCATTAACCTTAGCACTACACCAACAGGAAATTTAGCGGCATAGTCTTGAATAAAATCAGACTCCGTTTTACCTTCAAAGTTTTTCATGCAATCTTGCGCAGCAGCACGAACATCGCCATCCATTTTAGCAATAGAGGCAGGTGCAAACACCGGATTTAACATACGTCGATAATCAGTATGTTCAGGTGCATCTTGCTCGGCGGGAATTAAGTGCCAACTTTCACCAATTAATTTTGATAGGCCACTAAAGCCTTTATTTGAAAAGTGTTCCGTATCGTTATATGTATTTTTCAGATCTTCAAAACGACGGAGTACCCATGCGTGACCACCGCCAGGCACTATATTTGCTGCAAAAAATACATCAGGACCTTCACAAGCTTCCGGCACAATGCGGGCAAATGGATCCTCTTCTGAATAACTGCCCATTTTTAGGCGGAAGTCGTAATCCACCAAGTGCTCTGGTACGTGATCGGGTATTGGACCTGGATCATGTAATTGCATGAATAAACTCCTATGTATATATCTGTATTACCATGAGAATCGAACGAATACAAAAGTTGATCGGTACTCATAACTTTTTACACGGACTGAAATCGGCAAATTCCAATGGACATCAACAGCATTCCATAAGTCCCTTTTATTAAGCCTTATGCAGTCAACGATACAGCGACCAGCTATAAAAAAGCCCGTACAAATCATACAGGCTTTTACATGATCACGAAAGATAAGGGTGGTTATTTATAAGGGTCAACCGGTTGTGGCGCTTCAATAATACCGATATCCATAAACATAGTTAATACATCGGAAATTGAATAAATATGAACAAGCTTGTCGCCTTCAAACTTCAACCAAGAGAACCACATTACATTGATCTCCTGACCTTTTGCTTGCACACCCATGTAAGGAAGTTTTTCTTGCTTACCGTAGTGGTGGTTCAAAGTACAAATTTCGTTTTCACCAGATCCCCATACTTTCATCATGCGATAAACACAAGGTGGGAATGTGTTATACAAACCTTCAGGTGACTCTGACCATTCCGCGAAAGAACCTAAATCAGGACGGTTTGGGTTATCATAAGTGAAATTTTCTGTATCACAGTATTCATGTAGCGCTTTGAAATTGCCTTTGTTCAACTCAACGTGAATATTCATCCACTGGTTTGCCATAAAGGTTTGACGATCGGTGAGCCCTTCACACATACCCGCGCGATCAGCATCACTTAAATTGAAATCATCCAGTGAAAATGTTTGGTGCCCTGCAGGTAAGTTACCGCTTTGCATAATTGTTCCTCTTATATTTACGTCGCCTGTCGGCATTAAAAATAACTTTCTTTAGAATGGAAGGTGAGACTCAAACCCACCCGATATTCAGGTATATTAAAGCACCGACCATTTACATGACTATGTGCCAACCAGCCCCCCAGGTCACCTATCTTACGATAGAAAGAGGCAGCACCGACCAGCAATGGTCACGGTAAAAATGCCCCGCGCAATCTAAGCGCCATCAATTTGCCCCGCCCTTCAAACCCATCACCTCAGCCAACAGCTCATAGGAACGCTTTCTGTCGTCAAAATCATAGGTAATAGTTACCGTCATAATTTCATCGACACCAAACATCGCCTGCAAACCTTCTATTTGCGCTTTCACTTGCTCAGGCGTACCGATGGCATCAAGCCGACTACGCTGACTGATAAATTCCAATTCCTGATCCCCATACGGATAATTTTTTGCCTCATCAATAGAGCCGATACCACTAAAGCCGGCACCAGTAACCACCCTCAATAACGACAAATGTCGCGCCTGCGCCAACTGCCGTGCTTTTTCTTCAGTATCGGCACAATACACGTTAATGGTTAAACAACTATACGGCGTAGCGAGCTGCTCCGACGGCACAAAACTCTCTTTGTAATGACCCACAACATCGCTGCGCATATCAGGGTTAATAAATAACGCAAAGTTATAGGGCAAGCCCAACCGCCCCGCCAAAGCAGCACTATCACTACTCGTCCCTAACATCCATACAACAGGATCCACTGCTGGACGCGGGAACAACTTTGGGCGATAACGCTTATTACTCAACTTTTGCACCACCCCTTCTACCATTTGCGGAAACAAATGAAAGCGGCTACCACCGCCGCCGGCCAGCTCCCGCGCCGTATCCGCACCCGCCCCAATAGCACGACCAAAACCAATATCAACTCGACCAGGGTATAAACTTGCCAACACCGAAGCTACTTCTGCCACCTTAAATTCACTGTAATGTGGCAACATAATGCCCCCCGTACCCAAACGAATTGTTTTGGTACGAGCACCGATGGCCGCCAATAAAACCTCTGGCGCACTACCCGCATAAGCCGCTGTACTATGATGCTCTGACACCCAAAATCGGTCATAACCTAAAACATCAAGGTATTCAGCCAAAGCTACCGTTTCAGACAAAGCCTGCTCGCTATTACCACCCTGCCGGACAGGTGACTGACACAATGCCGATATTTTCATAAGCTCACTCTCAACTCCAATACTTAAAACGATATATATTCTCACGCTCAAGGCAACATCGCATTATGTTTTATAACAAGACGCAAACTGAATTGAACTACCACTCAATCACCGCCTATAATTGCCACCCCGGCCACACCATAAAAACTTCAATCAATCAGATAACCACAAAAAAACACAATGACATAAGCCCCTCCATAAGCCAGAAAATCGACTTTTACAAAAAACCTTCACCAAGATGCAGAAATACTAGCCGCTAAACAAGGATATAAAATCCCAGAAAGAAACCACTTAGCGGAGCGTCCTTTTGCATTTGACTACGACACCATTGACAACAAGCATAAGCCCTTATGTTGCCAAAAGCAGCCACCAACCCAACGAATACCACCTAAAGATAGGTGCATCTTCGCGCTAAAAACTGCATAGTTGCAGGCTGCACCAGAATTAATTCTAACTGCTTTTTACAGGATAAGATCATGGATTTCCCCCCAGCTCCTGACATTGCCGGAACATCGCTATCGGGTACAAAGCCCTATACTATTAGCGCCGAAGAAAACCGACAACTATGTGCGTCTATCAACGCAACACCCGCAACCGACGGTACTGCTCATCCTATTTATTATTACATCGCCACCCAGGTCGGCATGGGGCAGACCGTTGGCGGTCTCTGCGCCGTCTGTGACTTTGATGTTGAAGTTGGCCCTATGATGGCCGGCAGCCAAGTTGTTTTTAGCCGCCCACTAAAAACTGGCCAACCCTACAATGTGACTGGCTCAATCAAAAGTATCACCCGTAAAAAAAGTCGCAAACTGGGCGTGATGGATTTAATGGTTTACGATCTATCATTAAGCCTCCCCGACGGCACGCTTGTATTAACCACGACCAACTCTTGGGTACTACCGCGGAGAGAACTCGCATGAATATAAATATTGGCGATGCCTTAACCCCATTTATCATCGAATCAGTTTCACCAGAATCAATGAAGGATTGGGCAGTTTTTCTGGCTGACCCCAACCCAATCCACCTAGACCCCGAAGTAGTCAAAGCTAAAGGCTTGGGTGATCGCGTAATCAATCAGGGCCCAACCAATGTAGCCTATATCATCAATATGCTTCACAATTCATTTCCTGGAGGCACCATAGAAGAACTCGACTCTCGCTTTTTGGACAATGTGTACGGCGGTGATAGAATTGAAACCTTTGGCAATGTTACCGATGTAAAACAAGTCGATAACAACACCCGTATTAGCTGTGAAATTGGCTTACGTGTCGATGGTCGCGGTGATGTAATTAGCGGCACTGCAACCGTTGTTGTAAGCAACTAAATTATTTTTTGTAATATTAACTAAGCACTATTTAGGAGTATAAATTATGCCAAGCGGACCATTTGCCCACGTATGTATGGTAGTAAGAGATCTCGACAAAGCCATTGAAGACTGGACTAAAATCCTGGGCGTACTAGACCCCGGCCAATTAGAAGATCCCATCGTGCGCTACGATGAATTTTCAAGCGGCGATGATGCCGGCATGCAATGGGCAACATTCGTATCACACCACGGCACTGAAATTCAGTTCATCATGCCCTCACCTGGCACCCCAATGGGCAAGCGCCTTGAAGAAGTGGGCGAACACGTGCATCACCTGTGCTTTACTACCCCAGACGTACCTGGTGCCCTAGCCAAACTATCGGCAGAAGGTATTGAACTGGCTGGTGGCGGCAAAACCTTTAACGACCCAGACATGACTTGGCAAAAATGGGGATGGGTATCTCATAAAAGTACCCATGGCTGCTTAATTGAAGTAGCAAGCCCTTATGAAAGCCGCAAAGATGGCAAATGGCACCATGCAGAAGAAGTAAAATAAAAACATATCTTTAGCACACAAAAAAGCCGGTAATCATACCGGCTTTTTTTATGCGCTAAAGATATCAAACACTAATCACATTACATGCCAATAACCCGCGAAAAAGCTGCAAAATCCTCACCTACAATCGGTGGCTCTTCCCCTAACTGTGCTGCCAACATCGCCATAATAGGCTGATGACTACGCGCTGTAGTTGTTGCAGGAATAGCATTACGTTTAATTTGACGATCGACCGCCCGCACCCCCACAATAGACATACGAAACGTAGCTAGAATATCGTAGTATTCCATGTTCTCGACTTTGCGCCCTAACTGAGATTCATAATAGGCAATGGATTCTTCACGACTAGGTAAACCTTCCATACGCTCCACACCAAAACCGGCGCTGAATAAGTTATCAAAAAACAACCACCAAGCTAGATCAACTTCAGCCGTTCCCAAAGAGGCCATCTCCCAATCAAGTACTGTACCCACACCCAGATCAGCATCAAACAAAATATTACTTGAGTTAGGATCTCCCCAAAGAACACTAACATGTGGCGCTTCAGGCTTATTAGTTAATAAGTAGTTCATTGCCGTATCCATCAGTGGAATTGGCTCACCCTGCTCCCTGGTCCAGTCATACCACTCTTTAACCCAAGCAAGATAACCCTCCAAACCCGGTGCCCCCTGTTTGGGATTGGCCAAAAACTCAAAGCCAGATTGCCAGTCCAAACTATTGATCTTAGCCATGACTTCCAAACCAGAACGCCATACCATACCGCGCTGGCTCACAGGCAACTCTTTTACCCAACCCTCTACGTTATAATTAGGACTTTGCTGAACAATACGACCAGGCATTTTCGTCATAATCAAAAAAGGCTCACCCAACACTGAGGGATCCATTTCCAAACCAATCACTTCAGGTACCGGCACATCAGAAACCTTACCTACCGCTTCCATAACACGGTAAGGCAACTCAATGCTCGCACCCACGAACAAATCACTTTCACGATTTTGGCAGCGCACAGCAAAGGCCTTTTGATATTCAACGCCTTCTTTTACATATTCCACATCAATATAAAATGTCTCTGCAGAAAATCCGGCACCCTCGCGCCCCTGCATACCAACAATTTTTACTCCGCGTGCATTTAAACGGGGAGCCAACCAAGTCTCTATGGTCGAAATTACAACGTCGTTATCCGCGTGTATCATAATTTTTACCTTATTGTTTATTCACCCTGAAAGGCACTTTGGCCTACAGCTTGTCGATCTAAAAAATCTAAAATAGACTGAGTAAATGCATCATTTTTATCTCCCACCAACATATGGTGGGCACCAAAAACATCCACGTACTCAGCATCTGGAATCAAGCTTAAAAAATGTTTTACACTCTCTTCTGTCACCAAATCACTGTGTTCACCACGAATCAGCAACGTTGGCACATGAATATTTAATGCTGCAGCTGAATAACGGGACTCAGGATCATTGTGAGTTGCATTCGGGCTATCAAAAAACATCGGATCCCAATGCCAATAATATCGACCATCCTCTTGTTTGCGCAAATTGCGCATTAAGCCCGAGGGGTTTTTAGGCTTTGGTCGATGAGGTAAGTAAGCAGACACCGCCGTAGCAGCCTCTTCTGCATCGGCAAAACCCAGCTGATTGGACTGCATAAAACCGATAATACGACCGCGCGCGTCCATATCGACTTTAGGCGTCACATCAACCATCAGCAAGGCTTTAGCCATTGGTTCGCTAGTTTCACCCACTGTCAGCAAAGACACCAACCCACCAAGAGACGCACCAATCAAAACAGGTGGCGAGCCCAGCTGACCGATTACTACCTTTAAATCAGCAATAAAAGCATCACTGGAATAATCACCTTTCGATGACCAATCACTATCACCATGACCCCGAAGATCCAAAGCCAAAACATAGTAACCTGTATCGGCTAAAATTTGAGCCGTATTACGCCACGCGTATCGGGTTTGACCAGCACCGTGAAGAAACACTACCGCACTGTGATTGGGATCGCCCAGTTCACTGGCCACTATCTCAACATCATCTGACTGAAACTTACGTACCTTCAAACACTTCTCCCCTTTTAAAAACATTTCAGGCTATTTGAAAGTACGGTTTTCGTTTTCTTATCAACCCTGACAACAACTGAGCTACTTTCCATCCAAACCATAAATTTCTGGCCCATAAGTACGCGCACTATCAGCCGTAGGCGTTTCAACATTAAGCTGGTCAGCCAACTCTTTAGCCGCATCCATATCTTTTTTATGGTAAACGTAAGTGCCCTGACACATTTGATCCATAGTAGTGAAGTGCTTATTAGACTTGAATAGCTTTTCCGGTGTCATCCAAGTTGAAACGCTAGCCCCATCCTGCATAGAAGCCTGATGAACCAGCTCGCTAAATTTTTCAATATCAACACCAGCAGCTGCAGCCAATTTAGCACCTTCAAAACCGATTCGCCATGTTGTAAAGTGAATCATATTACGCACTACTTTAGTTACCATACCGGCACCCGCTGGGCCCATGTGATACACCTCAGCATTAAACTCTTTAAGCACCGGCATCACACGCTCAACCTCAGCATCATCACCGCCAATCATACTGATCATCTTGCCCTCTGCCGAAAGCTGGCCCGCAGTAACACCGCAATCCAGTAGTGGCACATTTTTTTCGCTGGCAATAACATTTAACTTTTTCAGCTCATCAATTGTGATAGTGCTTAGCATAACTAGAGTTAAACCAGGGTGCGCTCCAGCAAGCACACCCTCTGGGCCGGTAAGAATCGCCTCAGCCTGCTCACCATTAAGCACTGCAATCATAAGCACATCAGATTGCGCAGCTACTTCTGCAGGCGTGGACGAAACAGCAGGAACACCCTCAAGGCGATCTGCAGCATCTGCACGAATATCAAAAACCGCTAGAGGGCGATTATGCCGTGCCAGACACATGGCCACACCGCCACCAATTTGACCCAAACCAATAACACCCGTTCGTAAAGCTGATTCGTTTACCGAAGTCATAATAATTCCTATGAGTGATTAAATTAGCCATTTTAATAGCTTTAGGCCATGCAACAAAGAGCAAGGCCAGATTTATATTTTACTCCCATACAGGACTTATCAGTTACTACGACCAGCCAAAGCCTTGCGCAACTCATCCGTTAATGGACCCATCGCAAAAGGCGAGCTGCCATGTAGAAGAATCTCGTCAACACCTGCATCTAAAAACCCACATAGTTTTTGTGCACACACCGCAGCAGTACCAACTGCGGCACCATCATCATACCAATGTTGCGGAATAGACCGACTAACTTCCACTAATTGCTCGCGAGTAAAAGCTTGATCGGCATTTTTCTCACCAATATTCGCAAACTGCGGATGGTTACGGATTTTATCCAATACAGATAAATCCCAACCATTAGCCTTCACAATTACCTCACCAAAACCGGGAGTTTGAAAATAGGTAATAGCACGACCGCCCACGACCGCCTCCTCTTCAGACTTTTCCAAATCCGGAGCAACTACAATATTATGATAAATACGAACAGAAGAAGGATCTCTACCAGCCTTTTCAGCAGCATCTCGGACAATTTTAACCGAGCTTTCTACACCTTGCGCAGTAATAAAAGGGTGCAACAAAACACCATCACAATGAGTGCCTGCAAAAGCTAAAGATTTAGGACCAATAGCGGTAAAAATAATTGGTGGCGTCGGCCCCCCAGAGCGATCCGTTAATACAAGACCAGGAAATTTACCAAGTATCCCTTCGTAGTTCACAGTCTCACCGGCCCATAAACGACGATAAATCGAAATAGCGTCGGCCAACCTTGCAAAGTTAATAGCTGGAGAGCCAAGCGTAGCCAAATATTCAGGTACCGCCTTAGCTAAAAGAATGCTGTAACGATTACCACTCATTTGCTGCATGATGTCGCCAATACTGGCGGTAACGATAGGGTTACGCATGGTCACATACATAGTACCAACGATACGAATCTTATCCGTCGCCTCACTCACTGCGCCACTGAGAACCGCTGGCTCTTTGGATGCATAACGCTCAGATATCCAAACCGCACCCAAGCCAATGCGCTCGGCTTCCTTTGCCTCCTCAATACCTCGACGAGGATCACTAACACGGCCTGGCAAAATATAAGTACCAAATTTTTCAAACAGCTGGTCTGGCTGCGTATTATTATTTGTCACTATTCTTTTACTCCACTATTTATTAAATTAACGCGAACTTAAATATGTCACTAATCACCCAGCGACATCTGCATTTGAGCTAGTAAAGCTTGCTCAGATTGCAACTGCGGTGACTGTGCTAAAAAGCCACCATCAACAGCATAAATCTGACCAGTAATCCATTCCGATCGATCTGAGCCTAAAAAGGCAACCATTTCAGCAATATCTTCGGGCTTACCTAAACGCGGAATTAATTTTGCGCCTCGATACACCTCTTGCATAGGCTCAGGCATTGTTGCCGCGAGCTTTTCAGTTTTAATTAAACCAGCAGCAATCGCATTACAGCGCACGCCCTGCGCACCATACTGAGTAGCGATATATTTAGTCATAGTATTTATGGCCGCCTTGGAACAGCCATAGGCTGACTGGTACATATTAGCTACCTGCGCCGTACCCGAGCTTATATTGACAATAGAGCCACCACCCGTAGTAATCATGGCATTAATCACGTGCTTACACATCAGCATGGTACCACGGGTATTAATAGCGAAAACTTTATCCCACTCATCAACATCCATAGTGGCGATATCAACATCCGTAGCAGAACCTGCATAGGCAGCATTGTTATCTAAAATATCAACTCTGCCAGCAGTATCCATAGCGAAAGCCACCAACTCCTTGACGCTGGCCTCATCAGATATATTAACATTACAACTTAATACTTCGCCAAACTCTGCAACCTGCGCCACTGCACCCGCAAGATCAACACCAGAAAGATCGGCCATAATCACCTTAGCGCCACCACTGGCCAATCGTTTGGCAGTACTTAAACCAATGCCCCGATGAGCACCAGTTACTAACGCCACCTTGCCTTCAACATCACGAAAATTAGAGTTAAACACTATTGTTACTCTCCATTTAAAAACTTTTTTACAACGATTTTAATTAAATACTAGACGAGTCATTAAATGCTATTATGGCCCTCCTTGCCTAGTTGAATTTGATTTTTTCCGTACAGGTTCAGCTTTCTGTTCGATAACATACTGGCCGCGATGGGTTTTTGCTTGCTATGATTCAAGCTGAGTGAAATTTGTTTTTAAGGCCCATAACACTATGAAAAATAATAATCAGCTGTGGTGGCCAATCTGCCTCAGCGAATCAGTTTCAACCGACAAACCCATCGGGTTACGGTTAGATGATATCGCACTTGCTGTTTACCGTGACGGCAACGGCTACGTTCGTGCAGTCGAAGATCGCTGCCCACATCGTCGCGCACCACTATCCCTTGGCCGAATCACTCCGCAGGGCCACATCCAGTGCGGTTATCACGGCTGGACATTTAATGGGGAAACAGGCGATATTTGTGGCTTCCCAAATCTTGATCCTGAAGAGCGCCTGCCTCGTTGCAGTATTGATACCTACACTATTTTAGAAAATAACGGCGTAATCTATCTCGGCCTCTGCGAGCAACCCAATGAGCTTGTTACGGTAACAGAACAGCTCACTCAGCAAGCTGACGGCACATCATCCTCGGGCAGAATCATGCAGGGCTTGTCGCACCAGGAAGCGGTGATGGCATTTCTAGATAACCCTAATTATTTTCTTAACATTATTGGCGTTGAGTTTCTCGATAAAATTCTCGGCAATCCAAAGACGGTAGATGGGTTACTTGTTTGTGAACGCGCAGCACGCTGGAACCTTATTGGCGAGAGCCGCTTTTACCTTGGACCTTTACGCCACCGCGCTGACTTCCCGTTGCGATTACAAACCGTCACCACACCTATCACCGGTGAAAC